>Ga0099364_10000603_pt1 | contig 61561 bp, 54 predicted proteins | sample TergutTh196P3_FD_73070 | JGI IMG/M metagenome (GOLD analysis project Ga0099364, IMG submission 73070) | Microcerotermes parvus P3 segment gut microbial communities from Pointe-Noire, Republic of the Congo - Th196 P3 | ecosystem: Host-associated > Arthropoda: Insects > Digestive system > Gut ... | reverse complement strand
CTGGGTGGCAGGCTTTGTATTCTGGACAGGAGCCGTTTGCTACTTGGAAACCGGGTACCGAGGAAGACGGACTGCCGGAAGAAGAAGGCCAAGACAAAGTAGAGTTTAAAAGTGCTGATGAAACAGGGACGCATATTTTTATTTATATTAACAAGTTGCCGGAGGAAGAAGGAATAATACACATAGGCCCTTTGGGAGCGGACACTGATGTTATAGAGGTGCGAACTCTTGCTGATAATCGCTGGGGGACGGTTTTTTCCTCTCAAATAATAAATACAAAAGCAGGATTCCCCTTCACGGTAGAATTCTCTCCCTCCGGTTCATGGGATTTTCTTGGCTGGAAGGCTTACCTCTACAACAACCAAACCGCAGACAATCTTAACCCCCACCCGGATCCTGAAATTGGCACCCTTGGCGCAGAACTTCCGCCACAAGATGTCACCATCAATGTAACAGGTGTGGGGCGCGCTACAATCACAGTGAACACAGATAAACCGGTACTCCTTGTACCGTTATGCGTAACGCCGGTGAGGGTGAACTTTTCTACTCCGCCGAATGGGTCGCCTATTGTGTATGCTCCTTCTCAGGATATTTCTATTACTTTTTCTACACAGCTTGATCCTAACACGGTGAAGTTTGGGGAAGGCTTTTTTCAGATAATGGGGCAGTCGGATGGGGCTCCTTTTGATATAAATGCGCATTATCTAACGCCTGTTTATATGGAGTCTGCTTCTGATAATGACAGGAGTACTGTTACTATCGCTGTTAATCCTGATGATCCGTTGACGGCTGACACTGTGGTCATGGTTACGGTGGGAACTGAGGTAAAAGGAAAGTATGGGAACAGTCTAAATGTTCCTGCAGAAATCCGTTTTAGTGTGAGTCTTGTGGGCGGCATTACTACAAAGACCGCTTACGAGGCGGTTGATGTATCACTTCTTCACGATCCAAGTCAGTACTCGCAGGGATTTATTCAGCAGTGGGACGGGTCTGGGCGTGACAGGCGTATTCGTTTGAATAACAGTTTAACGGAGCCTGAATATGAAGTTACGCTTTACTTTGGCGTACGGGCGGTGGGCGACATTGATAATGATGTCGAACACGGAATCGAAATAACAGAGATTCATTATGCTCGTCTTGACGGTGAAGATATGTCGGATGCGTTTGGGCTGGTTGTTGATGAGGTGAGAAGGGGCTCGGCTCAGGGTCGAATTTTGGAAATGTCGGTGGAGGACACGCAGGCGGAACAAGCGTACCGAGCGGGCAAGCCTGCGGACTTGAAGTTTTACAAGGCGGTTTACCGTTGGACAAATCCTGTTGACGGGATAATCCGTCTTGTTGTTCTGCCTTCCGGCGAACAGGCTGATGCTGAGGATTGGCGGACAGTTGTTGCAGAGAGCCGCGGCTACATCACCGTGGCGTTTGACAACCTTGCGCCCGGCGGCACAGAGACGGCGACGCTCAGCGGTGAGGGGACGCAGTCGGTTGAGAGCGGCTTGACTATCTACAATTACAATGAAACGGCGAGTGTGATGACGGCGGATTTTAATTTTAGAAATATCAGGGATAACTATGAAGACGGGTTTTGGAATGGGAATCTGAATGCTACAGGAGGGAAGCCCAGGACGATGGACGCTCAGGCTGATGTGCAGTGGCAGTGGCGGATTGTTACGGGTGCGGGTGCAAGTGCGGTTCAGCATTATCCTGCTAATAATGATGTGTGGCGGTCTATTTACAATAGTAGTGATGAAAGTTTTGCTTTTGCGGAATCGGTTGATTTAACAGATTGTTTTACGGTGAATGTAAATACTGTGCGTTATGTGCAAGTGCGTTATCGTGATGCGCTTGGGAATGGGGCGGCTGACGATGGCTGGAAGACTGTCGGGTTTATTCGATATTATACCCCTCCTATTGATCCTGTTCCTTTGTGGAGCGTGGCTTACAATGCGTCTAACGGCAGTTACAGTGTGGACTGGACTGCGGAGACGGATATGCAGGGGCTGGAGATTTCTGTGAACGGCGGTCAGTGGCAGGCGGTTGCCAATGATAGTAAGCCATTTGTTCTGCCTAATATCAATATGGCTATTAACACAAGTAATGCCAGAAACGATATGATGGAAGCGGCGGTTGAGACTGTGGTTCGGGTGCGTTCGTATAACGGCTCGGTGCGGCAGGCGGAGTTGGCGGGGGGCGGTTATCCGCAGGTGCGGATTTTTAACTCCGTTGGCATGACGATTACCAGTGCAAGGCAGGCGAACGGGTCATACTCTGTTACTACGGGCGGCGTTCCTGTTATCGTGGTTGACAATAGCAACAAAGGGACTGCGTTTGATGCGGCTAATCGAAATGCGGTTTTCCTTCTTGCGGAGAGTGTCGATCTGGGCGCACACACTCCCATCGGCACAGGTACAGGTACAGGTACAAACGCATTTAGCGGCAGGTTCTACGGCAACGGGCATACGATTACGATTTCCAGTTTTGGCGAAAGCAACGCTAACCGAGGGCTTTTCGGCGTGGCGAGTAACGCCGTTATCCGAGACTTGACGGTGGCGTATAACGGGACGGCGGCTATCGGCGTAGTTGCTTCGGCTGAGTACAGTATTGGCGGCATAGTTGGAAGCGCGAGCGGGAGCACGCAGATTATAAACTGCATTGTAAGGGGAACAAATGCTCTTAGCGTTAACGGTACGGGCGGCACAGCAAATATTCGCATAGGCGGCATTGCAGGTTATTTTGCGGGAAGCGGTAAGATTGAAAACTGCCGAGCCTCGCTTTCCGTCTCGTACTCAAGTTCGGGGCATACAGGCGAAGTCCGCATAGGCGGCGTGGCAGGTGAAACGGGCGCAGGAAATACGGCGGTTACTTTTGCCATAAATAACGGATACACCAATAACGGCAATGACTTTAATATAACACAACCGTTGATAAACGGCGTAACTGTTGCGGCTAATGTTACCGCAAATAAAAATACAAGAAACGGCGTTATGTCAGTTGGCGGAGCGGTTGGCAGAAGCGAGCGGAATACCATGAACGATATTGAGTTTACCGCAGGGACGGTTTCTTTTAACAGGACTATAACTTCCAGTCCCGATGTCAACAACATCGGCGGTATTGTTGGAAATACAGTGCTGACAAATATTAATGAAAGCAAGTTTTACGGCAATATCGGTACAACTACTACTGCTGAAGTAACAGGCGATCTTAGTATTGGCGGGATTGTTGGTAGAAATGATACCAATGCCACAGGGAATTATTATATAAATAACTGCCGTACAAGAATGAATCTTGTAATTAAAAGCAGCGGTATTAAAAACATTGCCGGTGTCTTGGGGGTCTCGGTAAGGACTAACGGATCAATAATCATAACCAACACCTTTTTTGAGGGCGGGAATATCGATATAAGCGGAACTGCCAGAAATTTCCAAATTGGGGGTTTTACCGGATTTTTGAATGGTATAGACCAAATATTTAACAACTGCGGCGCTTTGTCAGGGACACTCTTTGTTGATTCCAGTTTGGCTAGCGGTGTAACTACCCAAGTTGGGGGCTTTATAAGCACTTCAAGCGCTTCAGTGAACAACTGTTTTAGCAGGATTGATATTATAGTGTCTGCGACTTCTAGTAATAGTAATTATATTACTATGGGCGGTTTTATGGGCAGGCAATCCTCTACTTCTGCTATTACCAACTGTTATGCGACAGGGAATGTGCGTATAATACAAAATGGTAATGCTGATACAAGCACCAATATAAATGTCGGAGGCTTGGTGGGGTGGAAATCAGGCACGGCGAGTATATCGAACAGTTACGCTCTTGGCAATGTGATTGCGGACAAACAAAGCGGATCGGGAAGGCTGCACGCAGGCGGTCTTGTCGGCTGGAATGAAGCGGGAAACATTACCAACAGTTTCAGCACGGGGCAGGTTACGGCGCAGTCCAACCACACAGACGGGGCTTATGCAGGCGGTCTTGTCGGGTACTTGGAGGCTGGCAACATCACCAACAGCGCGGCGTTGGGGTCAAGCGTTACTGCGGGTGTTGTAAGTGGAGCAAATGTCGGCGCAGGCAGGATTGCAGGGTTTCCAACTGCCGCTACCGCTATTGGCAGCAACAACCGCGCTAACGAGTTAATGCAGACGGGTACGGGCGCTTACATCACTAACAGCGACCCCAACTATTTTCTTACGGGCGATATTTCTGCCATTTTGGGGCGGATTGCGAGTGCTGTTGTGCCTGAGGAAAATGTGTCTCCCACGGGTCGTAACGGCGGCGATGCTTCCATCCCTCTGAACTTTACGATTTCTGCTTTCTGGCAGAATACGCTCGGCTTCTCCAGCACTGCGTGGGTGTTCAGTACGCCTACGCAATGGCGGGGGTATCCGCTGTTGCGGGGGATTGATGGGCAGGAGTAGTGGGGAGTATACAAATTCCCTCGCGCGGAGGCGCAGAGACGCGGAGAGCGCGGAGATATTAGATAGTTAAGATAAAATTATCTAACCTAGAAATCTTAAAAATTTTAAAATTTTAATAAAGCTAGGATAGGATAAGAAATCTAAGCTCTCATAGCTCTCTGCGCCTCTGCGCCTCCGCGCGAGGTAATGAATATGTACCACTTGTGACCCCGCAAATAAAATATGATATAATACAATATGCACCTTAAAAAAAAGTTTTTCAGCCAGCCCACTATCGATCTTGCTAAAGCACTTTTAGGCAAATACCTTGTCTATGGCGATTTAAAAGGAATAATTGTAGAAACGGAAGCCTACCTTTTTAAAGACGATCCCGGCTGTCACGCAAGCCGTGGGATGACAAAAAGAAATGAACCAATGTTTGGGCAAGCCGGAAACACCTATGTTTATTTAATTTACGGAATGTATCATTGCATCAATATAGTTAGTGGAAAAACCGGTGAGGGCGAGGCCGTGCTTATCCGTGCTGTAGAGCCCATAGACGGCATTGCTAAAATGCAAAGACGGCGCAAAACAACAAAGACAGAGAACCTTTGCAATGGCCCCGGCAAGCTGACCCAGGCTTTTGGCATCACCAAAAAACACAATAATCTTAGCCTTATTGACGGCCCAATTCAGGTGTACAACAGCCGTATAAAACCACAAATTGAGACAAGCCCCCGAATAGGACTTTCTGCCGGGAAGGAACTGGAGCTTCGTTTTTATATCAAGGATAACCCATTTGTCTCATGTGTTAAAAAACTGTGAATTCGGCAAAAAACTATTGAATTTAGCCATAAAAACTACTAGACAAAATATTCTAGATAACCTATAATTTCACAGGGTTGGGGAAATTAAGACAAAGGGGCAAAATATGTCAGAAGTTTTATCGATTGTACTCGGCGGAGGCAAAGGAACAAGGTTATTTCCACTGACTCAGCATAGATCTAAACCCGCGGTTCCCTTTGGCGGCAAATATCGGCTTGTCGATATTCCAATTTCAAATTGTATAAACGCCAATCTTAGGCAAATCTATATCGTAACCCAGTTTAACTCCGCATCTTTGCATCTTCACATTGGCCAAACTTATGTTTTTGATTCTTTTTCTAAAGGTTATGTCGAGCTTTTGGCAGCCGAGCAAACTTTTGAACATTCGGGCTGGTACGAAGGCACTGCCGATGCTATCAGAAAAAACCTTCCGCACTTTAGAACGCAAAAGCCATCGTACTACATGATACTTTCTGGCGACCAATTATACCGTATGGATTTGCAGGATTTTCTTAAAAGACATATTGATTCAAAGGCGGAAATATCGATAGCTTGTACAGGTGTAACGCGCGAAAATGCCAGCGGTCTTGGAATTCTTAAGGCTGATAAAAGCAACCAAATTACAGAGTTTTTAGAAAAACCGGGCCCTACAAAAGATATTTCCGATTACAGAGTTCCGCCGGAACTTTTAACCGAAACCTTTGACAAAGACGACTGCTATCTTGGCTCTATGGGTATTTATATTTTTAACGCCAAAGTAATGGAAGAATGTTTGGCAAATGAACTTACGGATTTTGGCAAAGAAATAATTCCTACGGCTATATCCAAGTTAAAAGTTAATGCCTATCTTTTTGATGGTTACTGGGAAGATATTGGTACCATCAAAAACTTTTACGATACCAATCTGGAACTGACCGCTCTGCGCCCCCGCTTTGACTTTTATGATGAGTCAAAACCAATATATACACATATGCGTAATCTTCCGCCGTCAAAAATGAACTTTTCAAATATGAATCAATCTATTGCGGCTGAAGGTTGTATTATAACCAATGCGAATATATCCAATTCCATTGTAGGTATTCGTACTATTGTAGAAACAGGCTCCAGCCTTAACGGTGTTGTGTGTATGGGTGCCGACTTCTATGAATCCGATATTCAAAAAGCGCAAAATGCCGAAGCCCGTATTCCCAATGTTGGTATTGGCAGGGGTGCGATTATTAAAGGCGCAATCATTGACAAAAATGTCTGCATTGGTGAAGGCTGCCGCATAGGCGTTGATGAAATAAAACGGGTAGATGGTAATTACGGACATTATTATATTGTTGACGGGATTATTGTTATACCTAAAAATACTATCTTGTATCCGGGGACGGTTATATAACTTTTTGCATAATCATTTTTAGCGCAAAGGGCGCAAAGTGAAGACGCAAAGGGCGCAAAGATGAATTTTATGTTTTATAAAACTTATAATTATTTCTTCCTCTGTGTTCTCTGTGTTCTCTGTGTCCTCTGTGGTTTAAATTCTTCTTCTTGTATTAATAGAAATCCCGTGCAGAGTTCTAATGAAAATGCTGTAGCTCCTATATCTCCATTAATAATGGATTTGGCTTTTATTTTGGAGACTCACGATCCTTATTTGTATGTTTTGGTTGATAAGGAATTTGCTCTTTCGGCGGATTATGAGCCGGATGATTTGGTTTTGTTAACGGGGAGAGGGGTTTCTTATAGGGTTAATAGGAATGATATGCTGCTCCGTCAGGCGGCTTTTGATGGGTTGGAGTCCATGGCTGCTGCAGCGAAAGCAGACGGGTTAACGCTTGTGGCTTCTTCTGCTTATCGGTCTTATGCATATCAGGAGCAGGTGTATTCCCGTTATGTTAGGCAGTATGGTCAAGAAGAAGCGGACACATTTTCCGCTAGACCGGGACACAGCCAGCATCAATTGGGGTTAGTTGTTGACTTTGGCTCAATTACAGATGCCTTTGCAGATACTCCAGAAGGCAAATGGCTTGCAGCTAACGCTTCCCGCTTTGGGTGGTCACTCTCCTACCCCTTGGGTTATGAAGAGCTTACCGGTTATAAATGGGAAAGCTGGCATTACAGATATGTAGGAAAAGAACTGGCGGAGTTTATAGACACTTATTTTGAGGGAATCCAGCAGAATGCGCTGGTGTATATACGAGTTCATCACTAATCTGTGTTAATCTGTGCTCAATCAGTGTTAATCTGTGTTAATGCGTGACCACTTCCATTGCGTTAGTCCGTATCTTTATCTCGTTATCATCGCCTTCTACCATAAAGACTGTTCCTTCCGGCCAGGTTTCTTCCAGTAATAATTCAGATAATGGGGCTTCCAGTTCTTTTTGGATTGTGCGGCGTAAGGGGCGGCCTCCGAATTTGGGGTCCCAGCCTTTTTCCGCAAGCAGATTTCTTGCGGCAGAGTTTATTTCTAAAACATAATTTTGCTCTTCAAGACGGCGGGTAAGTTCTGCAAATTCAATGTCAAAAACTTCATCTATCTGCTCACGGTTAAGCGTATTAAATACTACAATTTCATCCACTCTGTTTATAAACTCAGGGCTGCAAATACGGCGCAGTTCTGCCATTGCGGATGATTCAATTTCCTTTGCATTCATAAGCCCTGATCCGGAATTAAAACCTAAGCGGGAATCTTTTGAAATTTCACGAACCCCTGCATTGCTTGTCATAATTATTACAGTGTTACGGAAGTTTACGGTATGCCCAAGAGAATCTCTAAGCTCGCCTTCTTCCAACACCTGCAGTAAGATATTAAAAATATCATGATGGGCTTTTTCTATTTCATCAAATAAAATAACGCGGTAAGGGTTTTTCCTAATCTTTTCTGTTAACATTCCGCCCTCTTCATAACCAACATAACCCGGAGGAGCCCCAACAAGGCGGGAAGCATTATGCTTTTCCATAAAATCAGACATATCAATTCTTACAAGAGAATCTTCATTTGCAAAAAGATATTGGGATAACTTTTTAGCAAGCAAGGTTTTTCCCACACCTGTAGGACCCAAAAATATAAAAGACCCCATTGGTCGGCGCGGAGAAGAAACCCCTGCCCTGCTCCGCCTAATTGCAGCGGCAATACGGTTTATGGCATCGTTCTGACCTATTACATTTTTTTGAAGTTCATCTTCTATCTGCAGCAAGCGGCGGGATTCTTGTTCTTCTAAGTGCATCACAGGAATACCTGTTGCTTCCGTTACCACCTGACGAATATCATCATCAGAAACCAAAGGCCAGTCATTTTTAGAAGCTCTGATCCATGCAGAGTGAGCTTCATCAAGACGGTCTCTTAAAAGGCGTACTTTATCACGGACTTCTGCGGCATTTTCATAATCCTGTGCGCTTACATATGCATTTTTTGCTTCGCACAAATGAACAATTTCCGCTTCAAGGCTTGCAATTTCCGGCGGCTGCTCACGAGTTTCCAATTTACGCATAGCTCCGGCTTCATCAAGTATGTCAATGGCCTTGTCCGGCATGAACCTTCCGGTGATATACCGCTGTGCAAGTTTTGCCGCAAGCGTTACAGAACTTTCAGAGAATCGAACTTGATGATGTTCTTCATATTTTCTTTGAATACCTTTTAAGATTTCAACCGTATCTTCAAAAACCGGTTCTTCAACAATAACCGCTTGGAAACGGCGTTCAAGTGCGGCATCTTTTTCAAAATGTTTGCGGAATTCCGCCATTGTTGTAGCGCCAATACAGCGAATCTCACCTCTGGAAAGACCGGGCTTTAACATATTGGAAGCATCAAGAGAACCTTCCGCGCCTCCCGCTCCAATTATTGAATGAATCTCATCAATAAATAAAATAATATTATCCGCCTGATGAACTTCACGGATAATTTTTTTAATTCGCTCTTCAAACTCACCGCGATATTTAGTGCCGGCAACAATTAAACCCATATCCAAAGAAAGAATTCTTTTTCCCGCAAGGGCTTCCGGGACTGCTTCACTTATTAACAACTGAGCAAGCCCTTCTACAATAGCTGATTTTCCAACTCCCGGTTCTCCAACAAGAATGGGATTATTTTTTGTGCGGCGCGCTAAAATTCGCACGGCACGGTTTATTTCATTTTTTCTGCCTACTACAGGATCCATTTTTCCGGCTCTTGCAAGAGCTGTTAAATCGCGGGAAAAATGATCCAAGGTTGGTGTAAGAACAGGGTAAACAGCAGGTTTAATCCGCGGAGCAATTCGTTCTGTTTCAGTTGAATTTTTATGATGAACTGCTGTCCGCTCCCTATGCACATAATAAGGCTGATGTTTTTCCGCCTTTGTGGAAAGTTCCGCTCCTACAAATTCGCCGTCGCTTCTGTGTCCGGGTTTGTTAAAGGTAGTCTGAATAATTACCCTCATCATTTCCGTGTCAACAGCGCGCTGGTTCAGGTAAATCTGCACACTGGAATCCTGCTCTCTCATGGCGGCAAAAAGCAGATGCTCTGTACCTAAAAAATCACTGCCCAATGCCCTTGCCTCTTCTGTGGCAATATCCAGCATATTTTTTGTTCTTTTTGACGGAGGAACATCTCCTTTTATAATAAGGCCCGGAATTCTTGGGATGGAACTTTCAAGGATATGCTTAAATTCACCAAGATCGATACGAAGAAACATGAGTGCTTTACAGGCAGTCCCGCCGCCTTCTTTTAGCATTGCTATAATGATATGCTCCGGCAAGAGTTGATCTGAGTTAAATCTTTTTGCCTCTTCCTGAGAATTTGCTGAAAGCAGCCTTTGCACTCGCTTGGTTAAACCGTAGAACACTTTTTTTTCCCCTTTGATGTCTATTTTTTATGTTATTTTAAACATAATACATTATCGGTTGTTTTTCAAATCTAATTCTTCTATCCTAATTCTATCTCCAATTCCCACACCTGCACGGTTAAACCACCCCTGGGGAACTTCCAGAGCATATCTTGCGGAACGGCTGGAAAGTACTGAGTTTTCATCATGGGGATATAAATCTTTTATATCAATTATCCTGCCGTTAGATGTTATATATGCAATAGACAGAGGAATATATGTGTTTTTCATCCAAAATGACAGTATTTGATCATTTTCAAAAATAAATAACATTCCCTCGCCATCGGGCAATTTTTCCCGGTACATTAGCCCCTGACTGCGTTCTTCTTGAGAGATTGCAATTTCCGCTTTTACAGAGGCAATTTGCTGCCCTTCCCGCTCGATTTCTAATACTTGAACAGCAAGTTTACCGGAATTACATAATGAGAAACTTTTCACGCAAAGAACGCAAAGTACGCAAAGGAAGAATTTTGTTTTAGAACTCATTTAGAAAGTCCTGGCGGAGTTGGGCTTGACTGGATTCAATTAAGCCGGATTCATCTACAATATCCTGAAAGACAACTTTATCTACATATTTAACGGTAAGAGGTCTTTCTATGGCTATTCTGGTTTCTTCTGTTTCCCAGACTGATATTCCCGGATCAAGGTAAGTGGGATTTCCGTATTTATCAACAAACTGCATAAATACAGAATAATGATCAATTATGCTGGTGTTCAGAGAAAAGGACATGATAAACACATTACCGTCTCTTAGCTGAAAAAACGCACGGCTTATAAATGACGGGCCTGTGGTTTCTACAAGGCTCTGCTCTCTTATTGGAAGAAAGGATACATCTCTATCCCCCCTAAAATTAAAGTAGGTATCTTGCAGTAATTGCTCTTTCAAGTCATCAAGACTCATACCCAAAGAAAGCTCTCTAAAACTACGGGGCAATGTTTCGCTTCCCGGCACCCGCGCTGCCCTCTCCGTCGGAAAATCATAGGTAAACTGCTCCTCCGATTGCCCCCAAACAGCAAAAGACATGAGTAAAAGCATCGATATTATTAAAAGATTTCTCATTACTTAGATTATCGGAATTTAAGGGGGAAAAATCAATTTAGTGCAAATCAATGTTTCACGCTGACCCCTTTTATGCTATAATACAATAAGGAGAAAAATATGCAAAATAACGATATTGGATTGGTCGGGCTGGCAGTCATGGGGGAAAATCTTGTCCTCAATCTGGAAAGCAAAGGGTTTAGTGTGGCGGTTTATAACCGTACCACTTCCAAAGTTGATGACTTTGTAAAAGGGCGCGGAGCCGGTAAAAAAATTACAGGCTGTTACAATCTGCAGGAATTGGCGGACAACCTTAGCAAACCACGCAAGGCAATGATCATGGTAAAAGCCGGAAAAGCGGTGGACGATACAATCGACTCTCTTTTAGAAGTTTTTGAAAAAGGCGATATTATCATAGACGGAGGCAACTCCAATTATCAAGATACAATCAGGCGCACGGCTTATGTCGAGTCCAAGGGCTTGCTCTATATTGGTACAGGCGTATCAGGCGGTGAGGAGGGAGCGTTAAAGGGGCCAAGCATCATGCCAGGCGGCTCTGTTGCCGCATGGTCTAGCGTAAAACCAATATTGCAGGCAATTTGCGCCAAGGTTGATGATGGGTCTCCCTGCTGTGACTGGGTTGGTGAAAACGGAGCCGGGCACTTTGTAAAAATGGTACATAACGGCATTGAGTACGGTGATATGCAGCTAATCTGCGAAACTTATGATTTAATGAAAAATGTTCTGGACTTAAGTTATGATGAGATGGGCTCGGTATTTGAAGAATGGAACAACGGTGATCTTGGCAGTTATTTAATTGAAATAACAAGAGATATTTTACGCTACAAAGATGATGACGGCAAACCGCTTGCGGAAAAAATATTGGACACAGCCGGACAAAAAGGAACCGGCAAATGGACAGGAATTGCCGCACTTGAATTTGGCGTACCGCTTACTCTTATAGGAGAGGCAGTTTTTAGCCGCTGTCTTTCCGCCGCAAAAGATGAACGGGTAAAAGCGGCAAAAGTTTTTTCTGCTCCAAAATCAGTAAGTCCTTCCGACAAAGCCGCCTTTATCAAAGACCTTGGAAAAGCCCTATACGCATCCAAAGTTGTCTCTTATGCTCAAGGATATTTATTAATGAGAGAAGCCGCAAAAGAATACAAATGGAATTTAAATTACGGCGGCATAGCCTTAATGTGGAGAGGCGGCTGTATCATCCGTTCGGTTTTCCTTGGAAAAATAAAAGAAGCCTTTGACAAAAACCCCAACTTGGAAAATTTATTAATGGACCCGTTCTTTACCAAAATAATAGAAGATGCCCAAGATTCATGGCGGCGCGTAGTCTCCTCCGCCGTCCAAAACGGCATCCCGGCTCCTGCTTATGCCAGTGCCCTAGCCTACTTTGACGGCTACCGCAGCGACCGCCTCCCTGCAAACTTACTGCAAGCCCAACGCGATTACTTCGGCGCCCACACCTACGAAAGACTAGACAAACCCAGGGGCCAATTCTTCCACACCAACTGGACCGGCACCGGCGGCACCACCAGCGCCAGCACTTATACAGTTTAGAATATTTATGAATCGCAAAGTACGCAAAGATTGTCTGTCTAAAGCCAGACCGCAAAGCACGCAAAGAATAAAAAATAAAAAAACCCTTTGCGCTCTTTGCGTCTTTACTTTGCGCCCTTTGCGCTAAAAATTAGGAGACAAGTAATGGAGAAAAGCTATATTGCCATTGGCAGCCAAAATACTGATTTAAATAATGAAGAACTAACAGATCATTTTAAGAATGCTTTGGCTCAAGCCCTAACTGACATAAACAATTCAGGGCAGGTTGTCATTCTGCCTCCGGATATAACCCGTATTCATTCACGAGCCGGCTTTTTCACAGAAATAGCCGCAAACCAATTGGGCGATAAACTCGGCGCAGTTCTGCCCGCTCTTGGGACACATATGCCAATGAATGATGCAGAACTTACACGGATGTTCGGCTCCGTGCAAAAAGATAAATTCCTTATACACAACTGGCGCGATGATATAACGGAACTTGGCCGCTTGGAACCCGGCTTTGTAGAAAAAGCCACAAACGGGGCGGTAAACTATGACTGGCCTATACAGGTAAACAAAGTCTTGCAAAAAGACGGAGACGGCAGCGGCAATTTTTCTATGGTGATTTCCATTGGGCAGGTAGTCCCCCATGAAGTAGCAGGAATGGCTAACCATGCAAAAAATATCTTTGTAGGCACAGGCGGAAAAGAAGCCATCGACAAAAGCCACTTTGCAGGAGCTGCCTATGGAATGGAACTTATAATGGGCAAAGCTGATACACCTGTAAGAGCACTCTTTGATGAAGGCTTAAATCGATATGCTGACAAAATGCCCCCAATCCTGTGGGTGCTTACCGTGATCGGTACAAGAACAGACGGAACACTTGCCGTCAGAGGCTTGTATATCGGTTTTGGGCGTGAATGTTTTGAAAAAGCTGCCAATTTAGCGCAAAAAGTTAACGTTAACCACTTAAAAAAACAAGTTAACAAAGCGGTTGTCTATTTAGACCCTGAAGAATACCGCACAACATGGCTTGGCAACAAAGCAATTTATCGTACAAGAATGTGCATTGCAGACGGCGGAGAGCTAATTATAATGGCTCCCGCCCTTGAAAAGTTCGGTGAAGATTCAGGGATTGATGCGTTAATCCGCAACTATGGCTACCGCCCCAGAGCGGAGATTATTGCAAAGGCACAAACAGATAACGATCTAAAAGGCAACCTAAGCGCCGCCGCCCACCTAATCCACGGCTGCAGTGAAGGCCGCTTCACCGTCCGCTACTGCCCCGGAGATGGAGTCTCCCAAAAAGAAATAGAAAGCGTAGGCTTCCAATGGGGAAACCTAAAAGAGATGCAAGCAAAGTACGACATCACCAAACTAGGCATGGGCTGGAACACAGTCGGCGATGAAGAAATCTTCTATGTCCCCAACCCAGGATTAGGTCTATGGATGGGGTAACCATTTAACACAGATTAACACAGAAAAAGAATCAAAATTAAAATCAGTGTAAATCTGCGTTCAATCTGCGTAAATCAGTGTCAGTCGTGACCACTAATTAGCCGATATATAATCAATGAAAACTAAAATTATAATATGGTTAATATCCTTAATTGCGTTAAGTGTCATGGTAAATAATTGTTCATCAAGTTCACCATCCGTTAACCGGACAAGAGGAGAAAACGACTTGGAAGATATATCGCAGTTTCTTATTCCACCTGATAGCGAACTTCCTGTTTTGGATTTTAAGGAAATTTGGGCTTATGTGGTTGCAGGCAGGGAAGCCGCTCTTACAAGAGGGCTTCCAATTACGGACATTGCCTATTTTGGAGCGGAAGTTGATGGTTACGGCAAACTGACAGCTGTGCCAACCCGATCAAAAATACCTTCGCATTTTACAGGCCGGGTGCACTTTGTAATTGCCTGTAACGGTCGCGCCCTTACCCACTTTACCCTAAAACCCGGAAGTCCGGAGCGCAAGGAATTTATCCAAGACCTTATTGCCGCAACAAGAAATTATGACGGATTAAATATCGATCTTGAGTATGTACCCGCTCGTGACGGAGAAGCGTTCGTATCTTTTTTACAAGAATTAAGGGCAGGACTTCCCCGCGATAAAATGTTTACATTATGCGTTCCCGCCAGAACAAGAAAATTGGAAACCGATGTTTACGATTATGACAGGCTAACCCCTCTTGTGGATAGAGTTTTTGTAATGGCTTATGACGAACACTGGTCAGGTTCACGCCCAGGTTCTGTCGCTTCTATAAACTGGTGCCGTCGTGTAGCCGAATATTCATTACGAGCAATAGGCCGTGAAAAACTTATAATGGGACTACCCTTTTATGGCCGCGCCTGGGGCGACTACTCTCCTTCCCGCGCTCTTGTACATTCAAGCATACAGAACCTTATCAGAGAACATAACGTAACAGATATAAAATATGAAAACGGAGTGCCTACTTTTACTTACAATAAGAATGTATCTATAAGACTTTACTATGAAGATGAATATTCGCTTGTATCCAGAATGCAAATGTATAAAACGATGGGAGTGGACTCCATAGGTTTTTGGCGGCTTGGCCAGGAAACAACCGATATCTGGAAATATTTAAAACTTTCATCTTCTGTGACGGCTGCGACGCCAACACAAACGCCCGCACGGACAGCCGCGGTTGCCGTGTCAACAACACCGGCTTCTGCGCGGCCACCGACTACCACGACGCCGGCTGCTGCGTCAACGGGTTTTACCGGCAGATATACAGTCCAAAGAGGCGACTCTCTTTGGGTAATATCAAGACGATACAACACAACACCCCAAGCCCTAGCAGATGCAAATAACATGAGACTAAACGATAATTTACATGTAGGAAGGGTTCTGCGAGTACCGGGTAATTAGTGGGTAGGGAGTAGGTATTATTTTGCTCGGTCGGGTCTTAGGATTTCTGCGCCGTTGATGTAAACATGGTTTGCTACAGAGTCTTCTTCCAGATAGCAATGTATTAGTACCCTGATTGTTCTTTCCAGAGAGCCTTGTATGAGTGGTTCACAGGCAGAAAAAAGAGCTAAATTACCGCCTGCTCGTCCACCCTTGCGTAAAGCCGTACAAGGGTTTATAGCATCGATATCATTAGTAACCGTAAACATGATAGAAACAATATCGTTTTCATCAAACTTATTCGAGCCAAGAATTTCATCATACATATCTATAACCTGCTTAGAAATATCCTGTATCGAATTTTCACACTGTGTCGCACCTCGCAACCCATATAATTTTTTCATTTTCCTTCCTCCATCTTTCTGTGTAAATCTGTGCTAAATCAGTGCAAATCTGTGTTTCATTGTGACCCCGCACTAACAACAACAATAAATGATTCCAAAAAAACCATCGCTATTCCGTAAAGAATCATCAAAATATACAACAGCGACTTTAATGCTCTGCGAAAATTTGGCCGTTTAAAAAAATGATAAACATTCATTACCAATTTATACAAAGCGCAAATACACATCATAAACGATGAATATCTTATAACCACAAGCAATATAAACAAGGTTGTATCATTATAATTAAAACCTAAAAGGTAAATAACCAAAGTTGACAGGGAAACAGTCAGGCATAAATACAGCATCCAAGCCGTAAGCTTCCATGAGAGCCTAATCCTGTTATACCATTTCATTGGACAACCTCTTCCCAAAAATATACATATAGTATATTATAATACAATGAAAAAGTTTTTTATCACCCTTCTAATACTCGTTGCCCTTGCTGGGACGGCGTTTTTCTTTGGCTGGGTCACTTTTGCCGTCCCGCCGGGTTCTTATGGAGTTATCAACTCTAAAACCCATGGAACAGAGCCCCAAATTGTGGAGTCAGGACAATTCCGTTGGATATGGTACAGACTTATACCTACCAATGTTAAAATATCGATTTTCCGTCTGGAACAACAGCAATTCCCAATCGATTTTAACAGTACTTTGCCATCCGGGGATATATATGCCCAGTTTGTAGGTCTTGGAAATACCGATTTTTCCTATGAACTTAAAGGCGATATTTCCTTTGTAATTAATCCCGATTATCTTGTAAGCCTTGTAACGATAAATAATCTGGAAAATCAACAAGATTTAAACAACTATATGCAGGATACAGCCAATAGTATCAAATTGATCATTCTTAATACTCTCTCTTCCGGTGAAATGGACTCTGACAGGCTGGAAAATATCCTTTCAGGCAAGCAAGATGCAGGGCTTGAGCAGGCAATAAAAGGACGGTTCCCTGAAATAAAGGACTTTTCCTTTGTAATTACCACCGCAAAATACCCGGATTTCCTGCTTTACAGGGAAATTCGCAATATTTATGAAGAATTTTTGACAAAACAGAGGGAAGTTATTACAAATTCATTTGGTCAAATGGCGGAAAACCATATAGAATCCCAGCTTTTATTTACGGAGTTGGAAAAATACGGAGAACTTTTAACCAAGTACCCAATTCTTCTGGAATATTTGGCTTTAAGAGGGCAGTAATCTGGGGTAGTAACCCCTTGCCCTTTCAATTTGTTGTTGTATTAATAAGTAAAATTTGATACCTTATATAAAAGGCACTTAAGGAGATTTCATGAAACTAATGGCTGGGGTGGTTTTTCTACTAATTTTTATAAGTATGCCCATCCTGCTTTTTGCACAAGATTCTAATCCCGATGCTGATGAATGGGAAGATTTTAGAACAGATACGTATGTTCGCGGAGACCAATCAATCATTATTTCAGCCGGAACATCATTTCCCTTATTATTTCTAAATAATGGGAAAGAACTGGATATGAATTTTACTCCTCCCGTTGGAGGCGCAGGTTCTTTTTCCTATAACTATTACTTATCTTCCAGTATCTTTGTTGGCGGTGAAGTAGCCGTTCAATTTATGCCTTCAATAAGAAAAGACACCCTTTTTATTGTCCCTCTTGGTATCAGACTAGGGTATCAATTATTATTTGGAAAGATTGAAATCCCAATATCCGCAGGATTTGGTATGTCATGGCAACGTTTTTTAAATGCCGGATATTATGGTATTTACGCAAGAGGAGGCCTTGGTGCTTACTACAGAGCAACAACCAGCTGGTCTTTTGGTCTTACATCAAATTGGTATTGGCTTCCTCAATGGACTAAAGATTCTCAAAGGAATGTAGATGGGAATATGTTGGATTTATTACTCTCAGCAAGGTATCATTTTTAGGTGGTTAAGATGTTTAAAATAAATAAGATAATAATTAGATCGATGCTCTGCTCTCTTTTATTTTTGATTTTCTCAGGGTGTAACGATCCTGTTTTTTATGAAGTATCTACCCAGGTTAAAAGTCCTTTGCCAACAATAAAAGGCTCCCCTACAGATTTTGCTTCTATAAAACAAGGAGATGGGGAACAAGAATTTGAAGTTGTGTATGTTGCTTCCGGAAGCGCTATTCATATTTATTATGAAAATTCAGATAACCAATGGATATGGGCAAGAACTGACCCATCACTAGGTAGAATTACCTATCTAGCCGCTACAGATACCAAACTTTTTATTCTTACTCCATCTGGAGTACATGTATCCACGCCTGCCGGAGAACCTAACACAGCAAATCACCTTAATTTTTCCACTCCTATAACCTCTTCAGAGTATCGATTCATAACAATGTATTCAGCAAATAATGAAATATTTTCCGGTGTAATAAATAATACAGGTACAAGTTATTCAATATTTAATATTACAAGCAGTACAGCTGAAGAGGTAACGGGAACAAATAACGGTCATGGTCTTCTTAACGGTGTAGCTTTTAATGGCTCCTCTTATTACTTTAGCGTAAAAGATCAGGTATTGCGAAACGCAGGCGGTATTTACAAAGGTACAACGTCTGATGCAGATCTAATAGAGGATGATTCAGGTAATAATTATAGTATTCCATTTATGGGAATTATTTCCATTGAGAACAATGTTATAGCAATTGCCCGTAGCGGAGTTTTATATGATGCCGATACTTTGGAAACACTAAAAAATCCAAACACTGGCAGCAATATTTCTACAGGCAGGACTTCCAATGGCGTACTTTCTATTGTCAAATCCTATGATGGCGAAAAATGGGACGGCGCACGCCTTCTTCTTGCCGGAAGACAGGATGCTCTGACTTACGATGTTTATTCGGGCTATACTTATGGTTATCTGGAAATTGAGCTGGAAGGAGACAATATTAAACTTGACGGTGCTTTCCGAGAGCCGGGAATAACCGGATCAACGGTAGCAAATGTCCCCAGTACTTTACAAAGAGACAGAGGCTCTAATGATACATTCAGAACAACAATTGGAACCTATGCTTTAAGATTTATTTTTCAGGCAAATGATGATAATAAAACTATTTTTGCTTCTACACATCAAAACGGTGTCTGGTCATTAAGACATCAAAATGATAGAAGCAAAAATTATCCTTACTGGAATACAGAACATTGAGATGGATGAACTTTTTTCCGGTGCAGAAAAAAAATCCCAAGGTAAAAGCCCCCTTGCAGACAGAATGCGCCCCCGCACTCTGGAAGATATTATTGGGCAAGATCACATTGTAGGACCGGGACGGCTTCTGCGCCGAGCAATTCAAGCAGACCGCCTTTCTTCAATAATTCTCTACGGACCGCCGGGAACGGGAAAAACCTCTCTTGCGGCAGTTATTGCAAACACTACAAAAGCCGCCTTTGAAAACCTAAACGCAGTCCTAAGCGGGGTAAAAGACATCCGTGAAGTAATAGACCGTTCTGATAATCGTTCCCGCCTGTACAGCCAAAGAACAATCCTCTTTGTTGATGAAGTACACCGCTGGAACAAAGCTCAGCAGGATGCCCTGCTCCCCTGGGTAGAAAACGGCACTGTAATCCTTGTGGGAGCTACAACAGAAAATCCGTTTTTTGAAGTTAACCGCGCGCTTGTCAGCCGCAGCCGTATTTTTCAATTAAAACCTCTGGGCGCGGACGAACTTATGGAAACCGCGCGCCGCACCCTTTCCGACAAAGACCGCGGTTACGGCAAATGGAAAGTTGTCTTTGAAGAAGGCACACTTGAACACCTTGTAGAAGTTGCCGGCGGCGATGCGCGCTCTTTGCTTAACGCTCTTGAACTTGCTGTTGAAACAAGCCCCCTGCAAAATAAAGATGCAACATGGCCGCCACCGGAAAATGCGGAAATTTATATATCGATGGAAGCCGCAGAGGAAAGCATACAGCGGCGCGCCCTCCTCTATGACCGAGACGGCGACTATCATTTTGATACAATAAGCGCATTTATAAAAAGCGTCCGAGGAAGCGACCCGGATGCCGCTCTTTACTGGCTTGCCAAAATGGTACGGGCAGGAGAAGACCCCAAATTTTTATTCCGCAGAATGATAATCCTTGCAAGTGAAGATGTCGGCCTTGCAGACCCGCACGCCATTTCCGTTGTTATTTCATGCGCTCAAGCATTTGAACGAATTGGCTTTCCTGAAGGAAACTTCCCTCTTGCACACGCTTGTCTGTACCTTGCCACCGCTCCCAAGAGTAATTCTACACTGGCATACTTTGACGCTCTTAAAGAAGTGGAAAAAGAAGATGCAGAAGTCCCCAACCACCTGCGCGACGGCAGCCGCGACAAAGAAGGATTTGGCCACGGTGAAGGATACATCTACCCCCACGCTTACCGCGACCACTGGGCTGCCCAGCAGTATTTGCCAACTTCATTACGCGGAAAAACTTTTTACAACCCGTCAATTGTAGGCTACGAAGCAAAAATCCGCGAGGAAGTTCTCCAAAAAAGAGAGTTACAAGCCGCCATCGTTTTAGGCTCTTCTGATGCAGAGGGCGAACTTTTATCATGGTCACAAGCAGCAAAAGGACGGGAAGGCTGGTTCAAACGCCTAGAATCCGGCAGAAGCAAATTGTTACTCAATGATCGAATCAACATTTTCAACGCCGCAAACCCAACCCGCCAAGGAAGAGTCCTAATCCCCCTAGCCAATGACGGCCTTTTACTTTGGGAAAGCTTACGCCGCTGCCCCGAAGGTCTTACAGCAGCGATAGTAACTTCAGAAGAAGCAAAAAACGCTCTTTTAAGTTACGCTAAGATTCTTGATGAAGTGGAAAAACCGCTAATAGCTATAGTGGGGAGTGGAGAGATTGGTTCGAAATCTAAGAGTGATAAAAATAAGCAAAACCCTCAAACCAAAACCCCTACTGGCTATCGCCACGCAAGCGAGCCCTACTCCCTACTCCCTACTCCCTTGCAATCTAAAGATTGCTTCGACTGTTCCGAGTTCGACCACATCTTAATCCGAGCGCCACGGCTTAACATAGAACCTGAATCTCTTGCAAAAAGCGCAAAACCCCTTTTGGCAAAAAACGGAAACCTTATTCTGTTAACATCTCCGCCCGCTCTTGGAGAAAAAATCTCCCGAATCTTACGCCAGGAATGTAATGAAAAAAAACTAGCCGCAAAACTGGAAAAAGCGGAAGATGCGTTTTTCCGTAACGGTACCGGTTTTTTAACAGAAAACGATCTTGCCTCCGCTTTTGAAAAAGAAGGCTTTGATATAAAAATCGATACTATCGATCAAAAAGAAGAACGGCTTATAACCGCAAAAGACCTTTCCACATGGTTCTCACCTGAATCCCGTTGGGGCGCATTTATGGCGCAGAATCTGGAAAAAAAGACATTCTCCGCCATTCAAGATGCAATGAACCTTAGAACAACCAAAGGTCCAATCTTATGGCATTCGATATCTTTACTTTGCGCCTTCGCGTCTTCGCGTGATAAAATCTAGAAAGCCCGCTTGTGCGACCTCGCCACTTGATGAATCTGTAGCATATATATAAAATATAACAATGAGACAATTCATAGTTTGCGCCACCAGATCGATGCATGGTTATGCCTCTCAGGTGATATCCTGCCTTTCCAAATACCTTAGTTTTAACAATATAGCTAAGCAGATAGACGGTATAGAGCTATTGGGAACAGACCGCTTTGCGGATGGGGAATTGGAAGTTACCGTTAATGAATCGATCCGTGGTAAGGACGTAATTATTTTTTCCTCTTGTGCCAGAAATGAAGCAGGGATTAGCGTAGAAGAGTCTAAAATCGAGCTGTATCATGCCGTAGATGCCCTTAAACGCAGTCAGGCGCATAAGATTATAGTATTTGAGCCATTTATCTCCTGCGCCCGTTCTGACCGCACTACAAGGCGGAGTTCAGTAGGTTTGTGGGTGCATTTAAAAACCCTGTCTAATTTGGGGGCTTCCCATATTGTTACTTTTCAACTGCATTCCGATAAGTCCAAAACCATGCTTGACCCTACCCTTGGCGCAATAGATGATATACCCGCCTTAAACCTTTTGCAAAAACACCTTTGCGATGAATATATAAAAACCGCAGATTATTTGGAAAATACAGTAAGGAATAACTGGGCATTTTGTTCTGTCGATGCAGGCGGCGAAAAGCTTGCACGGGTTTTTGCGGATTCTTTTGGCGCGCCATTGGTTGTTGCACATAAACAGCGGGATTATTCCAGGCCAAATACCGTTGAATCTATCAATATACTTTCTGCGGAACCTTTGGAAGATAAAACCCTGTGGATAGTAGATGACATGATAGATACCGCAGGTTCTGTAGAAAGCCTTATCCGCACCCTTGCCGCCCATAAACCACGGGAGATCAACATAGCAGCAGTCCATGCCCTTTTTTCCCCTCCTGCCCATGAACGATTAAAAGCTCTGATAAAAGAGGGGCTTCTAAACCGTACTATAGTAACAAATACAATTTGTTGTAATAGCATATTAAAAGAAATCGATAATTTAGAGATTGTAAAATCTTCCGAGCTTGCCGCCTCTGTTATAAAGGCAATTATCAATAATGAGACAATGAGCAAAATCATGCGCCGCTTTGATGCCGGGGTTTATTTGGCGGGGTAACCATTTAACGCGGATTTACGCAGAAGAAGACGCGGATTAACACGGATTATCTATGAGAGCTAAGATGTCTAATTCTATTCTAGCTATATTCAAATTTTAAATTTTTAAGATTTCTAGGTTAGATATATTTATCTTAACTAGCTAATATCTCCGCGTTAATCATCTTCAATCTGCGTTAATGGCTCACCTCGTTCGCCGTTGGTATGGAAATTATTTAACCGCAGACATTCGTCTGCTCACCAAACAGTGTCAGTCGTGACCACGTGTATCTAACAAAATCGTAACAGGACCGTCATTCGTATAACTGACTTTCATCATTGCTTGGAATTCGCCTGTTTGGCATGGAACACTCTGCTCTTTTATTTTTGTTATAAAATATTCATACAACTCTTTTGCTTTTTCAGGAGGGGCAGCGTTATTCCATGAAGGCCGTCTGCCTTTACGAGCATCTGCTAGTAAAGTAAATTGGGAGACAATTAATATACCAAATTTTTTAATCACAGAGTTCACAGAGGACACAGAGGGAAGATTATTTAGATCGAGAAGTGATAGATTCATTATACCTTCATTATCGTTTAAGATTCGGAGATTTGGGATTTTTTCTGCTAGCCAATCTGCATCTTTTTTTGTATCATCAAGAGCCACGCCCAAATAGACAAGCAAACCGGAATCTATGCTGCCCTTCACTACTCCATCAACACTAACTGAAGCATCAATAACTCTTTGAATCACAACTTTCATTTTAAATTCCTCCGTGCTCTCTGTGCCTCAGTGCTCTCTGTGAGATGAAATTTAGAATAACCTAATTCTCTAGCCGCCCGGATTGATGAATTGCCGCACCTTCAAGATAAAAATCCGTGCCGGAAGCGTTTAAACTTACCCTACCAAGGACTTCAAGCGGCCGTTCCGTGCTTACCGATACAGGATAATTAAAATTAACAACTACTATCCCTTCTAAAGTTTGACGAGTGTCATATCCTGCCAAAAAATCAAAGCGGGTAAATTCGTCCGTTATTTGCAGGTTAGTAGCCATCCCTCTCCAAATTACATAGACATCGTTGTATAGAATTGGCTCATTTTTTACATCCGTATATGAGGGATTATCCCCTCTTTTAAAGTTGTCAAAGCCGGGAGCTTCTGTGTTGTGCATCAATATTCTTGCTCTGTTTTTTAACCCGTCTGACGCATTGGATTCCAGTATTTTATTTAGATTAACCTTTGCCGCTTCATCACGGTAATTGGAAAAAAGGTTTAATGCTCTTTCATAAAGGTTAATAGCCTCATTTCTGGTTAAAATGTACTTATAAGAACCTCCTGTCTCTACAGGGGCTGAACGAATTTCAGGTGTCAAAACAAAGTCTGCAGTCGGACGGGCGTTTTTATTAACAAAAGGATTTGGAAGAATCCTACGGTTAATGAGTATCCCGTAAAAAATAATTATTAAAGCAGCAAGAACGGCAGAACCAATTATTATAGTCTGAGAACTTAAAGCAGGTGCGGGAATCTGCGGGAATAATTTGGCAAGCTTTTCAGGAGTCAGCCATTCTGACAATGCTTCTGAAGTTGAATTTGCGCGGATTACTGCCAATGCTCTGTTTGCTATCTTGTTTCCGGGATCAAATTCCAGAACATCAAGGTAATAATCAACTGCCTGGTTAGTATTTGTTCCTCTTGAACCCATTCCCCTTATATACAGAACAGCTAAGCCAAGCATAGTAGAAGGATCCTGTATTTTTATTTTTTTTGCTCTTTCAAAATAATGTTTTGCTTCCAAAAAGGCTCCGGAGTAAAGACATATAACGCCGCAAAGATAATAATACTTAAACGCGCCATTATAACGGTCTTCTTCGTCACGGAGTATTCTCATTGCCGCTTCATAATCGCGTTTTTTGGCAAGTCTTGCCGCTCTGGATAGCAAGGGATCTAGTTTCATTTTACTGTCCGGGACTTAATCTGTTAATAGATCTTTCAATTTCATAAAGATCCTGTTCTTCCAACTCAATTTCACCTCTCAGGAAACTGTTTAAAATTTCCTGAAGTTCATAAAGTTCTTCAATATCATGGAATTGTCCCATTTCTGGAATTATCTCCGGCCACTCTTCAACTTCTGGTTCGTTAAACAATTCCGGCTCAATTATTGTGATAATGGAGATGGGTTCCGGTTCAGGTTCTGGCTCATATTCAGGCTCAGGCTCAGGTTCGGGCTCGGGTTCGCTGGGTGGTGGAACAACTGGAACAGGCATTACAGGGCTAGGAGCAACAGGAGCCGGCTGTGTTGCCATGCTATACCAATCAGGGTCATCTGTTGTTAAGAAAATAGAAAATGATATTGTTTCGCCGGCTCCAATTGATGTGGGCTGGTAATAATAAGCAACTGCAGAATCACCAACTGAATAAGGCAGATAATTAAAAGATCTGTTTTCTCTATAATTTAAATCCCACTTGGCATCATATAATCTTCTCCAGTTTGCAAAATGTAAATAATCCGGTTTTCTTCCATTTGGATCTATTGGGTTAACAATGGATCCCATTAACGCAACATTGTTTCCGCGAGATATCCAATATAATTCCCCTGAATTACCTTGTATAATTTTTTCTCTTCTGATTAATTCACTGTTTGTAATGAATGGGACCCTGCCGCGTTGTTCGCCCAATGTTGTGTCCAAAAGCATACGAAACCCAATAAAGGAAACCCTGTCCCTTTTGTTTTGTATCATTACTGTAATTTGAACTCCGTTAATATTATCAGAGTTAGCTGTTTTTACAGGGGTAAATATTTGCCTTATTAAAACAAAGCCAGATTCAAAAACCAAAGAAGGTTGATCGTGCTGTGTTTCCATTCTTGTACGAAAAAGCCTTGATTGCGAAGGTTTGTAAACAACATCGTCAACCATTACAGAAATATATGATGTTGTAGGATCATTTGCGTAAAATAAAGGTTCATAGTTTCTGCCTCTTGTATCCGCAAGATAATAAAGAGAATAGCTGCCTTTTCTTTGATCTAAAATAAGGCGAATAAAACCATCATAGCCGTTATCTGCCGAAACTTTATTCAAACACAAGAAAAATATTACTAACAAAAAAATCGCAAATTTCCGCACAATTACCACACTTCTCCTTCTGCATTTTGAATAAGTCTTTGTATATCTTCACCTAACTGTCTTGCCTTTTCTAAAAGTTCTTCATGATACTCATGTGTAACGCCAGACATGAAATCTTCAAATGGTAATTCTACAAAATCCTCCGGAAATACCTGAGGTTCCGGTTCTTGCGTTATAGGGGCCGGAGTGCTGGCTCCCTGAGACTGAGTTAATTCTGCAATTCGTCTTTGGTATGCGTTAATTGTGAATTCATAAGTTCTCATTCTTCTTTGATAATCTTCACTTGTACGAAGAGCCTCTTCATGACTCCATTGTAAAAGTGCTAAAAGTTCAGATTCTATTTTCTTTTGTCTTATAAGATCGATCCTATAACTTGATACTTCTCTTTTTGGGCTTTCGGGATAAGTACCTACAACCCATGCGTAAAACCTTTCAGCATCATCAAATTGCCCCATAGCAAAAAGACATTCTGCCATCCAGTAATAGGCTGCGGCTTTTCTATGCTGGGCATCCTGCCCTGTTTCCGTTACGGAATCTATATATCGCCTAAAAAGCAATAACGCATCTTCAAAATAACCCTGATTGTAATAAATACGCCCGCGGTGATATACCATGTCCCTATTAAAAATGGAGTTTGGAGCCTTGCGATCCAATTCTTCCATATCTAAAAGAGCAGACCCGTAATCTGTATAGGCAAGCTGACTTAAAATTACCCAATAAATAGAGCCTGCCCAGTCATGTTCATTTGTTGCCATTTCCTGAGCCCGACGGAAATCGGCAGCTGCTTCATAGTAGCGTTCCGCATTATAAAGCGTGACTCCGTTGTTGAATCTGAATGCAAAAGTACTTGAATTCTGAGCGCTTACACCGGCAGCAGCCAAGAAAAATAGCATAATAAAAATAAGAGTACCCTTTAAAGCTTTCATACCTTAATTATAGTAAATTCTGTATCTTTTTTCCAATATTTTTTTGTAATACAATCACGATTGAATACGGCTTACCAGACCTTTTTTGTCATTGCTTCCAAAAAAGGCATAGCCCATCACAAGGACATCGGCTCCCGCTTCTATTGCCAAAGGTACCGTTTTTTCATTAATACCGCCGTCAACAGCTATTCTAAAGGATAATCCAGCTTTTTCCCTTATTTCTGCCAGTTTTTTGACTTTTTCCAAACATTCAGGGATAAGCGTTTGTCCGCCATAGCCTGGAGGGACAGTCATAACAAGCACCAAATCAACATGGGACAGTATTTCCTGCAAAACTTCTATGGGTGTTTCCGGTTTTATGCTTATTCCCGGGCTTATTCCCATACTTCTTATCTCTTTTAGGAGCTTTATGGGGTCATCGTGGGCTTCATAATGAAAGGTGATGCCATTTGCGCCGGCTTCGGCGAACTCTTTGATGTGGTTTTCGGGGTTTACAATCATAAGATGGGCATCAAAATAGAGCTTTGTACGACTGCGTAAGGAACGAAACAGGGCCGGACCAAAGGTTAAATTGGACACAAACGAGCCATCCATGACATCAAGATGAAGCCATGTTGCCCCGGAGGCATCGATTTCAGCTATAGACTTGCCAAATTCAGCAAAATCCGCTGATAAGATTGATGCTGAAACAATAGTTTTATTCATTTTTCTAATAATACATTTTTAGAATACTATTGTCAAACCCCAAAAAAATGCTATACTAAATTAATACAATGGAAAATAATCAGGCTATTGGGCTATTGAAAAATGCCTATGAAAAACTAAGGGCTGCGGACGCGGAAACGGCCTGTATCCTGATGGAACAGGCTTTGGACCATGACTTTGAAAATGAGGAAATCAAGCACGCACTTAAATGTGTTCATTGGTGGCTTGATCATACCAGGAGGCTGGACGACACAATAAAAAACAACTATGAAAAGGGAGGGTATTTAATATCACTTTTTAAAAAGTATTACGTTTTTTTAGGACAACTTGATGACATTTATGATCAGTGTCAATACTCTGTCCGTTATTTTGTATATTCAAAAGCGCTTTCTTATTTTGAAAGGCTTTTGTCTAATCATGCCAACCAGCAGGACCCCGGTCTTTTGCTTTTGGTTGGCCGCTGTTACAAGGGACTTGGTAATTATGATGAAGCTTTAAGTTTCCTTGAACAGGCTTTTCTTTTAAAGCGTGATAACGCAGAAATCCTTGCTGAGGTTGCGGATGTTAATGCGCTTTTAGCGGAAACAAAAACCGCAAAAACATTGTTCAGGGAAGCGTTCTTCCTTGACCCATTGATGGTAGAACTAAAATCATTGGAGTCGGGGTTAATTAATAAACTTTGTGATGAAGTTGCACAGCTTGGTTACAAGGGTGAAGAATTAAACGCATGGATACCTGTTTACGGATATTTAAAGGGAATTTTTTCCGTAAAAAGAGAATTAAAACAAATGGAGGCAGGAAGGCTTAAACAATCTATTTTTGCTTTGGAAGCTGAATATGAGGCAAATCCGTCAAGGCGGGCGCTTTTAAAGCCACGGCTTCTGAATCATTATTTTTGGCTTATAGATCATTATGAAAATGCTTGTGAGGATCCACAACTAATTGAGGAAACCTTGCTAAAAATAAAAGTTACAGATCCTGAAATACACAAGATGTATTCGGGATGTTAATTAAGAATGAAGGATGGGAGAAATATTTATGGATCATGCACTGTTAAAAAATTTAAATGAAACTTTGAACGAGGAAAAGTGGACTCGTGCCACTCTAAGCAATTATTCTACCAGTCAATTTAAAGAACTGGATGATATTCTTAAAACAGCGCGCGCTGAAAAAATTGTTGATGAACTCAAAAAGAACTGCGATGAACACTTATCGCATACAAGGAACAGTATTATTGCCCTTTATTTATCGGGTATGATTGCCCTTTCCCGGCAAATAATTGATGATGCCGCAATTGTCAATCTAGTATCGATCTTTTTGGATAATCATAAATGGAGTATTGTTAAATATCTTTGTGAAAGAATTCTTGATCATGGAGAATCTAAATTTGCGCTCCGCACTTTGGTTGACTGTTATAAAAATGATAATGAAGAAGATAAAGTATTTGAAATATGGGAAAGGCTTGTAAAAGTTGATTATGAAGAAGCGGAAATTGCAAAGTCACTTGCTGAACATTATGAAAAACAGGGCAATAAGGAAAAAGCAATTGATTTTTATAAAAAATCCATGCACCGTTATATTAATAAATCAAACTTTTCCAGCGTAAAGGAAATTTGGGAAAAACTCCTGGTTATCAATGTTGAAGATATTGATTTCTTTTTACATATTCAGAAAAAGATAGCAAAATCCATAAGTGAAGATAAAGCCGTAATCCTGCTTAATGAGCTTTATGAAAAATACAAAAATATAGACACCGATATTTCCATAAATATTTTAAAAATTGCTCTTGAATATGATGAAAAAGACATGCACGGTCGCAGGGAAATAATTGAATGTTATAGAAAAAAATATGTATCTCATTCACAACTGGAAGAATATATCCGCATATCCAATTTATCCCAGAATTACCGCGATGTACACCAGGCAATTGCAGACTTTGAAAAACATATTGCTTTTGACAAGGGCAACTTTGTGTATCACAGAACATGGGGTGTTGGACGTATTGCCGGTATAAAGGGCGATGATATTCAAATTGACTTTTCAAAAAAGCGCGGTCATTCAATGTCGCTTAAAATGGCAGTTGGTGCTCTTGCAACGCTTTCTAAAGATCATATTTGGGTATTAAAGGCAACCAAAAAGAAAGAAGAATTGCGTTTATTAATAAAGGATAAGGAAGAAAATATTGTTTGGGCGCTTAAAACAGTCATTAAAAGTTTTGGAAATGCCTGTGATATGAAAAGAATCAAAGCAGAACTCTCCCCTGCCCTGCTATCCTCAGGTGAATGGTCAACATGGAACTCCAAAGCGCGCGATATATTAAAATCCAACCCGGACTTTGGAATAAGCGCAGATAACAGTGATGTGTTTACAGTAAGAGACAGGCCAATAGAAGTAGCGGAAAAGATTTATAACGAGTTTACCGCGCAGAAAAACTTTTATGATAAAGTATCCATTATTCGTGATTATGTTAATAACAAAAAAGCTGGTGCAGACTCCGAATACTTTTTGGAAATGCTTTCCTATTTTACATCGATACTGCGCGGAAGCCAGAATGATGAACAAACTATGGCAGCTTATTTATTAATTAATGAGATTTCATCAAACAAAAATTATTCGCATTTTAAATCTGAATTAAAAACAAGTTTTGAAGAAGTGTTTTCAAAAATTAAAAATATAACAACACTTTTTAAAAATTTAAAAGATTTACGGCTTAAAACTGAACTTCTGTCTAATATAAAACAGTATATTAACGAATGGCCGGATATTTATACCAGACTGTTCCCCTACTCCCAGCTCCCTATTATTACAGAAAAACTGGAAGAAGGTGGCTTTAAAGACAGGCTTTCCAAGATGTGTGCTGATTGTTTTGAAAATCTCCGTGAAAATCGTGAAGCTGCAGTATGGCTTTATAAAAATTCACATGGGACTGAATGGTTTAAGGCGGCAAATCTAGGGACTGAAAAACTTCTTATAAGCCTTATACATATTTTGGATATTACTTACAGGGATATTGAAAACAACAAAGATACCGTAGAAAACAGAAAGATTAACAAAATGGTTCATAATATTCTGTTTAAAGATGGTGAACTTACATCATTTTTAGATAACGCTAATGAAGATGCAATTATCAGAATTTTTACTTTTATTAATGATGTTCAGGACTTGGACCCGCAAGATAAACTAAATCTGCGTTCCAGAATACTGGATAAGCATCCCGGCTTTAAATTCTTTGATGAGGCTGAAAAAAAGGTTTCCAGAGGTCTTATGGTTACCCATGCAATGTTCGAAGAAAAAAAGAAACAGCTTGCGCATATCATGGAAGTGGAAGTGCCCGCAAACTCCAAAGATATAGAGTATGCCCTGTCTTTGGGGGACTTGCGGGAAAATGCCGAATACAAGGCGGCAAAAGAGAAACAAGATCAGCTTAATTCACAGGCTGCAAAGCTTAAAGAAGAAATTGAACGCGCCCATATTTTTGATCCGAACTCAATTGGTACTATTACAAAAGCCGGGTTTGGGACAAAAGTTATCATGCGTAATGAAACCGCTGGAAAACAGGAAGAATATACCATTTTGGGTCCCTGGGAATCTGACCCGAATAATAATATTATTTCCTACCTTTCTCCGTTTGGAAATGCTATACTTAACAAGACAGAAGGAGAAAAGTTTGATTTTGTAATAAATAATGAAAGGGTGTCATATCTTGTAGAAAGAATACAGGCTGCTAGTATATAAGGGGTAAATATGAAAAGGATTGGATTAGCGTTAATATTGATTATTTTCGCGGTGTTTGTTGTCCATGGGCAAAATCAGACCGGCCCAATAGACCTTGTTTTGCTTTTAGATACTTCAACGGGTATGAGTTCTTCTTATGATAATGTAAACAATTACATTACAGGTGGTCTTCTTACTGAATTCCTCCGTGTTGGGGATACTTTTCATTTAATAGCCTTTTCACAGACTCCAAGACTGGATGTTGCGCGCAGGATTTCCGCTGCAGGGGATCTTGAAACAATCATTGGAAGAATGATGCTTCAGTATCCGGTAGAAAGAGGAAGTAATATACAGGCGGCTCTTACTTATGTTGAACAATATACTTCTGCTCTTCCTTCCCGCCCTAAAAAAATAATCCTTGTAAGTACAGGAACAGATGAAACTGCTAATATAATAGCAGCCGCAAACCAAAGGCTTTCTTCCAGAAACACAACTATTGATTATGTTAGAATTACACCGGGGCAGCCCATTACAAATACCCCAAGCTCAGGCCGCGCACCTGCGCAAAGACAGGGAACAACTGGTCAGCAAGTTACATCAAACCAAGGAAGCGATCAACAGAGAACAGCAGCAGGTACTCTGCCAGGAAGCAGCGATAGCTTACGCAGCGACAGCCAGCAGGAATTTACTCCTACGACTTCGGGAACTGTAGCTTCGGGAACTGCAACCCCGGGAGCTTCAACTTCAGGAGTTACAACCCCAGGAACCGTAACCCCGGGTACAACCAGTACTACAACTCAGGGAACTGTAACCCCAAGTGGAACCAGTGCTACAACTTCTGGCTCAACCGGCGGTTTGCTTGCCACAGATGGCTTGAATGGTACTGGCTCTGCCACAGGCGGTACAACTACAACTACAGACGGTACAACAACTTCAGACAGAACTTCTATTAACGGTGAAGGCATTGATGCAACCGATAGCGATTATTGGTCAAACACAACTACTCCTGGTTCATTGTCCGAAAGAAGAACCGGTACCGGTATTGATTTTTCATCATCTTTACCGTGGATAATTGGCATTATACTTCTTTTACTTTTGATTATTGGTATTATTATATTATTGGCTTCCCGTCGTCTTGGTTCCAGTCCCAATCGTGTTATGGCAGAAGTTGCTTCCAGTAGTACTGGCGGTACAAGAGAAAGAGTTGATCATAGCAAAGATTTAGCAAGATACGCAGCAGTTCAAAACAGAAGAACAACTCCTTATTCTGACAGGATAAAACCTGACACAGCCGCTCCTGTAGTAATAAACCCGCAGGGTCCGCTTCTTCTTAATTTATTTGTAGAAGATCAGAATACACATATTGGCAAGCGTAATATACATTCGTTGAAATCAGGTTATAGCCTTTCTGTCGGCGGCGGTAAGGGCGATGGCTTCTTTATTTTCCTTGTTCCAATTCCTCCGCATATTGGAGAACTTCGCAGAAATGGTAGTCAGCTTTCATTTATTCCTAAAAAGGCAAAGTATTTTCCGGATATTGGTTCCAATGAACTTAGGGATTGTTTGAATAAGACTATAAGGATTATTTCAGATAAGAACTATGAACTTAGGTTCAGGTTTGAAATGTATGAAGATCCTTTGATAGCGCTTAATAGAATGTTAAATTCAATTAATGTTCCGGGATAATTCCACGGACAATACTTATGGTCTATGATCTTATACTTCGTAATGGGACTCTTGTAACCTCTACAGAAACCTTTAAGGCTGAAGTAGGCGTAAAAAATGGGAAAATCTCTTTTATTGGCAATTTACAAGATTCTAAAACCGCACAAAATGTTTATGATGCTACGGGCCTGTATATTTTACCCGGTATTATTGATGCCCATGTGCATTTTAGAGAACCCGGTTTAACTCATAAAGAGGATTTTAAGACCGGCAGCATGGCGGCGGCATCAGGCGGTATTACCTTTATTGCAGATATGCCAAACACAGTACCGCCAACATCCACTGTGAATGAATTTAATAAAAAATTGAGTATAGCGCGGAAAAAATCCTGCATAGGCTTTGGGCTTTTTGCTTTATTAACCAATGAAAATATCGATGAGATTCCCGGACTTGTAAAAGCAGGAGCTCTTGGATTTAAAGTGTTTTTGGGTACTTCTACGGGGAATATCGCGGCTCCTTCTTCGGCATTGCTGGCTGAACAGCTTAGAATATGTACTGGGTTTGGCAAAAGGACGGGTTTCCATGCAGAAACAAGTGAAATAAACAAAACCAGTACTGCCCTCTGTAAAGAAAAGTTACACCAGTGTCCATATGATCCGCCTTTTGGGCTTATATTAAGCCAAGCAAGGCCAATAGAGTCCGAAGTTCTAGCTATTAAAAAAGCAGTTGATCTTGCCCGTACGGCAGATGCCATGATTCACATTCACCATATAACATGCAAAGAAGGTATAGAGATTGTGGCAAATGCAAAAAAAGAAGGTATAAATGTAACAGCGGAAACCTGCCCTCATTATCTTTTTTTAAATGCGGAAAACAGCTCTTATAAGTGCTATCCGCCAATAAGAAGAGAAGAACACCGGCTGGCACTCTGGCAGGCGGTAAAACAGGGCGATATTGACATGATAGCAACTGATCACGCACCTCACACACTGGAAGAAAAATCCCTCTCTTTATGGGAAGCGCCCGCAGGCCTTGCAGGGATAGAAACCCTTGTTAATCTTATGTTAAGCGAGGTTAACAAAGGGGCAATAACCCTTAACGACTTTGTCCGACTTTGCAGTGAGCAACCCGCTAAAATTTGGAATATTAAAAACAAGGGGAAACTGGCAATTGGAGCTGACGCTGATTTTACCATTGTAGATATGAATAAAAAAGTAAAAATTGACTATTTAAAAATGAAATCAAAAAGTAAAACCACGCCATATCATGGATGGGAGCTAAAGGGGGCCTCTGTAGCAACAATTATCCGGGGGAAACCTGTGGTTTAACTAATTTTACAAATTCTGGCGGAAGCGTGCTTGACCGTTAATGGTTACCATAAAAACTACTGCAAACGGCAGGGGTACTACCGGACGATGATTAGCAGCATTTGGGTTATTGACATTAACTCCCGGAATTTTTATAAAGGTATTATTATAATAATAGCCTTCTTTATTGCCAAGAGCTATTGGCACGGCTAAATAAAGTTCTGTATGACGCAATGGGCTGTAACGAATACCCGGCATTATTTGGGCAGAATCATAAGTTGGATTGTATAATAACCTAAAGAAAATTCTAGGATTACCCTTTTCAAAAGGACGATATAAAAGATTTAACGCGATATTAAAACCATCAACAAAAACCAGCGTTGTCGCATCCTGGAAGGTTGTCTCTTCCTGATACCACTCTGTTCCTTTTTCTGCGTTATACAAGAATTCTCCGTTTATAGTTAACTTTTTGTCAAAGAATTCCCTTCCAAAGCCAAAGTTTAAAGCACCACTAACGCTATTATCACTTGTATTAACTGCCAGTAAATATTCGTTATAGAATTCAATATTCCATAAGGTTTTTTTAAGAGATAAAAAACTCCTTAAAGGCATTTCATTTTGGTAAAATAAACCAAAATCCAAATCTATTTGGGGAATCGCAAGATTATACTTGGCTCCAAATCCAAAATCATCTATTCTAGGATTTATATTTGTATTTAATAAATTTGCGCGAGTTAGAGTCAAAAATTGAAGTCCTCCAACCCCTATAGGAATATCCGCCCTGAAAATATAGGAATTCCTGTTGTAACTTGAACTGGGAATTCTTGCCAACAAATTTGTAAAGCGATAATTAGGAGAAATACCCCATCTTAAATTAAATTTCCCGCCTCTTAATAATACCCTGTCATAAATATTGTAATCAAAATAAAAATTTCCAAGATCTAATCTAAAAGTAGTACCTGTTGTAGCTGGAATATTATAATATACACTACTTACTACACGAAAAACATCAGATATTTGAGCATCTACAGTCATTGTACTTCTCATTCTAATATATCGTTCTAAATAATAATCTCTGTAATTAAACTCATCATCCCATGGATAATCCCACCAACCGGGAGCTATTCCTATATTAAATCTATAACCAAAAGTAAATGTTATACTGTTTCTTCTAATTTGACTTATTACATTTTGAGCGGGAGGTTGAGCAGGTTGAACGGGTTGGGGTTGTTCAACAGGTGTTTCAGTAAGAGGTTGATCAAATATAGTTTCTATATCCCAGTCTAATGTTTCTTCTTGTTGTTCTTGGGCAAAAAGTGTAAAACAAGTTAATAAAAAGACAGATATTAATAAGTATTTCATTCGTTTACAGTCTCCAGAAATGATTTTGAAAAAATAGAATCAGCAACTCTTGAAAATGAGGGGTGGGAAATATTAATTTGGGTTCTTTCATTTCTAAAAACACCATTAACAAACGCGCCTTTAAGTTCATCAACAAAAAGGATTTGGCGCGGAACATAACGTCCGTTAATAAAATGATAATCAGAAATTGCAGAAGTTCTTAAAAGTTGCCCGGAAAGGCTGTAGTCTTCACTCTTTCTTAAAAGACCGTCTTCACTTACCCATATTTTCATTCTGGGATATGCTACTTCTGTTGTTGTAGCTTCCAGTGATAGCAACCTGCAATTAAAGCGGCCAAGCCTTACATTTTCACCTGCCACTACCCTGTAATCCTGAGCCAGCGTAGAACGGGTAAAGTCCGAATTCCTTGCATTTGTATTTTGGAAACGTTCTGTATTGGAGGTGGTATTAAAATGACGGCTTTCCGGATCATAAAACCACAGGGTGTTGCCTTCTTTAAGGTAACCCTGCCCCTTGGATATTACCGGTTCAATAATAACAATTACATAGATTTCACTGGAATCCCTTCTGAATACTCCCGCTACTGTTTTTGTAATACCCTGCCCCGGTACTTCTTGTAAAATTGTATATTCCGCTGAAAAATCAGTATTATTATAGCTTACAAGGGCATCCACCCTTTCCAGTACTTGCTGATCCGAATTTGCAAAAAGATGGGAAACATTAATAAATAAAAACAACAGCATAATGACTTGAAAATAGTACTTTTTCATAGAGGTTCTCCTGATAATAAAGCCGGCAGTTTCTTATTTGTTATTCTATTTGAATGATAAAATGCCAGTAATATTATAACAATTAACAGCATAAAAGCGTTACTAAAGATAGTTGATGCAAGATACATCGGAATTAGCTTATCCTTTTTCAGGAAAATCTCAAAGCCGGGGAACCATGAAAATGAGATAAAAGATACCGCAAAGCTAAGTAGGCATGAAATTATAAAGCCTACTACCATTGCCGTAAAAGTTACTAGAATAATTTCTGTCCATAATACAAGGTGCATATCCTTACCATAAAAACCAATAGCACGCATAACCCCCATTTCTTTTGATCTTTCATTTAATATTAAATTGTAGGTAACTCCGGCGCTTACAAGTATAATAACTAGCATCATTGCAAACAATAAATATGTTAAAATATTCATTGCGTTTAAAATGTCAGAGATTTCAGATAAATAAACAGGCATTGTATATAAGAAAATAACATTCCCATTCCAGCCTTTCTCTCTTTCACGAATCATTTCATCTCTGTTGTGAACAATTGCACCTGTTTGAGTACGCAAACTTAAAGCGTTGTGAAGGTTAATTCTTTGTTCTTCTGTTTTTGATGTATTTTCCAGAAAAAAACCAATTTGCGAAGCATCATTATCCGCATACAAAAGAAGTCTATTTAAGGTAATTCTTGATATATACGCTTTGTAATATCCAAAAATGGAAGTATCCTGTACAATATCTTTAACAATAAAGGCACCTGTATTTTTTTGGCCATAACGAGTATCCAGTTCAAGAATAATTCTATCGCCAATATTTGCTTCCAGGCGGGCAGCAACGGGAACAGAAAGTATAATGCCGTCTTCTTCTATATCTGAATTAAACTGGTGTTCATTTTCAAAATCACAGCCCATTAAATAGCGTAAATTAACGGAATTGCCAATATGATGAATGACTGGTGTATTAATTCCGAATGTTCTGTAAACGATATTCTTTATTTTAATACCAGAAACATTTGCCGCATCCAATATTGAATTTATTTCTTCCTGTCCCATACGGTGCTGAAACCCGCCTTGGAAAAAATCGTGCGCAACAGCTACGATATCTCCGGCATAATGAGACTGGGCTGAATAATAAACACTATCATACATACCGTCTTTTGTAGAAGTTATAAAGGTTATAATTGTAAAACCAAAAATAAGAGCCGCTAAAAGAAAATAATAACGACGTTTATAACGAAACAAATATTTAAGTCCAAGTCTAAAAATAGCTGTCTGTTTTCCCATATTATCCTCTTTGTACCGCAACTATAGGCTTAATTTTTACTGCAACTTCTACAGGATATACAGAAGAAGCAAGTCCTAAAATAACTGCAACCATAAAGGATGAAACCGCAACAGAAAACATAAAATCAAAATGTAAAATATTACCATTAAATAAATTAATCAAAATATTATTTGTTATGGTTATTCCCAATCCATTAAACCAGCGTAAAAAGAAAGACCCAACGAAAATACTAATAATACCTGCTGTACATGAATAAACAATATTCTCAGAATATATAAGTTTTCTTATAAAGGAATCTGTTGCGCCAATTGCCCTTAATGTCCCAATTTCTTTAACACGACGGAAAATATAAATTAATAGTATATTTATAATTGCAATAATTCCTGTAATGCTTATTAATAATATTCCCGCATTAAATAAAAATTGAATTAATAAAGTTAAAATTGAGGATATACCAGAAGCAATTCTCCAGTCAACCGCCATTATATCATATGGTTCCAATCTTTTGTTTATAAAATTAATAAAAGACCCAATAACAACAGCATTATTAAGACGAATTAATATAAAATGCCAATCTCCATCCATTTGCAATACCCTTTCTGTTTGACTACCTAAAACATTAATTAAATAATCAGTAGAAAATAGGGAGGTATCATATGAAACTTCATTAATAGAATCATCCAGACTAAAGTTATCAACAAAAAAGGAATCTATATCCGGTAATTCAGCATCAATATACTCTGCTGTTCTAATTGAATTAAGATCCCTTACGGTCTGCGCCCCTAAAATAACAATGTCTTTCATAAATTGACCGGGATTTGTATAACGGAAAATACCTGTAAGAGGTACTTCCCTTATTCTAAAACCAGCATCCCCGCCGGATGTAAACATAAAAGGCATCCCAATTTCAGGATAACGGCCTGTTTGGTTTTGTATATCTTTAGCAAGATCTTCTGTTATCATGGCACCGCTTACCTCTGGTATTAAAAAATTACCATCCAGTAGAATTATACCCGGAAATAGATCAAAATAAGTGACGGGATCTATACCACACAACAAAACAGGATGCCTGATATCTAGCAAGTCCATATAGGCTGATCCTGTTACTAAAGGTGTAAAGCCCGCAATGTTCTTTTCATTTCTAAGAATTTCCAAGACCTCATTGGATGAAGGAAATATGGGTATATTAAAATAATCTTCTATAACCGCTGCATTAGCGCCAAAAAGGTTCATTGTAACCTGAGATTTCTTTTGTAGTACTACTTCACCTGTAAGACTTTCAATATAGGAACTGCGTAATGACCGGCTCGCTTTTCCTATTATTGTATTTCCAATAAAAAATAAAAAAGTAATAACAGTAATAAGAAGTATGACAATTAGGCTGTCTTTTTTATTTTTTATTATATTTTTATATGCTAAAGAAATCATTCTGACCTCTTATCTTGTTTAATTTCACCATCCCGTAAAAACACAATATGGTCTGCCATATTCCATATTTTTTCATCATGAGTAGAAAAAATAAATGTTGTTTTTTCTGTACGGTTTATTTTTCTCATTAATGTTAAAATATTCTCCGCATTTGATGAGTCCAAATTCCCTGTAGGTTCGTCCGCAATTATAATTCTGGGTGATGTTACCAACGCTCTTGCAATAGCCACGCGCTGCTGCTCCCCTCCGGAAAGTTCCGCAGGTATATGGTTAGCACGATCCATAAGACCAACTTCTTTTAATAAAAAATTTACCTTGTCTTCCTTTTCTTTTTTGGAAAACTTTTTTTGTGAAATAATAAGAGGCAGTTCTACATTTTCATACACATTTAATACCGGCAAAAGGTTAAATGATTGAAAAATAAATCCAACCAAGGAACTTCTTAAAATTGCAAGTTTTTGTTGCTCCTGCTCTTTTATCTCTATGTTATCAATTTTCAACTCACCTTTATCAAAACCGTCAATAAGACCTATTATGTTTAACAAAGTTGTTTTACCTGAACCTGAAGGACCTGCTATACATACAAAATCACCTTCTGTTATAGATAAATTTATTCCCTTCAAAGCCTGGATTTCCACATTACCCATGGGATAAATTTTCCATAAATCTTTTATTTGTATAAGCATGTTTACTCCTTTCTTTTATATTTTAAAACAAATAAATAATATTAGTCAATTAAGCTGTAATCCGCCCTTTCCAGTGAAAGATTTTTGTTATAGTAGGGGTCGCCAGATGTAAGCGTCTTACCCCAAATATTTTTAAAATATGAGAATTCTTTTGAAAAACTGCCTTTCTTCTTTGAAAACGCAAGATATCCCCGGGATTTTGATTCATGATGATATGCCTCCGCATATGGTGTCCAGACTACCAAATATCCTTTTTGCCTGACTTTAAGACAAAGGTCAACATCGTTAAAAGAATCATATAATTCCGGGTTAAAAAAGCCAACTTCTTCAAAAACGGATCTCTTGATCATCATGCAGGCACCGGTGATTGCACTCATATTTTGCACAATTTGCAGTTTTGCCATGTATCCAATCTCTCCATAAGATGCGCCAAGATAAATATGTCCCGCTATTCCACCCAAACCCAGTACAATTCCCGCATGTTGAATAGCTCCATTCAAAAAGAACAATTTAGCGCCTACAATTCCAACATCTTTGCGCTGACTATACATTAACATTTCCTGTATCCAATTAGGTGTAATAATCATTATATCATTATTTAAAAACAATAGTTGGCTTCCTCTTGCGCATTGTGCTCCATAATTACAAATTTCTGAATAATTAAATCCTTTTCGCTGCCAATAAACCACGGATATTCTTTTGTGTTTTTTTAATTCATCATAAAATGAAAATGTTTCATTTTTCTGACTGTTATTCTCTACAATTATTATTTCAAATTTTTTATATGTTGTTTTTTCAAAAATGGAAGATAAACAATTTCTTAAAAGTGCTATACTATCTTTATTTGGAATGATAATCGATACTAACGGCTCTTCTGTAAGGTCATAATTAATACGGTAAAAACCAGGGAGACCAAATTTATTTTCTACATGCGCCTTTATTCCTCTTTCCTTTAAGTTGTCTTCAATTGAATTAATTCCGGAAATGGCAGATTCAATTTTACCATTTATTTCTGTAACTGTCTTTTTATAACTCCTGTTAAAGTATAATATTTTTGGAATATGACAAACCTTGGAAGCTATGCGGGTATATCTTAAAATTAATTCATAATTATAGGAAGCTTCCATTTCTACTCTGAATTTTCCACCTTTATTAAAAAGTCTTCTTGAAAATATTGTTAGGTGATCAATATAGTTATTGGAATACAAGGTATCAATTGAATAATCCGGTTTATAATGTTTTAGCTTTAGCCTTCCATTTGAAAAAATAGCTTCATCAGTATAAATAAAATCCGGTTTTTCACTACATATTACCTTGACTATTTCATATAGAGCACTTGGATGAAGTATATCATTATGATCAAGGATTCCTATATAATCACCTTTAGTCATACTAAGTGCCTTGTTCGCAATTGCAGGTTTAACGGAATTCTTAATTCTTGAATATTTTATTCTTTTATCCTGCTTAACATATGATAAACATGTTTGTCTTACATATTCATATTCTTTCTTGCTTCCATCTGCAATACAAAGTTCCCAATCTGTATATGTTTGTTTTAAACATGAGTCTATCATTTCTTTTAAAAATTGTTCATTTGAATTGTTCAGTACAGTAATAATACTTATTTTTATTTTTTGTGAAAATTTTGTATTCTCTTGAGCATACCTTTCTATTTTTGATATATGCATTTCTTTTTTTAAAAAAGTTCTGTGTCCACGACCTTTAGCTGAAAATATTTTTAGAAGCTCTATTGGTCCATTTTTCTTTAGTAAATGTAATGATCTTGTAAAATTATAAATATTTCTATTTCTTCTTATAAAGTTAATAAGCCCCCATGCTAAAGATTTTTCTTTACCGAAATAGCTTGTGTCAATTAAATAATCCCACCCCGACTGTAAAGGAATTTCATTTTGAGAATTTTTGATCATACCCCCCCCCCCCCCCCCCCCCCCCCCGCCCGCCCGCCCTGGCCCCTTTTTCCTTTTCTTTTTTTTTTTTTTTTTTTTTTTTTTTTTTTTTTTTTTTTTTTTTTTTTAGATTTTTTTTTTTTAATAGAATCAATAGTGGTCTTTTATTCAATTGTTTTTTTTTTTTTTATTCGTTCTTTGTTTTGTTGAAGAAAGTTAATTTTGTAGATATTTTTATTAATGAATTCGTTTTTTTTTTTTTTGAAATTCGAAGTTATATAATAGATGCCCACATTTCACATCTACAACAGATGTGTTTATATAATTGTAATTTTGTTCCTTTTTTTTTTGGAAAAGAATTAAGTGGTTTTTATAATTCTTTTCTCTGGACAAATTCTAATATGAGTGATTTGTCTGATCTTAAAGAAGTTTTTTTTGATTTAAAGGAGGATATTAATGAATTGTTGTTTTTAAGTGACGTCGAGGAAATAGATCTTTTTATTGGATCTGATTGTTTTTTTTTTTGGGGTGGTAAATTTATGTCTTTGTCTTATTTATTAGATAAGGAAGAAGAATGTGGCTTCTGTTTTTTATTTGATTTTTTTTCTTATTTGTTTTTTTTTTCATTGTCTTCGTTTTATTTTTTGTTGATTAAATGTCTGTGTATGTTTATTTCTTGTTCTTTTTTTTTATACGTCAGTAATTTTTTTAGTGAATGGATTGATGTTTTTGATGATCTTTATTCTTTTTTTTAAATGTTTTATATAGAAAAAAAGAATTTTTTTAAAAAACATTTTTTAAAAAATTTTTTTTTTTTTTCAGTAAAATGTAATACCTATAATAGATTATTTTTAAATTTTTTTTTATTGAATTTTTTTTCTCACTTTTTTTTTTTTTTTTTTTTTTTTATTTTTTTTTTGGTTTTTTTTTTTTTTTTTTTTTTTTTTTTTTTCTATAATACCTAAAAAAAAAAAATTTACCAAAAAAAAAATTCCCCCCCCCCCCCCCCCCGATAAATTAGCGAGTAAATCTAAATTTATTGCAAATTCATTTTTAGCGCAAAGGGCGCAAAGTGAAGACGCAGAGACCGCAAAGTTTGAATTTAAATTTTTTATTTTCTTTCTTTGCGCGGCTGCCTACGGCAGCCGACTTTGCTTCCTTTGCGGTCTTTGCGTGAGGCGCGGAGCGCCGATTAAATTTATTAATTAGGAGTTTTCAATGAAAAGAATTGTATTTATTTTATTATTGGTTGCCTTGGTTTTTTCTTGTGATTTATTTAACGCAACATTAGATCCGGATTATTGGGAGAGGATTGATGTGGAGATTGCCTACGCTAATGCACCGTTGATTAATGTACAAGTGTCCTCTGGCGGGATGGGGACTGCTTCTCCGTCCGGGAGTCAGCAGGTTAAGTTGTGGCAAGAAGCTTTTTCAAAATATGGTTATGCGCCATTCACTGTCAGCTATCAGCCGTTTAGTCAGTATCCGTTTACTGGGTGGCAGGCTTGGTATTCTGGACAGGAGCCGTTTGCTACTTGGAAACCGGGTACCGAGGAAGACGGACTGCCGGAAGAAGAAGGCCAAGATAAAGTAGAGTTTAAAAGTGCTGATGAAACAGGGACGCATATTTTTATTTATATTAACAAGTTGCCGGAGGAAGAAGGAATAATACACATAGGGCCGTTGGGAGCGGACACTGAAGGTATAGAGGTGCGAACTCTTGCCGATACCCGCTGGGGTACGGTCTTTACCGCTCCGACAATAAGTACAAAAGAGGGTTTCCCCTTTAATGTTGAGTTTGCCGCCTCCAGCTCTTGGGACTTCCTTGGGTGGAAGGCGTATGCTTACAATGACCAGAGTGCAGACAACCTAAGCCCCGACACACTCGGCGCAGAGCTTTCGGCGGAAGAAGTCAGCATCGAAGTAACCGGCATCGGGCGGGCTGTTGTTACCGTGAATACGGAAGCGGAGGTACTCCTTGTACCATTGTGCGTAACGCCTGTGAGGGTGAACTTTTCTACTCCGCCGAACGGGTCGCTTACGGAGTATGCTCCTTCGCAAGTGATTTCGATTACTTTTTCTACACAGCTTGATCCCAGTACGGTCAAGTTTGGGGAAGGGTTTATTCAAATTACAGAACAGTCGGGCGAGGCGCCCTCAGATATAACGGCGCATTATCAGGAACCTGTTTACAATGATGATATGCGAATTGTTACTATTACGCCCAATCCTGATGATCTTTTGACGGCTAACACCGCCGTTACCATTACGATTGGTACGGAAGTAAAAGGAAGGTATGGCAACCACCTTAATACCCCTGCGGTTATCAGTTTTAATGTTAGTACAGACGGCACTGTTGTAAAAAACGCTTACATCGCTTCCAACGTATGGGCGGTTCATAATCAGGCGCTGTATGAGACGCAGGGGTTTGTCCAGTGGGGGAACTATGACCGTGACAGGCGGCTCCGCTTGAATACGAACGTTACGCCACATCAATATGAAGTTACACTCTACTTTGGCGTGCAGGCGATGGGTGAAATTGATAACGACATCGAGCATGATATCGATATTGTCGAGGTGCATTATGCGAACCTTAACGGCGATGAAGTGTCGGGACCGCTTGGGCTGGAGGTTGAGACTGTAAATAAAGGAACGATGAGTAAAGAAGTTGTGGAGGACGGCGGTGCGGGAGGGTATTACCGCAGCCAATATCCCAACAGCGGGAAGCTTTACAAGATAGTTTACCGATGGGCTGAGCCTGTGCAGGGGATTATCCGTCTTGTGGTTGTTCCTTCGGGTGTGCTGGCGGAGGCTGAGGACTGGCAAGTTTTAATTGCAGAGAGCCGCAGTTTTATCACTGTTGCGTTTGACAACCTTGCTCCCGGCGGCACTGAGACGGCGGCTTTCAGTGGCGAGGCTTCTCAGTCGGTTGAGGGGAATTCAAGTGTTTACAATTACAATTCAACGGATAAGACGATGACAGTGAATCTCAATTTTAGGAATATCAGGGACAATTACAATAACGGAGTTATCTCTTACGGCAATTTGAATGCGACAGGCGGAAAGCCTAGGACGATGGACGCTCAATCTGCTGTTGAATGGCAGTGGCGGATTGCTACAGGGACAACTCCAAATTATACCGATAATACTTGGCGGAGTTTGATTGATAATAACGGCGATCCTGCCGGTGTGATTAGTGATGATTTGTCCGTCAGGCTGTCTAGCTTAACTACTGTGCGTGATGTACAAGTGCGCTACAAGGATTCGCTTGGCTTGGAAAGCGGCTGGGAGACTGTAGGCAGAGTGCGGTATTTTGATGCGCCTCCTGCCGTTGCTGTTACAACATGGACAGCGACCTATAACGAGGGGGCGAATAACATCGGGCTGACTTGGACTTTGCCTGCGAATATGAGCGGGGTGGAAGTTTCTGTCAACGGCGGTGTAGGTGTCGATATAAAGCGGACGGGGACGGGAACGGGGGCGGAAACCGGTCATGCTCATACTCATCCCGGCGTGCCGAGGATTTATGAATTGGGAATCCTCAATAATCAGCAGGTTAGCAATGCGGCTGAGTATACTATCAGCCTTACGGCTTATAACGATTATAACAGGGCGGCGCCTGTGGTTTTTAAGATATGGAACATTCCCGGTATGATGGCGAGTAACGACGCCCGGATTATCGAGGTGAGTGAGCAGGCTGGGCTTGCGGCAATAACGAGCGGAATGGGCAGGCAGTATGTGCTTACCTCTGATATTGAACTGACGGACTGGGTGTTAAACTCTGCCGCTAACTTTACCGGCAGGCTCTTTGGCAACGGGCATACGATTACGATTAAAAGTTTGGGGACTCCTGTTAATAACATGGGGCTTTTTAGAGTTGTGAGCGGAGCGGTTATCCGAGACCTTCGCATTGTGTACGATAATGTTGTGATAACGGCGAATGGTACGACCGTCAGGTTTGGCGGTGTTGCAAGCAGGGCTGAAGGGGAAACGCAGATACGCAATGTTATTGTCGAGGGAAGCGTGAGCAGCGGAAACCTTTCTTCCAATACTTCGGCTAAATATATAGGCGGCATTTTAGGGGAGATGAGTTCAGACACTGCGTCAATCGCCAACTGTTTGTCTAATCTTGATATGGACTTTATCAACGGAGCAAACTCCGTATACTTTGGGGGTGTTGTTGGTTTTACCTCTGCCGTTGATTCTAACATCGAAGTTATTGCAGGGGTTACTGTAGCGGGGAATCTAAAACTCTCCGATGCAGGAACAAACATGATGTTTGCCGGGGGTATTATCGGGCTTGGGTATACAAGAGGAAGCCACCGAGACCTTGAATTTTCAGGCAGCCTTGCCCCTGTTAAGACCAGCACTGGAACTACGAGAATTGGGGGTATTACCGGATACAGCTCTGGTGCTACCACCGCTGCCAACAATTGCGTATATTCAAACCTGCGTGTTTCAGGGCAGGTTACAGTCCCCTCAAGTTTTACAGGAAACGATCTAGTATATCTTGGCGGTCTCTTTGGATCTATCAATTATACCAATGTAAGCGATTCATGGGTAAGGGGCGATATACGCAGCGACAGAAACGGAAGCGGCGATCTTTTCTGCGGCGGACTTATGGGGTATGCGACAAATTCAACAGTGAACAACTGCTGGTATGAGCAGGGTTCGGTTATTTCAGACGGGCAGGGAGTTCTTTATTTAGGAGGAGGGATTGGAAATATAGTAAGCGACACCACAGTAACCAACAGTTATTCCCGCGCAACTCTTGTCAGCGGTTCAAGAACCGGCATATCGACTGTTTATGTCGGGGGTTTTATCGGCTTTTTTCAAACAGGAAACCTTAACGGATGTTATTCCACAGCCGAAGTCCGTGCTTCGGGCGGCGGCATGGTATCCGCAGGCGGTCTTATCGGGTGTTGGTCTAATTCTCAAAGTTCAGACAATTATTTCACCGTATCAGAGTGTTATGCGACAGGGAATGTCAGCGGCTCCACCAGTAGCTCCACCAGTAGCAGCAATACCAACAGGCTTTCGGTAGGCGGTCTTATCGGGTACATGGGCAGAACGCAAGGGTCAGTAGGCTTATCAGTATATCATTCCTACGCTCTGGGCGATGTTACCGCAGACAGGAAAATTGCAAACACAACTGAAAACACTTATGTCGGGGGGCTTATCGGTTTGGTTTATGATCAATCCACCGGCTCCACCCGTCCGTATCATATCCGCTACAATTTTGCACGGGGGGCGGTCAACGCTAAAAATGCCGGCACGGGCATTGTGTACGCCGGCGGTCTTGTGGGGCGTGTAAGAGTTCTCTCCGCCGCAAACAGCTCTCTGCAAAACAACGCCGCTCTTGCCACTTCCATTACGGCTATGAACGCCAACACCGCTTCCCCTAACACCACCAGAATTGCAGGGCGCATTTTCGGCAGTTCCAATGCGGCTAACGCCAACAACTACGCTCTGGGGAATATGTTTGTGGGGACAGCGGGGTATTCGCTTAATCCGTACCCGTCTTTGGATGAGGTTGATGATGTCGAGAGCGACCCCGCTCTTCTGCACGGCGGCGACAGGTCTTGGGCGCAGTTTACCAGTCAATCATCTGCCGAAGCCTCCGGCTCTTGGCTTGTCTCCTACACGCTCGGCGATGATGACGATGTTTTCTACGGGCTTGGCTTTGGGAGTACTGTTTCACCTGCGGCGACTGACAACATTGCTGCGCCGAGTGTTGCTTGGGATACGAGTGTAGTTTCACGCGGCTACCCGAGGTTGAGGAATGTGGTGGGACAGTGATGAACAGAAACCCTCGCGCGGAGGCGCTGAGACGCGGAGAACGCGGAGATATTGGATAGTTAAGATAAAATTATCTAACCTAGAAATCTTAAAAATTTTAAAATTTTAATATAGCTAGGATAGAATAAGAAATCTAAGCTCTCATAGCTCTCCGCCTCTGCGCCTCTGCGCGAGGTGAATTTGTAACAATTAGCGAATGTGGCTACTTGAATCTCCCTTAAAATTTCACTATACTCTTATTACATGAACAAGTTTATTTTTGTCTCCGGCGGTGTTTGTTCCAGTTTAGGCAAGGGTATTGCCGCTTCCTCAATCGGTGCGCTGTTGGAAGCCAGAGGGCTTAATGTCCGCATGGTCAAATGTGACCCCTATATCAATGTAGATGCCGGCACCATGAGCCCCTATCAGCATGGCGAAGTTTATGTAACCGATGACGGTGCGGAAACCGACCTTGACCTAGGCAATTATGCCCGCTTTACCAAAGGCCGCCTTACAAAGGCAAACTCAATCACCACCGGTCAGGTTTATGAGTCCGTAATCCGCAAGGAGCGCGAGGGTCAATATTTAGGCCGATGCGTACAAGTTATCCCTCATATCACAGATGAAATAAAAAGCCGCATAGTGGCAGTTTCAAAAGAAGAAAATGATACCGATGTTGTTATCGTGGAAATTGGCGGTACAGTGGGTGATATTGAATCCATCCCATTTTTGGAAGTAGCCCGCCAGATGATTCATGAATACGGCAGAACAAACGCAATCTCCGTGCATCTAACCTTAATCACAGAAGTAGGCGGCGGTGAACTTAAAACAAAGCCCACTCAGCACTCGGTAAAATCCATGCAGGAAATGGGAATACAGCCCGACCTATTAATCTGCCGCTCCCCTGTTATGCTTGATGAACCTACCCGTAGAAAAATAGCGCAATTTACCAATGTCGATTTTGATTCAGTGTTTACATCACCTAACATTGACACAACAATTTATGAAATGCCTATAATCTTTTTTGAGCAAAAACTGGAGCAGGTTATCCTAAAAAAAATGGGCGTAGAAAGCCGTCATGCAGATATGAAACCGTGGAATACAGTGATGAAACATTTTGCCGCAAGAAAAGGCAAAGTAAGAATTGGCATTGTAGGAAAATACATGGAACTGCACGATGCCTATAAATCGTTATTTGAAGCTTTATTCCACGCAAGTTTGGAAAATGAAATAGAAGTTGAACTTGTAAAGATCGATTCTGATACGCTTGAAAAAGCAGATAACGCGGACGGTGTTTTGGGAGACAGCGCACCCGGCGGAAAAGTTGACGGAGTTCTTGTTCCCGGCGGGTTTGGTGAAAGAGGAATTAACGGAATGGTAAAAGCCGCAGCATGGGCAAGGGAGAAAAAAGTTCCGTATCTTGGCATTTGTCTTGGAATGCAAATTATGACTATTGACTGGGGAAGAAATATTTTAAATTGGACAGATGCAGATTCAACAGAATTTAACCCCGGCACCAAACATCCAGTTGTAAGCCTTTTGGAAGAACAGGTAAACATTCAAAATTACGGCGGCACTATGCGGCTTGGAGTATATGAATCTGTAATAGAAGACGGAACGCTTAATTCAAAAGCATACAAAGAAAAAAGAATTCAAGAACGCCACAGGCATAGATACGAATTTTCTAATCAATACCGGAATGAAATGACAAACTCCGGTTTAAAAATTGCAGCATTTAATACAGACGGCACATTGGTAGAAAGTATTGAGTGGCCGAATCACCCGTGGGGCGTTGGCGTACAGTTTCACCCTGAATATAAATCCAAGCCAATGGCAGCATCCCCGCTGTTTAGAGATTTTATAGCCGCAGTTAAATTAGTGGTTAGTGGTTAGTGGTTAGTGGGTAAGAGGAGAGATTTATGAAAATGTTTTGTACTAAGAAAGAATCAGATATAAAAACTCAAAGATGGCGGATAAAAAGAACTATCCACTACTCACTACTCACTATAATCTGCTTCCTGTCATGTACTTTTGACTATGGGGATCTTGAGCCTGTAGAGAGTACAATGCCGGATCTTGTAATGGAAAATGTAGAGTATGTTCGTGTAAGATCGGCAGAACCAATAGCGCGCTTTACGGCAGACCGCGCGGAGCGGTATGAGAATCAAAGTATAATGAAACTGGAAAATATAACTTTTGAACAATTTGGTACAACTATAGAAGAAGTAAACGCAACAGGAACAATTGGAAACGCCACCATAGAAATAGATTCAGGCAATATCCTAATGGACAATGGCGTAAGAATTGAAGTTGAATCTGAAGATATTGCGATAGAAACATATCTGCTTGAATGGAAAGACGAATCAAAAGTCTTTTTTGCCGGAGAAGAATACGAAGTCGTTGTTTTCATGAGTAACGGAAGTAATTTTTCCGGTATAGGTTTTTTTGCGGATGCCAGAAGACGAACATGGGAATTCTCAGGCAATGTCAGCGGCATTTTTATTGTTGACGATAATGAAGAGGAAAGTGAAAATGAGAATGAAAGTGAAAGTGAATAAAACTTTGTTTATTATATTATTTTCATTATTCACCTGCTTTCAGCTTACAGCTTCTGACAGATTTTCTTTCAGAGCAGATAGAATGTCCGGCTCCAGGGCACTAGGAAGAGAAACAACAATTTTAATAGGCAATGCAGAGGTTCGTTCTGATAATCTTTTGCTAAAAGCTGACAGGATCGAAATACAAGGAGACGATAATCAATTTGTTGACTGCATTGGAAATGTTTGGGGTTTTGAACAGGAAAAAAATATTTATTTTTATACCGACAGGCTGCGCTACGACCGCAGAAGCAAAGTTGCACGGTTGGAAGGTAACTCAACTTTGGAAGACAGGGCCAATGAAGTAGTAGCAAGAGCCCGTTTTATTGAATATGATGATCAAAAGGAGATTGCGGTACTTCAAATATCTGTCCGTCTTTTTAAGGACGATATGGTTTGCCGCTCTGAACACGCTATTTACAGGCGTACAGAAAAAATATTGGATCTAACCGGATTTCCGGTTGTGTATAAAAAGGACGATGAATTCCGCGCTGACCGTATCCGTGTGGATTTGGATACAGATGATGTCATAATGGAAGGCTCTGTCTCTGGGACAATAACAAATTAAAATGGAAGAAGAATATTTTAACAATGAAACACCTCCGCAAGAAGAGATGCCGCAGGAAGTGCCGTCTGAGGAAGCTCCCAAGTCAAATATCCATACTCTTGGCGTAACAGGTCTGCATAAAAAATTCGGCAAAAAAGAAGTAGTAAAAGGTGTGGATTTTTTCATGCAAAACGGCGAAGTTGCAGGTCTTTTGGGTCCCAATGGTGCCGGCAAAACCACAATCTTTTATATGATAGTTGGTTTTTATCAGCCTACTCAGGGAATTGTTACCATGAATGATGCGGACATAACTCTATTGCCAATGTATCAACGCGCAAGAATGGGGATTGCCTATCTTCCGCAGGAAGCATCAATATTTAGAAAGCTCACTGTTGAACAAAATATTTGGGCTATACTGGAAACCCGCAAAGATATAAACGATGACCAAAAAAAAGAGCGGCTGGAAGCTCTTTTAAACGAATTCAACATTGGACGTATCCGCTCTCAATTTGGCTATACTCTTTCCGGCGGCGAACGGCGCCGCACAGAAATTGCAAGGGCGCTGGCAACAGAACCAAAATTCCTGCTGTTAGACGAACCCTTTGCAGGCATCGATCCTATTGCTGTATATGAAATTAAATCGATAATCCGCCGACTTGCGGAAAACGGCATCGGCATATTAATAACAGATCACAATGTCCGCGACACCCTAGAAATAACCCATGAAGCTTTCATAATTGCCGACGGTCAAATCTTTGCCAATGGCAACAAAGAAGATATCCTAAACAATGAAATGGTCCGACAAATTTATTTAGGTAGTGAATTTAGAATGTAGCGGGTACAATCGGATACGGATTTTACTAATTCATGAAGTATTGTGAATGGGTGACCACAATATCAAAACCTACACACAACAGAATCCCCAACATCCCTGATTTCGCCGCCGCTTATTCTATAAACAACCCTATCGGAGATGTCCCTAATTTCGTTGCCGCAGATTCTATGGGTTACCCTGTCATAAATGTCACGGATTTCGTTGCCGTTTATCCTGTGAGTTATCCTGTCAGAAAGATTGCGGATATCATTGCCGTTAACTCTATGGGTAACATTGCCATGAATGTCTCTAATGTCTGCCATAATTTTTCTCCTTATAAATTATTGCGTTTTTATTGCTGTTCTCCGATTATTCTTAGGAAATCTTCTGGTAGAATTACTGGAATAGGCGAATTGGGAAAATCGGCAATGTTGCGTGTAATGATGTAATGGGCATTAATTATATTTGTATCAATTAAGATGTCCATAACGTTCTTCTCGATAAATTATCTTGCACTTATATCCCTCTATATATAAGATTATACAGTAAAAATGATGCTTTTGCAATAAAAAATCAAGCCCTCTCAACAATTCCCTAGGCTAGTTATGGCGGTGCAGTGAATCTAAGATACATATCCAATTTATTTGTTTTCCAATGTATACCCACTCTGCATACCCTCTGTTAGATAACATCGATTAGTAGGTGATCAAAGTGCGGACACATTCCTTAAACTTGTCTTGGTCTTTGCATTTTTTCTTCCTTCATTTAAAACCTATGGGTAACATTGCCATAAATGTCTCTAATGTCTGCCATAAAAAATCTCCTTGAAGCGTTATACATTATACTCAACCAGCTTCTCTCTTACTGCATCAGCTACCCAAGTGTTTAAACTTCTGCCTTCTGTTTTTGCAATTACAGAAGCCCTCGAGTGGATTTCCGGCGGCATTCTAAGAATAAGTCTGCCGGAAACAGGAGTGTCCGGTTCTTTTCCCATTTTCCAGCAGAAAGCAAGATAATCGTCTATACTTTCTTTAAACGATTTTTGCAATTCCCTGACGCTGAATCCTTTAAAAGTAACTACATCTCTAAGACCAATAACTTCTCCATAAAAGATTTCAGCTTCATCATCGTATTCAATTTTACCTGTATAACCTTTATACTTCATCATATTTTACCCCTGCGTTTATTAAAAAATGTCTAACAGATTTTATTGCCCCTTTATCTGTTTCCTTCTGCGGATGCGGTCTGTGAAATACCGCAGCAACACCATTAAGCAAGATACACACTCTGGAACCCCTTCCTTCTTCTATGTGTGCTCCATATGCTTTGAACATACTCTCCACATCTGACCACAAGATCGAGCTTTTAATTGGATTGTGAAAAATATTCTTAATCGTTTTCCTGTGTTTATTGGTCATAGGTATATTGATATCATAATATGATACTATTGTCAAGTGGTCAAACCCCTCTCAACAATTCCCTGGGCTAGTTATGGCGGTGCAGTGAATCTAAGATACATATCCAATTTATTTGTTTTCCAAATGTATACCCGCTCTGCATACCCTCTGTTAGATAACATCGATTAGCAGGGTGATCAAAGTGCGGACACATTCCTGAAACTTGTCTTGGTCTTTGCATTTTTTCCTCCTTCATTTAAAACCTATGGGTAACATTGCCGTACACGGTCTTTCCCGCCGTCTTATATTTTTCCATAACGGTGACTGACACCGGCCTTCCAAAAGCTAAAGCAATTATAGTTACGATGAGTAAACTATTCGGGGTTTTCTCTGGCGTTCACCGCGCGGGCTGCTAGTAAAGTAAAATTGGGCAGCGGAGCGTTGTTATACTGATCTTCAAGTGCTTTAAGCTCAGCGTAGTTTTTTCTTTCCGGATCACGTCTAAAAGTCATCTTTATATTACTAGCGCCCTCTTTGCTTTCCAGTTCCCAACCGAAAGTCTCTAATGTGGTTCTCATTTTGACTTCATTCTCTGAGTCTACTGTAACCGTTTTTGTTTCTTTTAATGCCATACAATTCTCCTTCACTGTCTTTCCTGCCGTCTTTTATAACCACCTCATACAAGGCAATTTCCCATTTAACACGGATTTTCACGAATTAAACTGATTTTCACGGATTTCATTGCACTCATCCTGTAGGTAATATTGCCATAAATATCTCGCATGTCCGCCATTTTTTCCTCCTTAAATAAATTTGAGCCTGTCTTACTTTGAGAGACGGGCCATGTCTTCAATAAGTTCTTTTGCAGCTTCAAAACCTTGTACGGCTGCTTCAAGCAGTAATTCGCCGGCTTCCTTTTCAGAATCCTGTGGGGCACTTTGACCATGAATGTACATAAGAGCCAAAAGGTACTTTGCTTGAGCATCACCATCACCACATGTAGCTGCTCTTTTGAACCAATAAGCTGCCATTGAAGGATCAATCGTTACACCATGGCCTTCCAAATAAATAATGCCCATAGCGGTCTGCGCTTCGACATCTCCATTTTCTGCCTTAGTTTTTATTTCCAAAAAGGCTTTTTCAGCTGATTCAATATCATTTAAAGTCGCTTTTACCGCCTCATCATATTCTGATCCCTCAGCCTTCATTAGATCGGGTCGTGCTGAATCCCATTGTTTTTTATTAATCCAGTACATATAACCACGACGGTAATAAGCATAAGCATCATTCGGATTGAGGTCAATCGCCTTACTATAGTCACTAATTGCCTCATCAAATTGTTTATTTAAACGATAGGCATCTGCGCGGTCATTATAAGCTTCAACATTGTTCGAATCAAGCTTAATCACTTTGCTATAGTCAGAAATTGCTGCTTCATAATTTTTTATATTAATCTTATATTCATTGCCACGAATAAAATAGTAACCGATATCACCTGGCTCAAGTTCAATCCCTTTGGTATAATCTGCAATTGCTTCGTCGTATTTCTGCATAGCCGACAAAATATTGCCACGCTCCATGTAATAGATTGAATTATTCGGAGCAAGACCAATCGCCTTATTACAATCAGCCAGTGCCTTATCATATTTTTGCATTCCTGAATATGCTCCACCACGATCAGAGTAATAATCTGCATTGTGGGGGTTTAGTTCAATTGCTTTATCAAAATCAGATAATGCCGATTCATACTGTTGAATAAGGGTGTAAGCAAGTCCGCGATTCCCATAACAATTAACACTATTTGGATCGATCGATATTCCTTTGGTAAAGTCGGTAATCGCTTCATCTAATTTCCCGACGCTCATATATACTCTGCCGCGATTATTAAAATAATTGGCTTTTTTGGGATTAATCGAAATTGCCTTACTATAATCAGAAACAGCATTATCTGATTGTCCCGTTCTCCAATAAATCCAACCACGGTCATTGTAATAGTCTGCATTATTCGGATCAAGCTCAATTGACTTATTACAATCAACAAGTGCAGAATCAAAGTTACCCATATCAAGATATACATAACCACGCTTTGCATAAGCTGAGGCATTGTTTGGCTCAAGCGCTATCTTTTCATTACACTCGGCAAGTTTATTAGTTAAATCATTCATAATTATTTTTTCCTTCTTATAAATTTGAACCTGTCTTACTTTGAGAGACAGGCCGTACATTATCCAAGAAATCTTTGTGCAGCTTCAAATCCTTGCGCGGCTGCTTTACGCATTAATTCATCAGCTTTGTCAAAATCCTGTGGAACGCCTTGACCTTTACCGTACATAGCAGCCAAAAGGTACTGCGCTTGAGCGTCACCACCTTCAGCCGCTTTTTTAAACCAATCAGCTGCCTTTGAATAATCAATCGTTACACCATGACCGTTATAATACATAATGCCCATAAGAGTCTGCGCCTGGGCATCTCCCTTTTCTGCATTGTTTTGAAGGAACAATATCTCTTCTGTTGTCATTATAAAATTCCTACCTCGTTTAGAGTCCGTCCGACTATTAATTTTTATACCACAAGGTATAATTTATGTTTTATATAAAAAAACAAAATAATATCTTTAGCCATTTATTCAACATATTATTCCTTAATAATAACGAGCCATATTATTGTGCTAATGAAGCTGTTGCCATTTTAATAAGAATATCCTTTGCTTTCTCATTACCTTGTTTCGCCGCTTTGTTAAATAATTCCTTTGCCTTCTCTATATCTTTAGGAACTCCCTGCCCATTAGCATATAAAAGACCTAACTCATACTGTGCGTCCGTATCACCTTGATTCGCTGCTTTTTCATACCATTCAGCAGATTTTGCGTCGTCCTCTGTTAGACGCCCCATATAAAATTGCGCTTGGGCATCACCCGAAGCGGCAGCTTTGCTAAACCACATAACAGCTTTAGTTTCATCTTTCGGTACGCCCTGTCCATTTAAAAATAGAAGACCTAATATGGACTGTGCGTGGGTATGTCCTTGTTCTGCCGCTTTTCCGAACCATTTTGCAGCCTTTGTATAGTCTTGCGGTACACCTTCCCCTTTAAAATACTGCCTACCTAATGTCCACTGTGCCTTAACATATCCCTGTTCCGCGGCTTTTTCAAACCATTTTGCAGCCTCTATAACATCTCCTACCATACTATAAAGCTCCCCCTGCCTAAACTGAGCATCAGCATTTCCGAGTTCCGCCGCTTTTTTAAGCAATCCTAGGCCCTTCGTAGAGTCTTTCGGTACGCCCTGTCCCAAAGAATAACAATAATATAAATTATACATTGCCTCTGTATCTCCTCTGTTCGCCGCTATTTCAAACAACTTTGCAGCTTTCGCATAGTCTTGTGGTACACCATGCCGCCCTTTAAAATACATAAAACCTAATTTAGATTGTGCTTTTACATTGCCTTGTTCTGCCGCTTTTTCAAACCATTCAGCAGCTTTCGTATAGGCTTGCGGTACACCTAGTCCATCAAAATACTGAAGTCCCAATTTAGATTGTGCGTCGAGATGTCCCTGTTCTGCCGCTTTTTCAAACCATTCAGCAGACTTAGTATAGTCTTGTGGTACACCTTCCCCTTTAAAATACAGAAGACCTGTTTGATATTGTGCATCAGAATTACCTTGTTCCGCTGCTTTTCTTCTCCATTCAGTAGCTTTTGTTGAATCTTTCGATACTCCCTGACCAGTAGTAAATAAAACACTCAATCTGTATTGTGCATCAGCATTTCCCTGTTCAGCTGCCTTGCCAAACCATTCGGCAGATTTAATGAAATCTTTTTGTTCTGAATACCAGTCACCCAAATTGAATTGATCTTTGGCATCTCCCTGTTCTGCTGCTTTTTGGAGCGCTAGTTTTTTATTCTCCAGCGCTTTTTTAGCTTTTGCTTTGGCAACTGATTTGGCGATAGCCTTGACTATTGCGCCAATAATGACACCAAGTATTCCACCAATAATGGCAAGGCCAATGACAGCCGCACCCCCAACCCCCGTTACAGCCGCAAACAAACTAATTGCAATTGCACCTATAATAAACCCTTTCATTTTTGCCTCCTCCTTATTTCCCCCTATAATTACTGCCATTCTTCCACGCTTCATAATTGCCGCAGTTTTTGCAATTAGATTCGTTTTTGCATTTGTTTTCCAATGTATATCCACTCTGCATACCCTCTGTTAGATAACATCTGTTAGTAGGGCGATCAAAGTGCGGACACATTCCTGAAACTTGTCTTGGTCTTTGCATTTTTTGTTTCCTCCTTAAATAAATTTGAGTCTGTCTTACTTTGAGAGACGGGCCATGCGGTCTTTCCCGCCGTCATTTTTCAAATAGCAAAGTTAAGAAACCTCTCTCTTTATTCATTACAATTTGCTCTCTGCTCTTTGCTCCCTGAATTAAAACTGCCGAATAGCGCGAGCTTTGAAACTTAATATTTTATTAGCCCTCATAAGGGCGGGCCCGTTAGGATCTACACTGAGCTGTTGTCCATTTCGAAAATTCTGCATCCATACACGATCTGCATTTACTTCTGAAGAAGACCAATACCAAGCATTGTCAAAACCACCAAGTCCCGATTCTTTTAAATTTAAATACATAATACCTAATTCAAGTTGACTTGGAAGAAACCAATCATCATATCCACCTTGTTGCAATCTGGCGCATTGTCTTGCAGCCGGCATACTTCGCCCAGTACGCATAGAATAATCTACAACAGCTTGAGTATTATTTTTTCCATCCCCAACCGCAGTTCTAGTCCCGGTTACTTCACTTGCATTATTTACTGCCCATTGAATGCTAGAAAATTCTGTTGATGCAGGAGCCGCTTCCAGATACCTCCAACCGCCGGAGTTGTCCCCCTTGTCATAGAAGATGATCCCGCCTGCCGGACCGGTGTCTCCAATTTTGTATACAGTCGTTAGTGGTGCAGATGGAGCCGTCGGTATTGGAGTTGGAGTTGGAGCTGGAACAGGAGTAGAAGCGGGAGCCGGTGTTTGCTGTTGAATTGTTAAAGCTGTTGTCGGCTGTGTTCGTACTGTAGGCGTATCCCTTGTAGCAAGTAAGGTTTCTATCCTTGTAGTTTTTGTCAAATCTGCCAAATATGATACAGCGACAGTAGCCGTTTCTATATTTATTGCTTTGAGTTGTAGGTTGTACACATCTCCTAAATCAGTCAACGAACCTGTTACAATTGCACCAGCTCCTAATAATTGCCCAATAGCTTTTGCTGATTCATCACTAACCTCACCGGAAAGCTGAAACCCTTGTTCTTCACGGATTTTATCAAGATTGGCACGGTCAACTACAACCAGTTTCCTACTGCTAACTATTGCCGATTCTAGCCTTGTTAAAACCTGTGTAGAAAATGCATTTGAAGGAGATGCAACGCTTACAAGAGCAATCATTGTTCCCGATGGAATTCTACTTTCCATTTGTTGAGCCGCTTGATTTATTGCAATATCCAAGTCCATACCAGAAACATTGCTGCTGGTAGCTGCAGGTTTGCTTGCACAAGCACACAAAATTGCAATCAATCCTATTACTAAAATTTTTTTCATATTGATCTCCTTTGCGGTCTTTCCCGCTGTCTTTTATTAACAACTCATACGAGTCACTTTTTGACAATGATCTACCCAATCCTTAATTGCTTGCTATTTGGTGCTCAAATAAACCGAAATACGCAATGCCATAATTTGACATAGCCCACAAAAAGCTAATTATTGTATAGGATTGAATTTAACCTATTACGCTCTGTATCTACAGCATCTTTTTTAGCTTGAATTTCTACTAGACTCTTTGCAGTTTCAATCATTTTAGTAATTTCTTCACGCAGTTGTGTATCTCCTGCCTCAACGAGGCCCCGCGCTGTTTCAAGTTTTTTTAGTCCAGAACTGTATTCATAGTTCTGTAAACAATTTAACCCCTGAATCACTAATTTTTTTGCTTGCATATTACTCATAACAAAACTCCTTTTTAGTTTAAAGCCCGTCGGCTATAAATTTTTATAACAATAGTTCAAAGTTAAATTAAACTACTTAAATAAAATTCCTTTGCGGTCTTTCCCGCCGTCTTCTATTTCTGCGCCCCAACAGGGTGCTTTTCCCTATTTCCTCACACTGAACTCACAAAGACACAACGCACGAAGTTATTGTTTCCTATCTTTCTTTGTGCCATTTGTGTCTCTGCTTTCTCCTATATCTCCTTTAACAAATTAAATTCAAAAGAACTCCATTTACTGCCTTGTCCATGTATTACTGCTGGTACTTGGGCGAGTATATGTTCCCGCAGAACCATTATAGGTAGTCACAAAAGATCTATTAGGAAATTCATCATCACCAGATACTTCAGATGCTTCCAGGTGATATTGTACATTTGGTCCAATGGTAATACTGGTCAGTTGGTTTTCAGCAAACGCACAATACCCAATGAAAGTAACGCTGTTGCCAAAGGTAACGCTGGTCAGTTGGTTTTGGGCAAACGCACCACCCCCAATGGAAGTTACGCTGTTGCCAAAGGTAACACTGGTCAGTTGGTTACCATGAAACGCCCAATCCCCAATATCCGTTACAGGTTTACCATTTATACGATTTGGTATAACAACTGTTTCTGAAGATCCTCTATAACCAGTTATCGTTATATATGTCCCATGTTCTTCTATTTGAAAATCACTATCAGGGTTAGCCCTTTGTGCCTGTGCCCTAGTGCAGGCAAGCATTGTCATTACAATTAAACTAAACGCCAAAATCATTTTCTTATTTTTCTTCATAAATCCTCCTTAGCGGCATTACCGCACGCGGTCTTTCCCGCTGTCTTCTATTTCTGCACCCCAACGGGGCGTTTTTCCCTATATCAAAACCTCAATACTGCCTGTATTGGGTTTCATTACATTCTTCCTGATTTTTTTTGGCTGATTATTACATCAACCAAAATAAGTATTAAATACTCAACAACAATACAACTATTATCATTAAGTTGTCAACACCTAATATTATAATAGTATTAAAAAAGGGGTGTTATCATAGACACAGTACAATTAAGAAAGATACTGTCCGCAAACATCAAAGAAAGAAGGAAAAAACTGGGAATTTCTCAGGAAAAACTTGCAGAAATGGCCAATATTTCTATTCAAATGGTCAACAGCATAGAAGGACACCGGGCGTGGGTTAGTGATAAAACCCTAATCGCGCTGGCTAATGCTCTTGGTATCGAAGTTTTTCAGTTATTTACGCCCACCATAGAAAATCAAAAGCAGGATCAACCCCCACTACCTTCCCACTGGCTGCTAAAATTGCGGCAGGATATAAAAGCAGACATTAATGCCGATGTCGACACCCACTTTGAACGGCTTTTTAACATGAATTTACAGGATTGAAAAATCCATTAAAATAGCTATAATATAGATATGGATAAGCAGAATATAGATTTTAAATATTTTCTCAAAAACATGGGTAAATTTTATACCGAATATGGACATAAATTTGTCGCTGTAAAAAATAAAAACATTCTAGGCGTTTATGAAGATTTCAATGAAGCCCTTGACAATACATTAAAAACAGAAGAATTGGGAACATTTTTGATACAAGAATGTTTTGAAAACAAAGAAAAAATGGTTCATCATTTCCAGAGCAATGTTATGCCTGTTGTAGCTTGAGGGAATTTTGCTGTTACTAACTACAATGGGCAAACAAAATTTTCATTCCGTGTGCCATCCATGACAGAAATTGACTTTTGCAAGTAATATTAGACATTAATGCCGATGTCGACACCCACTTTAAACGGCTTTTTAATATGAATTTACAGGATTGAAAAGGGATTTAGGTATAAAAAACATTTTTTTGTATAAATTTAACAATTTTTATTGACAAAATAAATAACATAATGGTATATTACTTACAGGTCGAAATTTGATATATGATGATATACAATGAATTGGGGTGATATAATGACGGCAAATACAAGCAAAGATGCCAAAGTCTTTGGCATGACTCAAGAAGAAATTTTCTCTCTGGCGGATGCTCTTGTTGAGCAAAAAGATACAAATCATCCGGCAAATTCAAGCTCATATACTGATTTTATCAAAACAGCAAAAGCTGGAAAAGAACAGCTAAAAAAAGGCAATTATTGTAAAATACAAAAATAGGGGACCGCTTTGACTTCCAGTGAAAATTCTTACAAAAGACCTTCAAACAGTGATGTATTGGAATTAGTTCATTATTTTGAAGAAGAAATAGAGTATTTTATTCATTATGTACTGGGATATTCCAATAATGTTGAGTATAGCGTTTGTGGTCTCGATATTATCGATATAATTACTAGAACCGACAAAAGACTGCATTATTTCCATGTTTTCCATGACATGGATGTAAATGAGTGTAAAAAAGCAGCTTTATTTGCTTATTGGATAGTAAAATTTAGACCTATAAAGATTATTAATGATAAGTATAAGAACAAAATTGGCTATAATAATGAAATAAATGAGCTATTTGCCATCCATATCCTTATCTCAATTCTTGCTGGTATTGGCAGAATAGAACAATTTGATGGAACTAGTGGAATCGACATTACTATGGACAATCCATATATTAAAAAACTTTGTTATTCATTCCGGTTTAGAAATTTTACAATAGATTCAATGATAGTCCTAGCAGATACAATAACAACAGATGCATTTAAAGCTAAACCATCCTGCTTTTTAACATGAATTTACAGGATTAGCCGGAAAATAACCCCCATATTTCGCCTAAAAAAGCCCCTTTTTCTGCAAAAAAAACCGCCTGAAAATCCTTGACATCTCACAATTTATACGGTATTCTATAAGTAGAATTTGAATTATCATCGGTAAGGGGTAAATTATGAATTGGGTACTTTTAATTGTACTCCCTCTTGCCGGGTTAACCTTAGGCTGGTTTATAAGATGGCTTTATGCCAGATTTCAACTTACTGCATCAGAG
>Ga0099364_10000602_pt1 | contig 61607 bp, 55 predicted proteins | sample TergutTh196P3_FD_73070 | JGI IMG/M metagenome (GOLD analysis project Ga0099364, IMG submission 73070) | Microcerotermes parvus P3 segment gut microbial communities from Pointe-Noire, Republic of the Congo - Th196 P3 | ecosystem: Host-associated > Arthropoda: Insects > Digestive system > Gut ... | reverse complement strand
TACCATATCCGTTATCCGCTGTGCGGTGAAGAAAATGCCGGTGCTTTTATAGAAGTTGCTACCACCAGGCCGGAAACAATGCTGGGCGATACTGCTGTGGCTGTTCATCCGGAAGATGATCGCTATAAGCATCTTATAGGGAAAAAAGCGCTATTGCCCCTTGCTGACCGGGAATTGCCCATAGTAGCAGATAACTATGTGGACAGAGAATTTGGAACAGGAGCGGTTAAGATCACCCCTGCGCATGATCCCAACGACTGGGAGCTGGCAAAACGCCATGATTTGGAAATTATCAATATACTCAACCCCGATGGAAAACTGAATAATAATGTCCCCGAAAAATATTCGAATCTTTCTGTACTTGAAGGACGGAAACAAGCGCTTGCTGATTTGGAAAAGGACGGATACCTCATCGGTGAAAAGGAAATAAGCCATGCAGTAGGTCATTGTTACCGCTGTATGACGACAATAGAACCCTACCTTTCCGAGCAATGGTTTGTAAGGATGAAGCCTTTGGCAGAAAAAGCCCTGGCTTCCTGGCGACGGGGAGAATTGGTATTCTATCCCCGTAAATGGGAAAATACCTACCAGCACTGGCTGGAACATATTCGTGACTGGTGTATAAGCCGCCAGCTTTGGTGGGGACACCGCATCCCTGCATGGACCTGTATGGACTGCAGGGAAGTAACTGTATCCAGAACAGATATTAAGGTTTGTCCTAAATGCAATTCTGCTCATTTGGAACAGGATTCTGATGTATTGGATACCTGGTTTTCAAGCTGGTTATGGCCTTTTAGTACTCTGGGCTGGGAAAATCCCGGCTGCCAGACAAAAGATTATATTTCATTTTATCCAACCAGCGCCCTGGTAACTGCCTACGATATAATATTTTTCTGGGTAGCAAGGATGATTATGGCAGGTTTGGAATTTACCGGCAAAGCGCCCTTCCGCGATATTTATATCCACGGCCTTGTCAGAGATAAAAAAGGCCGGAAGATGAGCAAGAGCCTGGGCAATGGCCTTGACCCCCTGGAACTGGTGGACCAATTCGGCGCCGATTCCTTAAAATTTACCCTTGCTTTTATGTGCGCCCAGGGCCAGGATATACTGGTAGATAAAGAATCGTTTAAGCTGGGATCAAAGTTTGCCAATAAGGTCTGGAATGCCAGCCGTTATATACTTATGAATCTTGAAGGCCGAAGTTTTGTACAAAATCCATCGCTGCTTCCAGTCGATCGCTGGATTTATTCCCGGCTTACTATTGCTGCCAGAGACATGAGCGCAGCATTTACTTCGTACCGGTTTAATGATGCAGCAAGCACTGCCTATGAATACTTTTGGAATGATTTTTGTGACTGGTATCTGGAGGCCACCAAGCTTTCCCTAAAAGCTGCCGGTGCCGATGAAAATAAAACCGGTGGAAATGACGATACGGAAAAAGACAGGGCAGCAACTGTATTATTGGATGTGCTGGCCAAATCCCTTCGTCTGCTTCATCCCCTTATTCCCTTTGTCAGCGAAGAAATATACAGTAAACTTCCGCCGGAGTGTAAAAATGCAGATGGCAATGATAAGGGCTCCAGTGATTTATTAATCAAAACACCGTACCCTGAATATAACGAAACTATTTTTGACAGTAATGCAGAACGATCCTTTACTTTTTTGCAGGATTTGGTACGGCAGATACGAACCTGCCGCAGCGAATGTACCATTTCGCCGGATAAAAAACTTTCGGCATTGATAAAGGTTAAAAAAGACTATTTTGCCTTTGCACAGGAAAATGTTGAATTAGTTAAACTCCTTGCCGGACTGGATAAGCTGCAATTGGATGTACAGCTTTGCTGGACGGTACAGGAAGAAGTAAAAAGTGAAGCGCAAATAAAGAGCGGAACGATTGGGCTGGCCGGAACGGAATGGGAAGCTTTGCTCTTTCTGGGTGCTGCTGTGGACATTATGGTTCTTAAGGCAAAGTTTGAGAAAAATCTAACCAGAGACAAACAGTTTATTTCCAGCCTGGAAGAAAAAATAAACAATGCGGATTTTATTAAAAATGCCCCCCCAGAGCTGGTAGAACAGGAAAGGCAGAAACTTGCCGAAGCAAAAGAACGGACAGGTAAGATAGAACTATATCTAAAGGGGTTACATGACTTCCACTGAAATGATGCTGCTTAAGGGAACTTATCTTGCTCCCTATATACAGCTTGCAACAATGCTGATAGGAAAAAACCGCGAAGCAGGCGGCAATATGTTCCGTCACCAGATAGACACTATGGCAATCCTTATAGACTACGGACATATCGAATCGGTTCTTCTTAAAGCTTCGCTGGTCCATGATTTAATCGAAGATATTCCGGAATTTAACCATAATTTACTTTTGGGAATTGACTTTGAAAGCCCTGCTGTATATGAACTGGTATTACAAGTAACCCGTAGTCCCGGGGAAACCAAACCTGAATACCTGACCAGGGTAAGGGAATCCGGTTCCCTTAATGCAAAAATTTTAAAGTGTGCAGACCGTATTTCCAATATGATAGCCCTGGGTTTTGTTACAAATATTGAATTTATTTCCCGTTATACCGAAGAAACAGTTAAGTATGTCTTACCCATTGCAGAAGAAGTAGATAAAAATATGGTTACGGAGCTGCAGGATCTGGTAGCATCCCGGCGGAAATACCTGTCCATGACTCATCCTATTTGATACAATTCTTGTATCCTGATATGATTCTTGTATATGAAGAAAGTTTCACTTACGGGCATTAAGCCCACCGGCAGCCTTCACATTGGCAACTATTTTGGAGCAATTAAACCTGCCCTTGATCTATCGCAGACCTATGACGCCAGGTACTTTATTGCCGACTACCATGCCCTTAATTCCCTAAAAGATCCGGCAGAGCTGGATATTTGTATACGTGAAGTTGCTGCCGGCTGGCTTGCTGCAGGGCTTGATACGGAAAAGGTATTTTTTTACCGTCAATCTTCCATTCCGGAAGTTTTTGAATTAACAACCATGCTTATGGCTTTTACTGCCAAGGGATTAATGAACCGGGCTCATGCATATAAAGCTGCATTGCAGGAAAACCAGGCCAGGGGCGATGATCATGATGCTGGGATAAACATGGGTTTATTTACCTATCCGGTGCTTATGGCAGCGGATATACTGTTGTTTAATTCCGATGCAGTCCCTGTTGGAAGGGATCAGGTTCAGCATATAGAAATGGCCCAGGATATTGCCCAAGCGGTAAATGCCAATTATAAAGAAGATGTACTTAAAGTACCGCAGGCTGTGGTAACAGAAAGCGTTGCTGTTGTGCCGGGACTGGATGGCCGCAAGATGAGTAAGAGTTACAACAACACGATCCCGCTGTTTATTCCGGAAGAACAACTTCATAAATTAATAATGCGTATAGTAACCAATTCCCAGGCTGTGGAAGAACCTAAAGATCCCGATACAAGCCAAATTTTTCTATTATATAAGCTCTTTGCCTCCCGGGAGGAACAGGATGATCTTGCAAAGCGTTACCGTGCCGGAGGTATGGGCTGGGGCGAGGCCAAAAAAGAACTATTCCGGGTGGTAAACAGGGAATTAAGCCCCATGCGGGAAAAATTTAACGCTTACTTTAATGACCGCAAAGAACTAAACCGTATTCTTGAAGCCGGAGCAGATAAGGCCCGGGCCATCGCAGCAGATACGTTAAAACGTTTCCGAAAAGTAGCCGGGATAGATTAATTTCTGTTAAATTGTTAATATATATAATAGGAGTGTACAATGAAACAATTTGTTCCTATTCTGCTGTTGGTTTTACTCTTTAGTTCCTGTGTTTCACAGCAAAGAGCGGATATGCCGGGAGGTCTTTCTCCCAGGCTGCAAAATTTGGTTACCGATGCAGTATTTGAGGTTATTGTCAGAAAACCTGCAGAACAGAACATCGTCTATGAGAGGGAACTTGACTGGACGCTTATTCCCTTTGCAATACGCAATGATGAATACTATTCAATTGGTACAGCCTTTGCCATTTCTTCTACCGAAGCAATTACTGCTTTTCATGTTGTTAATTTAAACTCGGACAGCAAAATTTATACTGAATATTTTATTAGGGACTCCGGCGGAAATGTCTACGAAATAGACAAGATACATAAGGCCTCCAACGAAAAAGATTTTTTGGTTTTTACTGTAAAAGACAGAACCTTTGACACATGGTTTGAATTGAATCCTAATTTTAGAGTTAATTCCCAGGTGTATAGCATTGGCAATGCTTTGGGAGAGGGAATTGTAGTACGGAACGGTCTGCTTTTGGGAACAGTTCCCGAAAACGAGGACGGCCGCTGGAATATGTTAACATCTTCTGCAGACGGAAACCCCGGTAATTCTGGCGGACCGCTGGTTACGCCGGACGGCAGGGTCGTCGGAGTTGTTGTTGCGTTACGGGACAATATTCTTTATTCGCTTCCTGTATCGGATATTCTTTCTGCTCCTTCTGATACTGCAATAATACGGCGCAGATATACATACGGTCATCTCTTGTTATCAAACCAGTTAACGCAGGCCTTTGAACTAAACGCCGCCCTTCCTAAAGGGTATAAAGAACTGCTTAATGAAATTAATGAAGGTTTTATGGCTTTTTATCCAGGGCCCATGACAGAGTTGTTTAGTCAAGCGCCGGACTACCTGGAAGGTCCCAATAACAGGTTTCTTTTACATCAGGTTGTAGAGTCCGATTTTCCGGAATTTGCCTTTGTGGACAGAAATGACAATCAATGGAAAATTTCCGACCTTAGAGTACAGGGATTTAGCCTTCCCAGCGATGGAGCAATACTTCAAGCCGAGGTTTCCGGTTTTATTTTAATTAAGATACGCCGGCCCAAAACAATATCTGTGGAGAAAATCAATACCGATCCCAGAACAATTATGGATACCTACCTTTCAGGTTCAAGCATGGAACGCCATTTGGGAAGCACCGGAAGGTTCCGAATTCTTTCTTTGGGTGATCCAAGCGAAGTTTCTGAATACCTGGACAGTCAGGGCAGAACCTGGATTAAGACATACTGGCTTTTGGATTTTGCAGATTTAATTATGATCGCATACATACTTCCCATGCCAAACGGCCCTGTCATCCTTTTAACCCGACAACGATCCAGCGATCTGCATATATATCAATGGGATATGGAAGCAACCTGCGATCGAATTTTTGCTGCATACCGGGGAGATATGGAAGAATGGACAGAATATCTAAGTTTGGAAAAGTGGATTCCGTCTTTATTGGAACCTTTTACCCTGGAGTTAAACGAAGAAAATAGCAATATTACCCTTGAAATGCCTCAATTATCGCTGAGTGCAGATGAGTCTGTTTTTAGCTGGACTATGCAATCTACCTTGTTTATGGCACCGGCATATTATATGGCGGATAATTCCATTGAATACGGTATTCGTACCATTATTATGGAACAGGATTTAAGAGGTAACGATTATTTTGTTATTACAAAGCATGTTAAGCCGGATGAAAGACTGGGTACCGGTTCCATGCAATTTTGGAACGATGTAAATACTTCCAGACATCCATTTGACAAAGTAAGCCGTCTTTCTGCCAGAGATAACTCGGGAACCATTGCAGGAATTCTAAACCACAGTGCCAATGTATCCGATGATGTTCGGTATTCGCTGTACCTAACCATGGAAAACCCCGATAGTGAAGAAATTCTTACAGAACGCTATATGATCCTGGAAGAAGAAATTGCGATCCATAAATGATCGTACAAAGAATGATTGTAACAGCAATTTAACGGGAAAAACGGTTTTTCTTGATATTGATGGAACCTTAATTACCGATACAGAAGGCCCTTTTGATGACGATATAAAAGCTATCGAAAAGGCCTGGCAGCGCGGGGTAAAGATTTTTCTTTGTACCGGCCGTTCATTAATTCAAATTGCAAAGGTCTTTCTCGATGCTTCCTGGGTAGATGGTATTGTGGCTGCAGGAGGAGCTCATGTAATTCTTGGCGGAAAAACCCTGTACCACAATTGGGTGCCAATTAATCTGCTTTGTGATATATCGGCAATGTTTATATCTACAGGCAGACGCTGTAATTTTCGAGCAGACAAATTCACTTATATTGTAAATCCGGACAGTACCAGAAATTCTGACAGCAGTAAAATACACATTACTGCAAAAGATGATTTTACACAAAAATATTCCAATGCCCGTGTATCCATGCTTACTGTTGATCATTCCATGCAGGTAAATGAAAGGGATTTTTTGCTAAAAGATTTTGACATGTATATGCAAATTCCCCATATTGATTTTTTTATAAAAGGTGAAGGCAAGGCTAAAGGTATGCAGATGATTCTTGATACATTGTCGATGGACCGTAAAGACAGCATCGCTATTGGAGACAGTTTAAATGATATGGATATCATTTGCAAATCCGGTACCGGTATAGCTGTAGGAAATGCCTGTAATGAATTAAAGGCCCAGGCTTCCTGGATAAGCGCAACTGTGGGGGAGGGGGCTGTAGTTAAAGCTTTGGAATATCTTGGGTTCTGTTAGCTTTTTGCAGCAGCAGGCTGGGATTTTAACGATTCGGTAATTAGTTTTCCCTTATTGCGGTCAAGCCGTATACGTACATTTCTTAGAGGTGCAGATACAAAGAGAGCTACCTGGCATATTTCTATTAGGGTTCCCGATGCAATTTCGCCTATTGCTTCCACTGTTGCATCTTCGTTGGCATTAAGCCTGGCAAGAACTGCGCCTGCTTTGATTGAACACTGGTTTTGTTCAGCTAACAGACTTTCAAGAAGTTCTTCCATTTTCTTGCGCCGTTCTGCTTCCGGACTGTCTGGTATTGGTTCGGGATTTTCACTGCGATCTGCTTCCAAAAGCTCCCGGATTTTTTTTAACTTGGCAGCAATAATCTTTAATTTGGTATTATATTTTTCCTGTTCCTGCTGGGCGGTAAAATCCACTCCGCAGTGAATTTTGGATGCCTTGCCGGTTTTTTTTCCTATATTTCCTACATGTATTCCCTGAACTGCATAGATGTCGCTGCCTATAATCATCCCTTTGTCGCTCATTTCGAGTTTTTCCAGGGTATATATCGAAGAATTAATAATCTCTGTATCGACAGTTACGCTTTTTCGGCAGGCAGACTTGCAGTTTTCTATAAACTTTGTTTTAAGCTCACCGCCGGCTTTTATAAAACCTCTGCCCCGTCCAATAATTCCTCCGGCAACAATTAAATCTGTTTTGGTTGTAACTTCGGTAACATCAAAGGTTTGTTTTATGGTAAGCGATCCTCCGGAATATATCTTAAATCCATCGGAAACAGGTCCATCTATGACAACATCTCCGGGAAATATTATATTCCCTGTTCTATAATCTACACCGCCTTTTATTACAAGGTTTTCCTGTATATTTAGAGTACCTTTATCTTCTATAAGCTGACCGTCAATATCTGCATATATAAATAGATCATCGCTGCGGGTATTTTCTCCTCCGTTTACACCTGTCGGCTTAATTGTTCCATAGGGGATTTCCTGTCCATAAATATCCCGGCCAAGAATTCCTTCTTTTTTTGATTTTCGTTTTGCCAAACGCTGGTCTTTTTTTACAATAATAAACGGCGAAAATTCCCGGTAATCCAGCCGTTCGTTTTCCTTGGGGGCTAGTTCAACAGGTCTTAATTTTGGGTTCATCTGGAAATATTCAAGGATTTCACTTACCGGAGGACTTCCCCTGGCAATAATTACTTCCCGCTGAGGATAATTATTTTGATTACATTCGTTTATTGCCTGGTGAATATTTTCATACAATATTCCGTTGCTTATACTGGAACGAGCCAGGGCATAAGATATATTATCGGCATCCAGTGGCCGCCCCCCTCTGACAGAAGGGGGAAAAAAGTCTGCTTTAAGGGTAAGTCTGTCTTCCGATACAGTAACCATTACATAGCTGTCATGCTTGTCACCGGAAAGGAGCATAAATTGATCGTATTGGCTAAGTCCATTTGTTTCCATATTTTATGTAATTATCGGTATCTTTAAGTATTATCTTATGATATAATCTAGGCATGAAATATACAGATTTTGACAAGACTGCTGCCTGGACCAAGCTGCAATCGCTTGTACCGGCGGGAAAAAGCTATAATTTTGTTACGGAACTTGGCAAACAGCGGGTTACTGGCTGTTCTGTCCCAATGGCCGGAGGCCTTTTTTATAATTGGGCAGCCAAAGCTGTAGATGAAACAGTACTGGCTGCTCTGCAATCGCTGTCGGATGAGCAGGAATTAACCGGCAAATACAGGGCGCTTTTGGACGGCGGGATTATGAATACAGGGGAAAACCGGCTGGTGCTTCATCACCTATTGCGGGGCCAAACAGGTGCTGCTGTAATGCATAATGGAAGGAATTTACGGGATTTTTACCGGAACGAACAGGATCGTTTTTGTCTTTTTGCAGAGGCAGTTCGAAAAGGGGAAATTAAGGGATCTACAGGCAAAGTTTTTAAAAATGCCGTGCAGATTGGCATAGGGGGCTCTGACCTTGGACCCAGGGCAATGTACATCGCTTTGGAACATTGGGCAAGAAAAAACGGTAAAAAACAGCTCAATGCCATGTTTATTTCCAATGTTGATCCTGACGATCCCTCTGCCATTACCGCTATGGCAGATCTTTCGGAAACAGTCTTTATTCTTGTTTCCAAGAGCGGAACAACTCAGGAAACCCTGGCAAACGAGCTTTTTGTCAAGGAAAAATTAACCAAAGCCGGACTTAATCCGGGAAAACATATGGTTGCTGTTACCAGCGAAACCAGCCCTTTGGCGGGAAATCCGGCCTATCTTGATTCTTTTTATATTGACGACTTTATTGGAGGCCGTTATTCATCTACTTCGGCGGTTGGGGGAGTCATTCTTTCATTGGCCTTTGGCCGAGATGTCTTTAACGATTTTCTTACAGGTGCTCATGAAGCAGACAAATTAGCCCTGGAACCCAATATTACTAAAAATGCCGCCCTTCTTGATGCATTAATAGGTATATGGGAGCGGAACTTTCTTTCGTATCCGGCTACTGCAGTACTTCCGTACAGCCAGGCCCTGTCCCGTTTTCCTGCCCATTTGCAGCAATTGGACATGGAATCCAACGGCAAACGGGTAAACCGCAGCGGCAGCGAACTTGGTTATGCTACCGGACCTATTGTATTCGGCGAACCGGGTACCAACGGCCAGCATTCGTTTTATCAGCTTCTTCACCAGGGGACAGACATTATCCCCCTGCAGTTTGTAGGATTTACAAACAGTCAATTGGATGATGATATAGAAGTTGATCGTTCAAAAAGTCAAACAAAGCTTAATGCAAACCTTGCAGCGCAAATCATCGCATTTTCCAAAGGAAAAAAAGATGATAATAAAAACAAGTTTTTTCCCGGCGGCCGTCCTTCCAGTCTTATTCACGGCAAACAGCTTAATCCTGCCGCTTTGGGAAGCCTTTTGGCTCATTTTGAAAATAAAGTCATGTTCCAGGGCTTTGTTTGGAATTTAAACAGCTTTGATCAGGAAGGCGTCCAATTGGGGAAAATTCTAACCAAAAAAGTGTTGGAGGGAAATGCCGGAGACGATGCCCTGGATGCATACAGCGCTCTTTTGGGAGTAGTAAAGTAATTTTTAAGAGGCTTTTATGCGGCAAAAAGAAGTAATCCCTGCAGGGAATGAATGGGTAGAAGCAAATATAAGAGAATTCCCGGGTTCTCCGGCAAAACGTATAGGAGACGAATGGATGCTTCTTAGCGCTGCGGGGAATGTTTTTGAAGATAAGACCAACTGGAATACTCTGACAGCATCATGGGGCGGTCTGGGTTTTTTGTGGAATATTGAAGTTGCTTTTTATTTTATCCGGCCAAGCAGGCATACATTTAGTTTTGCCGGAAAATCGTCTCTCATAAGCCTTTCGTTTTTTAATTCATCGTATCGCAAAGCGCTGGAGTACTGCGGAACGTATTCCGGCAGAGACAAGGATAAAATGACTGAAACAGGGCTTACTCCTATTGTATTTGAAAGCGGCGCCGGACAGGGAGCTGTGGGTTTTAAGGAAGCAAAAGAAGTAATCATCTGTCAGAAATTCTATACACATGATTTTGATCCTGCCCGTTTCGAAGTTCCCGAAGAAATCGGAAAGAATTATCCGGATGGGGATTACCACCGGATGTTTATTGGGAAAGTGCTAAGCCTGCGGGTGCAGAAATAGTTTTCTAATATTATAAAATATTTTAAAACAGCGACATTTAATGTTTTTTGCTTGTTTCCATTAACCCTTCCCGGTTATAACTAAAAAACCCTTCGGTGGAAAAAATTATATGATCCAGAAAGTTTATCCCCAGTATGTCTGCTGCCAGACTTAGCCGCCTGGTAATTTCGTTGTCCTCACCGGAAGGTTTTAGCTTGCCCGACGGATGGTTATGCGCTACACAGACAGCGCTGGCACGGTCCTGCAGGGGATCGGAAAACACCTCGCGGGGATGAACAATGGTTTTATTGACCAACCCTACAGTAACCACCCTAACAGCCAAAACTTCGTGGGCACCGTTTAGGGAAATACAGAGGAATCGTTCCTGCCGCCTGTCTGCATAATGACGGATAACATTGTATGCATCTTCCGGAGACTGAAGCTTAATATCCCTTTGAGTAAAGCGGCGGCGTCCCAGTTCCAGCATTGCTGTAATTGCAGCAGCTTTCGATTCGCCAAGACCGTTAATTTTTTGCAGATCTTTAATCGATGGAATATCCTTAATACTGTCCAGCATATTCAAGAGCTCTTCTGCCAATGCGCCGACATTTTTTCCCTTGATACCGGTATTAAGGAGTATACATAAAAGCTCCTTGTCAGACAGGATTTCCGGTCCTTCCTTTAAAAGTCTTTCTCTTGGCATCGATTCCCTTGGCAGATCCAGAAAGCAATTGCTTTTGGAAAGATTAAATTGTATCCTGTCTGCCCTAATCCTATAGCAATCATATTTGGTTTTACAACTGGGTATCATACTCCTATAAGGGCAAAGAGTGTACGCTTGCTTTAATTAAAAAATAAAAAAAATTTTTTTTTCTATACAAGCGCCGTGACAATTTAACGCATTACTAGCTATATGGACAGTGCTTATATAGAACATAGCGATCCTTTGGCAGAGGCTGCACAGCGCTCCTTTGGATTGCCGTATCTTTTTCCCTATCAGCGGCTGGTAATTACCAATCTGCTGGAGGCTGCAGGCGCCAGCCTGGATAAGGAAGATGACAGGACCAGCCTGGGACGGCAGCTTGTAATACTGCCAACCGGCGCCGGAAAATCCCTGTGCTTCCAGCTTCCTGCCATATTGCTTGAGGGCATAACGCTGGTAATGTATCCCATTCTTTCTCTAATGGCAGATCAGGAACGCCGTTTGGCAGAAAAGGGTTTTTCTCCGGTATTAATTCGCGGCGGCCAGAGCACAGAGGAACGTAATGTTATTTGGAATAAACTAAAGAGCGGACAAAGTAAGATTATTATTGCCAATCCGGAAGTACTTCTAAGTCCCAAAGTACTGGAACGTCTTCCGGAACTGGGAATTGTTCATACAGTTATCGATGAAGCACACTGTGTCAGTGAATGGGGAGAAAGTTTCCGCCCTTCTTATCTGAAAATTAATACCATACTAAAAGCGATTAATTCTCCTCTGGTAACAGCATTTACTGCCACTGCTTCGGATCCGGTTTTGGAAAAAATTGAAAAATATATTTTTGCAGAGGAAGGAGCTGCCCGAATTATCGGCAACCCCGACAGGCCCAATATTGAATATAGAGCTGTTCCCTGTATGCTCAGGGACCTGGCAGTGCGCGACTTATTATTGGCTAATAAAAGACCTGCCATAGTGTTTTGTTCTTCACGTTCCGGGACTGAACACCTTGCAAGGTATTTACAAAACCGTCTTGCAGAAAGCGGGATATCAAGCAGAACCGGATCTCATTGGGCAAGAGAAGTTCGCTTTTACCATGCAGGATTAAGCCGGGAGGAAAAAAAAGAACTGGAAAAATGGTACCTTCGAAATACCGAAGCAGTACTGGTTGCAACCTGTGCTTTTGGTTTGGGAGTTGATAAAGCAGATATTCGTACGGTAATACACCGGGATTGTCCGCCTTCTGTCGAGGCATATTTACAGGAGTCGGGAAGGGCAGGCCGGGATGGAAAACAATCCAAGGCATTTTTTTTGTGGGGACCGGAAGATGATAATCGCTTAGAGCGATGTAAAACTCCGCAGGAAAAAATGCGCTTAAACCAGCTCTTTACCTATGCCCGAGATACAAACAATTGCAGGCGGGAAAAGCTATTGCATTTATTAAACTATAATGAAAATGACGACAAAAAAAACATCAATAAACCAGAACAATACTGCTGTGATATTTGTTCCAGTGAAAGTTCTAAACAGCTGCGGGAAGAACAAAGCATTGCAGATTTTTTCCGCCGGAACCGCAGATCATATACCATTGAAGAAGCATGCATTGTTCTTTCCAATTCATCGGCAGTACCGTCCAGCATACCTGTACCGTCCAGCATAGCTGTACATTGGTCCAAAGAAGAGGCAAGTGAAGCAATAAAGCTGCTTATTAAAAAAGGGACCCTTACACAAAGTAAAAGTCCCTTTTGGAAAGGTAAATTATCGCTAAGTGCTAGAAAGCATAACCTGCAGTAATAGCAAAAGCCATTTTCATAGCATTTTCGTAATCAGTTAAAAAGTTTGCCATGTTAAAAAAATTAAACTGGAACGCTGCTCCTATAAAAAGACCGGGAACATAGCTTGTGGTTACCTTAAGCCCTGCCTGTCCCATGCCAGTAATGGCAGGGGGATGGAATTCGTCCTTAAAATCATTATATTCTTTATCAAACATATAGTCAGCGCCTAAACGCAGATAGGGCATAAAGCCAAGATTACCTGCAGGAATGCCCCAGCGGTAATTTACAAAAGCTCCAATAGCCCAAAAATCTGAGTCGGCAAAATACACTTTGGCGCCAAAATTACCAAAATCGGCAGAAGCATACAGGGCAAAAGAAGCCTTGTCAAAAAGATTGGCATAGCCGGCTTCAAGGTGGACATTAGAATCGTCGATACGCAGATTTTGTGCAGCTTCCCTTCTGCTTTGTCTTTGAGTAAGCAGATCCGCATCTCCGGCAGCAACGGCTCCAAAGGTTCTAATACGCCAGTTACCGTATTCCCGCACCCATCTGGAACTATGATCGGTATTGTTTATGGTAAAAACTACCGTGTACTCTTCGCCGGCACCGGTAACATCTTTTATGACAGTCCGTAATGCCCCCGGACCAGTTCGTATGCTGTTTTCTATAGTCCAGGCAACGGCATAGCTCATTGCTCCTACTACGCCGTCTTCGGTCTTTTCTATAAATGCACGCCGTACCGAAGCATTGCTCCTTTCAAACATTTCTTCCATGGCATATTCGGCATTTTCTCCTACACAGGCGGCAGAAAGAAATCCTGCTATATGAGGATATACTGCTCTGTTGACTCCCAGCCCCTCTACAAATTCTGCAAGCCGCTGATCAAGAGCTGCCCTAAATGTATCCGGTCTTTGGTTTAGTGCGCCTGTCATAAAGCTCTGGGTAGTGCTTACCGGTATGGCATAGTTTGCCGCCTGCCGCCGCAGGCCGGTTAAGGTGTTAATACCTACTACAGCATATCCTGTAGCTACACCCTGCTGGGCTACCAAAAGGGGACCGCCGGAATTGCCCGGATCTATTTGGGCGGTATGCTGTATATAAGGCCCCATCTGGGTTTCGTCCTGAATGCTTCTTGGAAAACGAACCGAAGCATTGGAAACCATGCCTTGTCCGAACTGCCAAATTGGGGTTATTCCCAGAGAAGGAAAGCCGGCGGAAAATACAGTTTCTCCTTCCCGTGCCGCTCTGGTTAAGAGGCTTAAGCCCTGTTGGACAGGCCTGTCTCCAGGGGCAAATGCCAGGATCGCCAGATCGTTTTCTTCGTCGGCAGCGATAATTCTAAGGTTTTCGAAAGTTCTTCTAAAGCCGTCGGGACGCTCAAAAGTAATGGAAACGGTATGGGCCTGCGCTATTACATGGTTATTGGTAATTACATACAGGTTTCCCCGGTCAGATACAATAAAGCCCGAACCGGTGGAACCTCTAAGGAAAATATCGATAGCTCTTACAGCATCGCTTTCTCCCCGTCTTTCAAGATTGGCCTTAATACCTTCAAAAAAAGATACAACTCCCGGATGGTATGTTTGGTTAATCAGTCCTACATAATCCCGTAAAGCAGCAGGTGCCTGCTGGGAAAATATGCCGGCTGGGAATAGTACAATTAAGACAAAAAATAATAAAAAGAAGCGGGATTTCATAGAAAATCCTCCAGAATATAAAGATATAGACCAAGATACAGCTTTTTTTTCTATTGGTCAATGTTTAGTAAATGGGAATTTCTATTAGCTTATAATAGTCAGCTTAGGGCTGTTAGCCCTTAATATCCACTAAAACAGGGCTTTCTTGTGAATAGGGTGAACGATGTATTGCATAAGGGTTTGATCTAAGCACTTTCATTTCCTGCCGCAGCTGCACCATGCGTTTAGAAAGCAAATCCCTGTTACGTGCAGAACGGACAATTGCTTCCGAACGGAGTTCTTCCAGCGCTTTGCGCAGACTGGGTACTTCCTGATCTTGATCTATCTGCCCAGACGGGCTTGTACAGCGGGCCTGGTACATATCTTCCAGCGGATCAATAACCTTTTGTATGGAAAAGATATCTGCAACAATATTTTCTTCCAGTTCAACATGTACAAGCAGATCTTCTGCATTGCCTTTTTCTATTACTTCTTTTTGCTTATCCAGGGCCTGGAGGTAGTGGTGAAAACGATCCCGCTGCTGGGAAAGAAGTTCCCTAAAGCGTTTAAGAATTGAAACTCTTTGCTGAATTTCTTCGGAGCTAAGAGCCGTATCTATTACAATCTGTTCCTGTAAAGCTGTGCCGGACGGTAGACTTGTCATAATTATCCTGCTATATTAACGCCTTCGATTTGACGTTCTTCTGAATTGGTTTTAGAAGCTATTTCGATCCAGGCGCCGCGCAGGGAATCGATTTGGTCTTTTACTGTTTTTATGCGATCCCTGTCAAGATTCATATGAGCTTCCATTAGCTCCCTGTTAAACCAGGTATAAAGGGCAAAAAGGTTTTGGGCAATTTCGCCCCCTTCCTCCAGATTTAAGGATACCATTAGTTCTGTTATTATATCCCGCGATTTAATCATCGCTTTGCCGAAAACTTCTATTTTGGAAGGATCGATCTTGCCGGCTTTGCTCTTGTTAAGGAATTCCAGGCCTGTTTCCAGCTGTTTAACCGCTTCGTCATAGAGCATAACGATAAGCTGTCCCGGACTGGCAGTCCGTATCCTGGTTTCTTTGTAAGCTGCTAATGCATTGGTATATGCCATAAGGTCCCTCCCCCAAATAAGATGTATACTGTACCAGTATCGGCAGGATAGATTAAAACTTAAATGTTTTTTCGATTAAATTCCATAATATTTCCAGCCCTTCCTTCTTTTTGGCAGAAATCGCTGCTATTGAAGTTCCAGCCCCTATCTTGCCTGATTTTAGGGCAGCAAGGTCTGTATCTGTCAGCAGATCTATCTTGTTTAGAGCTGTAATTCGGGGTATGTTCCCTGCTCCAAGCTCTTCAAGTACCTGCAAAACGGCATTGTTGTTGTCATGTATCTCCGGATCGGCGGCATCCAGTACATGAATTACCATATCAGCCTGAGCTGCCTCTTCCAGTGTTGCCCTGAATGCATCTACAAGATTATGGGGAAGCCGGCGTATAAAACCAACAGTATCGATAAAAACCATGGTTTTTCGCTCGCCAGAGGCCATTAAACGGTTTACCCTGCGGGCAGTGGGGTCCAAAGTGGCAAAAAGCTTGTCTTCTACCAGAACATCCGATCCGGTTAAAACCCGGTGCAGGGAAGATTTTCCTGCATTGGTATAGCCTACCAGGGCGCAGACAGGGGTTTTTTGCTTTTCCCGCTGTTTTCGCTGTAATTTTCGCATATTCCGTACTGTTTCGATATCTTTTCGTAAAGCATTGATCTTCTGACGGATTTGCCGCCTGTCTGTTTCCAGCCGGGTTTCTCCTTCTCCCCGGGTTCCATAGCGGCCTCCGCGCTGGCGTTCCAGGTCTATATACTTATGGGTAAGCCGGGGCAGGGAATAAAGGAGTTCGGCCAGCTCTGCCTGAAGCTCTGCCTCTCTTGTTCTTGCCCGGCTGGCAAAGATACGGATTATCAGTTCCTGGCGGTCAATAACAGCCAGCCCGCTAAGTTCTTCCCAGTTCCGCTGCTGCGAAGGACTAAGTTCCTGGTCAAAAATAATACATTCAGCACCGGAGCTAAGAGCCATTTCAGATATTTCTTTTGCCTTTCCGCTGCCCATACCATAACGGGGGTTTTGTTCCCGAATTTTATATACTTCTGCAGCACTTATGGATAAATCCAGGGTATTTGTTAATCCGATAAGCTCGGTAAGCGTTCCGCCTATTCCGGCCAAAAATACACGGGGAGGCTCCGGCTTAACAGCATGCAGGGTTTTCACAGCTAATTGTGGCATAAATTATTTCTTTACGATATACTATATAAAGATATATTATTTTCCGATATTCTAAGGAACTAATACTTTTTTGGATGGGAATTTTTGACTGTTTCACAAAAGGTCGCAATAAGTCTCCTTGTTTCGGTAGTCCTGGCGGCAATTTTTTCTGTTCTGGCATTTACCGGGTTTTTTAACCTCATCGAGGCTCGTTTTTACAATCCCTCAATTGCCAATTCCCTAAATAGGGAAGTTGAGCGTGATGCTCAGACTATTCAAAGTTTTTTAGAAGAATTACAGGATCGCTTTTCTCTGGCTTTGGGAAACGAGGCCGTAAGGCGGAGTTTCCTTCCTAACCAGGCAGCACAGGATATTTTTGAGCGGACCCGAATCTACAGTATGCTCATTGAATCTCAGCGGGGTATTCAATCGGTACGTTTTATCGATGCCGGAGGTTTAAGAATACATTTTTCTACCGATCCGGCCGATATCATTTCCCGCACCAATGAAACAATCAGCTACAGAAATTTCGATGAAATTGATCCTTATATTCCTTATGCTGATATCGCAGTTCTTTCCGGTTCTGCCCCCAGGATTATTCTGGACCAGCATAATGAAAGGATAATCTTTTCTTTCTCATTTTATGATTCCATGGAAGTATACAGGGGTACTGCATTTTATTCTCTTTCGGTCCGTGCAATAGCAGAACGGCTTATCAGCGAAGGGCGTCTTAAAATAGGAGAAAATGTTTCCATTGTTTCCAATCCTCCAGGAATGGTGTCGGGACTGCCCCTTGCCCTTGGCGAAGCGCAGGCAATTATCCCGGTAATCTCCTCTATTTGGCAGCTTGGATTATTCGGCCTTTCTACACTGGATTCCGGTACAGGGATATCTTCCCTTGCTTTGGTTTCCGCTCAAACCAGCCAGAATCTTTTGGTAGGCAGGGTGATAGATGAATCACTTTTTGCATTTCCTCAATCAATGAGGGTGATTCTTATTTCGGCAATTTTTCTTACCCTTTTTCTTTCTATATTTCTTGGATTTAACCTGCGGCCCGACACCTTAACAGTGGTTCAAAACCGCCTAAAGAACCTTCAGCTTTCCCTTATTCGTGAATATTATGAAAGGAAAGGCGAAATGGACTGGAATCACTGGTACCATGAACTGGAACAACGCCGTGAAGATGTTAGAGTGGAACTAAAACGGGGAATTAAGGATACACCTGCCCTGTTGGAAGATATAGACAGCCTTATCGACAAGTCCTGGGACGAAATACTTAATGCAATAGGCGGCCGGCGTGAAACCAGACTGGCAATAGACGAAGATAAACTCCAGAATATCCTTAACCGTATGCTCGTTGCAGCAGGAACTTCTCCTGTAGTGCCAGGCGGGGGCGTTCCTACTACAGATGTTATGCCTTTGGTTCAAACAATTCCTCCCGAAGCCCCCAAGACAGCAACGACTACAGATGATGAAGATATGGTGACTGAACTTGAGGAATTAGATGAAGCAGATGAATTAAGTTTGTCGGAAGAATTGTCCGAAGCGGAAGAATTGACCGATACAGAAGAATTATCCGAAGTAGAAGAATTATCCGAAGTAGAGGAACTATCCGAAGTAGAGGAACTATCCGAAGTAGAAGAACTATCCGAAGTAGAGGAATTATCCGAAGTAGAAGAATTGTCCGAAGCAGAAGAAATTCCCGATGTTCTAGAGCTTGAAATCCAGGATTCTGACGATGGTATAGAGATTTCCGTTTCAACTCCTGCACCTTCTAAAGCTCCCTGGAAAGAAATGGATATTGCTAGTCAAATAGAATTTGATGATCAAATTGTGCCGGAAATGGAAATGGAAACAGAAGATCTTCCGGTCGATAATGATTTTGTTATTGTTTCTCCCTTTGAAGATATACGTTCTGATCTATCAGGCAAACCTGGTTTAAAATCCGATGATTATGAGCTTACCGAAACAAAAACATCCGGAAGCCTTGAAGAATTAGGTTCTGATTTCTCTATGTCTGTATTATATAAACCATTTCAGCAGGAAGATAAAGGCGAACCCGAGGAACTGCCGCTTGTAGCTGTCTCTGTAATTAAAGAAAAAAACGGCATTAACTATATCGATAAAAAAGTCAAAACCCCCGATAAAGAAACAGCAAAAGCTCTTGATCCGGGGCTAAAAACCCTTGTTGATTCAGTAATAGGCAAGAAGTAGGCCGGATTTATTATATACGCACCTTCTTAAAAAACTCCCCCATTTCCTTGTCTGCTCCAAAAAAATGGGCCATATACCATTCTTTTAAAAATGTTGTTATGATATTTATCGTTATTGTTTGATCCTTTCCGATTTTTACTGCCATTTCTTTTATTTCCCGCAGCATGTTATCGTGTATATCCTTATGTTCCGGATACATAGGATAATTCTTTTCCTGCATGTATTTTTCCTCTTCCCAGAAATGATTTTCAAAATATTCCATGGCGCTGGACAGCATTATTTTAAATGTGCCATAACTCTTTGTATCATCGATAGCACAAAGCTGCGATAAATCATTTACCAAAGTCATTATTTCCCTGTGCTGTTTGTCAATGGAATCTATTCCTACAGAATAATCTTCTTTCCATGTAAAGTGGTCGTCATTAGCCATCTAAATGATCCTTTACGATATAATGAGCTTCTTTATTTTACCGTAAAAGCTAGATGACCCTGTAGAATAATCGCTTTTCTGTTATTTCAGGTCTCCCTTCGGTCGCAAGGATGCTGCTTTCGCAGCAATTGTTGAAATAAAAAAAATGATCAACGAATTAACACGAATAATTTTTCCTTCATAATACATTTGCGACATTCGTTGACTCTTCCTCTGTGTCTCCGTGCGAGACCTTTTCCTGCAGACTCCTCTTGAACTATGAGATGTTAAGAGGGTATGCTGATACCATGGTACCGGTTCGCCTCCTTGCCATGGATTTGGATGATACCCTCTTACACTCTGACCTTTCCATATCACATCGTACAAGAAATGCCCTGCGCAAGGCTCAAGCTCAAGGCATCATTATAGCCCTGGCTTCCAGCCGCGATCCTGTCGCTCTGGAGCAGTTTTCTGCACTTTTGGGGCTTAATAAGTGGCCTGGCTATATCATTGCCAATAACGGAACCATAATCCAGGAAAGCATGACTGGAACTGTTATCTTCGAAGAAAAAATCCCCATAGAATCAGCCCTAATGGTGTTTGATATTGCCGATGCCGAAGGTTTTACTGTTCAGATTTATGATGATGATATTATGTATGTTTCCCATAAGGACAAATTTACCGATTTTAATCAGAAAACTTCGGGTATCAGGCATGTTGTAGTAGAAAACTTCCGCTCCATGACTGCTGCCGGCTGCCATAAAATGCTTATTCCCGGCAAACCCGAAAAACTGGTTTCTCTTGCTGTTCTGCTGGAAAGTCTCGCCGATTATGTAAAAATTCATACGGTAAAGCCCTATCAGCTGGAAATACTCCCCCTGGGTATTGATAAGGGCAGCGCTCTGGCCAAGGTGGCAGAAAGCTGCTCCATACCGCGCGAAGCAGTGCTGGCCATAGGAGATTCCATGAACGATGAGTCTATGCTTCGCTGGGCAGGATATTCTGTAGCAATGAAAAATGCCGACTCTAAACTAAAGGAAATAGCGGTCTTTGTTACCGAAAAATCCAACGATGAAGACGGAGTAGCAGAAGTAATAGAAAGGTATATACTGCATGAGTGAAATCGAAAAAACAGCCTCGTCCAATCCCATTAATCCCGGCGAATCTCCCTCGGCGGTTCTGGAACTCATCTATTCGCTTAAAGTAAAAGATGTTATGACATCTGCAGTAATCGCTGCAGGAAAAAACGACAGCCTGCGGCATATAATGGATATAATGCGGGAAAACCACATTCATGGAATTCCCATTACCGAAAACGGAAAAGTACTGGGCATAGTGTCCATTGGCGATATTGTAACTGCCCTGGATAAGGGCTATATCGACGCAACAGCAGAAGAAAAAATGAACCGCGATATTATTGTCCTTGAAGATACCATGCCGCTTTCATTTGCTGTTTCATATCTGGATAAGTACCGTTTTGGCCGCTATCCGGTGGTAAATAAACAGCAGGAACTGGTTGGAATACTTACTTCCAACAATGTAATAGGCGGTTTATTGGCCGAAATGAACCGCCATGTGCTCCGCCTGGAAAAAGAAAATAAAAAGACCGATGTAAATATAAAGGGGGACTCTTCGACAATGGAATTTACCAGTGTTAAACATGATTTCGAACTGGCTGGCCGGGCTTCCACGGCATTTAAAAAAGCCTTAAAAAAACAGGAAATTGGCCCCCAGGTTATACGCCGTGTGGCTGTTGCCAGTTATGAACTGGAAATTAACCAGGTTGTTCATTCCGACGGCGGAGTAATAAGCTGTGCCATACAGGACGACAGGGTAATCATTATTGCCAAAGACGAGGGCCCCGGCATAGAAGATATTAGTCTTGCTCTTACAGAAGGCTGGTCTACAGCCAGCGAATGGATACGTTCTTTAGGATGGGGCGCAGGCATGGGACTGGCCAATACCAAACGGGTAAGCGATGAATTTGAAATCACCTCTAAACTTGGAGAAGGAACCACGGTAAAGTCGGTAATCTTTTTTGATTCCCCTAAAAACGAATAGGAGAATATAACATAATGACAATACGAGAAGCTGCGGCCATGCTTGAGGCCGAAATATTACAGGATGATTTTGAAGATGCTCCCCTAACTTGCGCCTATACTTCCGACCTGCTTTCCGATGTAATGGGCAATGCCAAAGAAGGCGGCGCCCTTATTACAATCCAAGCCCATAAAAATACCGTAGCGGTTGCATCGCTGGTAAATATTTCGGTAATAATCCTTTGCAATAAAAGACCGATCCAGGACGACGATATGCTGGAAGCAGCCAAAGACGAGGGCATTGCAGTAATCCGTTCCAAAGAAAATCAGTTTACTGTTTCCGGAAAACTCTATGCAGCTTTTCAAAACATCTAACAGCAAGTATGCTTGCAGATCTGCATAACCATTCCTGTCTTTCCCCCTGCGGTTCTTTGGATCTTTCCCCGCTGGTCCTGGCAGAAACTGCCGCAGCCAAGGGAGTGCATATTCTTGCCCTTAGCGATCATAATACCAGCCTTAACTGTCCGGCTTTTGGCGTTCATTGCAAACGCCTGGGAATAATTCCATTTTACGGTATAGAAGTAACCACCATGGAAGAAGTTCACATACTTGCCCTATTTTCTGCTCTGGATCCAGCCCTGGCCTTTGGAAATCATATTTATTCAATCATAACACCCTTTCCCAACAATCCGGAAAAAACCGGGGATCAGGTATATGTAGACGAAAACGACAATATCGAAGGCGAATTGGAATATTATCTTTCCGGCGCTGCCCAAATAGGCCTGGACGAACTTGGCCCCAAAGCCATCGAATACGGCGGCATAGTTATTCCCGCCCATGTAGATCGCCCAGCCTTTTCCCTTAGCAGCCAGCTAGGCGCCATCGTAAAGGGCCCCTGGTCTGCCCTGGAATGTGTACGCATACCCCCCCTCTCCGAAATGGGAAATCCCTCATCCCCCCTTCTCGATACCCTGGGCTTTCCCCTCATCAGCGGCTCGGACGCCCACTATACCGAACATGTAGGCCGCCGCCCCTTCGAACTGGACCTTAGTACCGAAGAACTCCTGCCCGGCGGCCCGGGAACAGATGCTGATCTTGCTGTGTTAAAAGGGGCATTGGAAAAACGGCCCCGCTGAGGAAATGTAAACGATTACATTTTAGGTATCAGGCACCATTTTAGGCTTTTCCGCCTTGCATAGATATTCCTTTTATCTTATACTGGTATAATACTGCTTACTGGGAGGTATTTTTAAACCATGAAAATAAGCATACGATTTCTGGTACTTATAGGATTGATAATTCCCTTTATTTTTATATCCTGTAAAACCACAGATGACGGCATGGCTGCGGGTTTGGCAGACCCTGGCCGTATTTCGGATATTTTGGAAGAGGATCTGCCTGGCTATGCAAGAAATCTTCAAAACACCATAACAAGCGCACGGGAAGAAGCTATTAATGCCGGTGCCGAGGATCTTGTGCCGGATCGCTTTGCTCTGGTCGATGAACTGGCAGATTCTTCAAGACAGCACCTGGAAAACGGCAATTATGCTGCTTCGATAGCTGCGGGCAGGGAGGCTGTGGAACGCTACGAGATTTTGCAGATCTTGGCAGAAGCCCGTGAAATACAAAGGCAAGCCGACGAGCATGATTTCTTTACCCGCGATCCGGATACCTATATTCAAGCTGCCGAAGCAGGAAATTATGCTGTAGACTTCTTTGACGATGGAGATTTGGAAGAATCCCGAAGGCATGCGGACGAAGCATTGGAATACTTTAATTTGGTATACAATAACGGCTGGCAGACTTCTGCAGAAGATAGAGCCCTTGTAGCAAGTGACTGGAGAGATGCCGCCACCGAAGTACGGGCTAATGTAGCAGTACGGACCGAATTTGCAGCTGCTGAACAAGTTTATAACAATGCTCAAACAGCTATGCAGGCTCATCAATATGCACGGGCAGCGGAATTATTCGAACAATCGGGAATGCTTTTTATGACAGCGCACGATAATACCATAGAAAGACGAAATAGAGCGGAAGAAGCCATGCGCTTGGCCGAAGAACGGCTGGCGGAAAGCGAAGAAAGAGCTCAATATGTTCATGAGCTTCTTGAAGGAGGCAATTAATGAAACCAGTTAAATCTTTTATCATTTTTGCATTGATTTTTGTTGCCGCTTTCGGTTTTGCCCAGGAATATAATGAGGATGACTATTCACTTGAACTGCTGGAATCATCGGATCATCCGTCGGATTATCCGGCAGAAACAGATTCAACAGAGCTTGTAGAATCTACAGAAGAGGTGCAAGCGGTTCCCGGCGCTATTTTAAATAATCAGTACTTTTTGCAGAGTGTCCGCCTTAATCAACAGGCCAGAGAAGCCTATATAATAGGGGATTACGACGCATCAACTGCTTATGCCGAACAGGCTGCCGAGGCTGCCATGCTTTCCGATATATATGTGGCAATGCGCCTGGCAGAAAGCGCCTTTGAAAGAGCTCATAGCCGCTATACCTGGGCCGGCTCTGTAGGGGCGGAAAACCGTTATCCGTCGGAATATGAAACGGCAACTATTGCCTATGGCGAAGCTCAGGAAGCGCGCAGCGTTGAAAATTGGGATCTTACCCTTGCTGCAGCCAACCGGGTTTTAGCCGCCCTGCAAAATGTACGGGCAGCCACAGGCGATGCCGGTCCCCAGCCTTCCGGGCCTTTTATCGGAAGACAACAGGGTACTTTACCTGCACAGTATACTGTACGCCTTTGGGTAAATACAGGAGACAGCTTTTCGACTATTGCCGGCTGGTCCTGGGTATACGGCGATCCCGGTCAATGGCGTGTTTTATACGAAGCTAACAGGCATAAACTGCCCAATCCCAATAATCCCCACCTCATTCTTCCTGGTATGATTATGGATATACCCAGCCAAAGGGGAGAGACCCGGTCGGGAATGTGGGATCCTTCGGCACGGTATTAAAGCCGGATTATTGATTATTATTGCAGTGTTTCTGCCCTGGTCATATACAAGGCCAGGGCAGCAGCACTAAGAGAATGGATATAGGGGGCTTTTCCCATATTCCTTATAAGTTCCCTTTCGTCGATTAACTTAACATCAACAAATTCATCATCGTCCAGGCTTTGCCTTTCAAGAGGACTTAGTTTTTCGGCTAGATAAATATGAATGGTATTGGTCATAATAGCTGGATTTGGCCGCAATGCCCCTATTTTAACAAAATATTCGGCTTTATAGGCAGTTTCTTCTTCAAATTCCCGCCGGGCGCCTGTTTCGGGGTTTTCTCCTTCTTCAAGAACACCGCCGGGGAATTCCATGCTTAGTTCCTGCGTTCCATGGCGCCATTGGTGGACCATTACAAAGTGTTTCTTCTTTTCAACTTCGATTACCGGTACTACGATAACCCAATCAAGGCAGTCCATAAGAGAAAAGTTTGCTTTTTTTCCCTCTGGAGAACGGCTTTCTGTTTCCCATATAGAAAATACCCTGGAACGGTATTCTTCCCGGCGATTTTCTTCTGTCCAGATTAAATGCTTTGTTTTCATGTGCTTTTGGTAGTATAGTGGCATTATAATTAAAAAAAAAGCTTAAAAACATGGAGTTTGGAATTGTATGAGTTTTGAAAACTTTGGCCTTGCCCGGGATTTATTGTATTTAACAGCTCTATTTATTGGCCTTGGGATCGGTGCCTTTTTATTAATTAAGACAAAACCCTGTACCCTGCGAAGGAGATCCCAATTAATTGCCTTAATGCTCTTTTTGGCTGCCTTTGCTGTTGTTTCGCTTGCTGCTGCAATAATGCTTACCCGGGGACGGGTGTTTTCTGTCATTTCTATTTACCCATTCATGCTAATCTTTATAGTTTTTGGCATTATTGGATTGTATATTCCCCGGGCTGGGATAAGCATCATTATTGCACTTAGCGGTCTTTATATAATCCTTATCAGCTTATCCTTTCTGGTTTATCCTCGTTTTGATGATCTTGACCCCCTTTTAGTCCGTGCCACTGAAGAAAGCTTTGTATTCCGGCATGGCACCGAAATGTGGGATATCGAGGATACAGGCGGCGTCATTCATTTTGAGGCTGTCTGTATTACTGCCTATGCGGGTTATCCCCTTGTTGGAGGGGAACAAAGGGGCCTGGTGACGCAGGTACTACGGGCTAATGAACAGCTTTTTTCGCTTAGAAAAAGGCATCTTTCCATTCTTGGCGTGCCGGGTTTTGTCAGGGAATATATTTCACTTGATTTCCCCGAGGGTTTCATGCTTCCGGGCTTTAGTTTATCCATATTATTCAACGGAAAGGAACTATTCTTTGAAGAGACCATACAGTTTGACAGATGAGGCTTTTTTCACTTGACATTGAACTTGTCAAAGTATCATACTTCTTTACATGACTGCTGCTGATAAAATAACATCTGTTCGTATCATCCTGGCGCCGATCTTTTTTGTAGTATTCTATTTTGATCGGTTTTTTGCCACTGTTCTTTCTCAGCTTGTCGGTTATTGGCGCTATTGGCAGGTCCCTGCACTATGGATCATTTTTTTTATTGCACAGCTTAGCGATATGATGGACGGAATGGCAGCCCGTAAACGGAACGAAACTAGTGATTTTGGGAAGTTTTTTGATCCTTTTGCCGACACATTTATCCAGGTTACGCTGTTTTATTGTTTTGTTATGTCAGGTATTCTGCCCATGATACCCTTTTTGCTGATTTTATACAGGGAATTTGCCATTCTTTTTGTCAGAAACCTTATGCAGAAAAAGGGAATTTCCATGGGAGCGAGGATTGGGGGAAAAATTAAAACAATAAGCTATATTATAGCTGCAATCCTTGCCCTATTAGTATTCAGTCTGCGCTTTGTTACCCCGGTATTTGTATTTTTTGGATTATCTGCCATACATGATCGCTTAATTATCTTTTTTTCCGCCGCAGCGCCATTGGCTTTTTGGCTGGCGTTAATTCTGGCGCTGGCTTCTTTTGCGGACTATGTCATTGTATACCGTAAAAGTGTTGGCGTTACATAGATACTATGGTAACATTATATAAAATATTCCATTAGAAGGTGCGATATGTCCTTTAATCCCTCAGAACTGAACGATTTTGCCAGATCTTATGGGTTTCACTATGGTATATGCGATCTTAGAACGCTGACTAACGATGTATGTATTGATATGGAACGCGGGTTAAAGGGACAATCATCTCCTTTACGTATGATTCCGTCATATTTAAAGCCCATTTCCCATGTTCCTTTGGGAAAAACAGTAATTGCCCTGGATGCCGGCGGGACTAATTTTAGGGCTGCCAGGGTTCATTTTAAGGAAATTGGAAAGCCGGAAACAGAAGGAATGCGCCTTTCACACATGCCGGGAACAAAGGGCAGGGTAAGCGCTGTAGAATTCTTCGATCAAATTGCCGATATGACCGAACCCTTAATAAAAGAGTCAAAACATCCTATAGAAGGGATTGGTTTTTGCTTTTCCTATCCCATGGAAATGAAGGAAGACGGAGATGGTATACCTTTGGCATTCAGCAAGGAAGTAGATGCTCCCGAATTAATAGGAAAGGCAGTGGGACAGGGACTTAGAGAAGCCCTGGAACGCCGGGGGCTTAAAGTTCCTCAAAGAATTGTTCTTTTAAATGATACCGTGGCAACCCTTCTTTGCGGCCTGGGACAAATTCCTGTTGACGGAGGATGGCGCAGGGGTAAAGAGAACTATACAGTGGCCGGAGGGCCCATGGTTGGATTTATCCTGGGTACCGGCTTTAATACTGCTTATCCGGAAAAAGAAATTCCCAAAACAGGGTTTTACTCCGATACAAGCCCCCAGATTGTTGTCTGTGAAAGCGGTAATTGTACTCCCCGTTACCTGGGAACACTGGACAGGGAATTTGACAACACTACCAAACATCCGGGTGCTTATACACTGGAAAAAGCTGCTGCCGGTGCCTATTTAGGCCCCTTGACCTTCTTTATCTTAAAACAGGCCATAAAAGATGGAGTATTAAGCTTTAAGCGCTCGGCAGAATTTACTGCCTTTCCCAGCCTGGAGACACGGCTTCTTGATGATTTTATGTATTCACCGCTAAGTACAGAAGGCCCCATAGGAGAGCTTTTTGGAAAGGATGAATTGGATGCCATTCGATCATTTGCCTATCTTACATCGATTATTACCCGGCGCGGTGCATTATTTTCCGCTGCCGTAGTTGCTGCTGCAGTTAATAGAATGGATACAGGAAACGATCCATTTGCCCCTGTACGTATAGCTGTAGAAGGAACCACTTATATGGTGTACCGCGGAATGCGGGAAGCTTTGGAATCTTACCTGAATGTTATACTTAATCTGGATAAGCCCAGGTCTTATATCATTGCTCCGGTAGAACAGGCATCTCTTTTGGGTGCTGCTGTTGCAGCTTTATCCGAAAATTAAAGCGCTTCCTGCCTAAGTACATCTCTATTTAGAACAAATACAATGCGTCCTTCCGAAAGGAGCTGTCTGTTGTTTTCGCTGGAAAGGATCGTTAGGGCATCTTCTCTGTCGATTATAGGATCTGTGGGAACTGCACCAAAGAGTCCGAGGGCCATTATCCTAAGAGGATTTTCTCCAACCCGTCTGATTATGGTATCATCCAGGGCAGAAGGAACCGGCCGTGTTATATTCTCACGGCTGGTATACTGAACCAGGCCAATTTGTCTAAGAAGCTGTGCATCCATCATATTTCGTTCAAAGATCAGGTTCATTTCGTTGTCCCAGATTTTTGGGAAGAGGCAGGGAAGGGCCAAAGCAGAAGAAGACCTGCCATGAACAGGAAGATTTTCGTCTATTATAATAATAATGCCCGTATAATCCCTTGCCGGAACAGGAATAAGGGGAGGACTTATTCTTTCAGTCCTGGAATGGCGGACTAACTGGGCACCAATATCATGCAGTTTGATGGAATAAGATGCAGACATAGCAGATTGATCCCTGGATAAGGCAGGGGGAAAGCCCCGCATAGTTCCCATAAACGAAGCCGGGGATACTTCACCGCGGTTTACCAGATCTGCCAGGGTTGTAGATGAATCGGCCTGAATTCCCATTAACATGGGGCGTATTAGTTCTGAATGGTGGCCTTCCAAAAGCGATTCTGCCAAAGATCGTCCAGCAGGAAGTCTTATGCCAGCCCTGTGGATATCCAGGGTAAGGACTGCGCTGAATTCCATACGATCCCAGTCCAGTAACCCTTGTATATTCATGTCCTGGGCATGAACAGACAGAGAAATCAAGATAAAAAAGACAAATACTTTAATTGTTTTCATTGTTATTTTCATTGGCCTCCCAGGGCAGGAATTATAAGCTGCTGCCCTACTCTAAGATATCGATCCCTAAGTCCCGGATTATGACTATGAATTTGGCTTTCCGACACACCATAACGCCGGGAAATGGCAGAAAGGGTATCTCCGGATCGAATTGTATGGAAATAGTATTGGATTAGCTCCAATTCCGGATTTTCAAGTACCGAGACTATGGCTTGAACATGATCTAAGGGAACTTTTAAGTGGTATTCCGGATAAGGCGGAGTAATTCCATAGTTTAATTCCCTGTTTGCATTTTTAAGCTCTGTATTATCGATGCCTGCATATTCTGCCAGAAGATTCAAATCCACCGAACGGCCTACAGGAATTCTTGTCCATTGCGGATCTTCCGGCCATACTGCTTCGATGCCAAATTGCCGCGGGTTGGATAATATCATTGACACTGCCAGAAGCCGGGGCACAAAATTGATTGTTTCGTTTCTAAATGCTCTAAGGCGGCTAAGCTCCCAATAATCGGCATCAGGATGCCTTTGTTGTGCATTACGCACTGTTCCCATACCTGCATTGTATGCTGCCAGGGTTAATTCCCAGCAGCCCAGACGATTGTATTCATCTTCAAGTTTGTCTAGGGCACCAAGGGTTGACTTCCAAAAATCCCGCCTTTCATCCTTCCATTCATTAATTGCCATGTCATAGGGACCTATACTGTTCCGCATAAACTGCCACAATCCCGAAGCTCCTGCCCTGCTTACTGCATTTGGCACAAAAGCAGATTCTATTACCGGCAGATACATTATTTCTATAGGCATACCCCGCCGTTCAACTTCACTTCTAATAAATGCCAGGTATGGTTCGCTTCTTCGCAGTATATTGGCCAGCGATTGCCGTCCGCCGGCGCTGGTATATTGTTCAATATACTGCTGTGTTAATGCTTGGTCATAGCCATTAAGGGTAAGCAATAAAGGCATTTGGCTGTGCTGTCTGTTGCTAAAAGGATTGTTTGTAACAAGCTGCCGCAGGGGCCGTTCTATAGGCTCGGCCGAAAAAACGGTAAAAATGCCGGAAAACAGCAAAAATAATATAATTTTCATAGTTTTTATCATATTCATCATTACCGGCAATTGTAGCAAAAGAATATTCCCATTTGCAAGATAAGCAAAGTCCTGATATACTCTATAGGATGTTATTAACTTCTTTTCTATTTGTTATTATCGGCGCTTTTTGTGCAGTCTTAGCAATAAGGCTTAATAAACGGTCATTGTATCTTTTCTTTGCTACGTTTTTTATATCAATGGGGAGTTTTTTGTTTTTATCCGCTATGCATATTATTCCAGTCAGCCTGTCCCAAGGCTGGCCCCTGCTTTCTGTTTTTGGGGGACTGGCCCTAATTCCTGCGGGCTGGCGCCGTTATAGAGCTCTCCTTTACCGTTATTTAATTCCTTCATTGGCTTTTGTAGCCCTTGGCTGTGCTTTATTGGTTTTTTCTTTTAAGATGGTACCTTTTTCATTCAGGCGTTTTATTATCGACTGGTGGCCCCTATTATTAATTTTGGCGAGCATTGTTTTAGTACTGCTCTCTCTTGGCTCCAAGAGGATCGAAAAACCAGGGAACGGGGATGAAGTTTCGTGAACAAGCCGGAGGGAATCCTTCGTTTGTATGTATGTATGCTGCCGAAAACCATTTTTTTACCAATGCTTTTACTGACATATTGCCTGCTTTTCTCCTGTGGATCTGCTCCAGAGCCTGAATACAACGGCCTGCCGCCTTCTTCTGAAACAGACCAGCCTTCAACTTCACCATCATCTTCTCTTTCATTGGAACAATTGCAAAGCCTGCTTGAAGCGGGCTCTCCAGCCTCACTGGTCCGAATGGCAGAATTGCTGCGGGGACAGGATCTTCCGGAACAATACAGGGCTTTGGGAGCAGCGGCTGCCTCGCTTATGAACTATGTATATTCTGATTTTGAGCAGAATTTTCCTGTCATGGAGGCTTCTGCCGGCGCTCCGTATCAGCAAATTATCCGGAATGCAGAACGGGGCATTTATACAGCACCTTCTTCCGCTTCCCGTAATTTTTTGGAATATGTATTGCCTTTTATTTCCTTTTATGTTCAGGAAGGTTCCGGCAGAATAGACATGGATCGTCTAAGAAGTGCTATTACCCATCTAAACAGAGCCGCCCAGCTGAATAATACCTCGGTATTACCCCACCTTTTTACAGGTTTTGCATTGGAAAGAACCCAGGATAATGATCGTGCAGCAGCATCGTATAGACGTGCCCTGGAATTGGACAGGAGCTGTTATCCTGCTGCCGTGGGTCTGGCCAGGATTTTTTTTACCCAAAGAAGGTTTAACGAAGCAGTAAGCACACTTACTGCCATACCTGAACCGTATAATAGGCCAATAAGCGTCCAAAAACAGCTGGCCAGAGTTTATGCCGAATTGGGTGATTACAGACAGGCCGATGCTTTAATTACCGAGATACTAAGGCAAAACAACAGAGACGGAGAATTTCTATTGCTTAGAGCAAAGATTTTGCTGGATCAGGGCTTTTATCAGCAGGCACAGCAGCCTTTGGATCTTTATACAAGTATAGATAACAGAGACAGACAGTATATTATGCTGCGGGCAAGACTACAGGCAGAAGGCTTGCGTAACCGGGATGCGGCCATTAATCTGCTTCGTCCCCTTTATCGATCCGATCCGCTTGATTCCGATACGGCTATCTACCTTGCATCCCTTTTAATGGAGTCTGCACAAAGCGAAGATAGGGAGGAAGGCAGGCTGATATTATCCCGTTTACTTGCAAATGCCCAGGCCAGCCCGGAAGCTCTTTCTTTGGCAGCAGCGGACAGTGTAATGCAGGAGAATTGGCGGGAAGCTAAAATATATCTTGACCGGCTCCTTCCCCTTAGAAGGAATACTGCGGATCTGCTTAATGCATGGAGAACCGAACGTGCTTTGGGCAACAATGCAGCAGCCCTTGCTTATGGAAGGGAATTGTACAATAGGGATAATACCAACGACGATGCAGTAAGCGCATTGGTCATTTCATTAATAGATACCGGCCGGCAGGCAGAGGCAGGCCGTATTATAGAACAGCGCCTAAGTGCTGTTCCGCAAGGAGCCCGAAGAAGCCAATACTTTTATCTGCGTTCACGGACACGCACAGATGAAAATGCCGTATTAAATGACCTGCGTTCTGCTCTCTTTGAAGACCCCAGAAACCTCGATGCTCTTATAGCAATGTTTGATATTTACCACCGCAGAAGAGATGAACGGCGGGCAGTGTACTATTTACGGCAGGCATTGGCTATAGCTCCTAATCATCCGCAGCTGCGGCGTTTCGAGCTTGAATACCGGGATCATATGAATAATTAAAATATAATTCTTTATGGTGGTGGTTTCTTTGTCGTACTGCATAAAGATTACTGTCTACCGTACCTTTTTTTAAACCCATAATCCAGGCTACTTGTTCATTGGAGGCCTCTGTCCGCATTTTTTTTAAGCGGCTTCGCAGGTTAGAAAGCCGTTTTCGTGCTGTTTGCAGGCTGCGCTGCATTTTTATTGAATGAGCCGAATTTGGAGAAGCTGCCTGGAGCCGTTTTTCAAAGGCCAGACACCGGTAATATTGACCATGAATCCGTTCTTTATAGCCATTTAGCGTCTGTTCCCTTTTAACCCGCATGATCCGGAGTTTATCTACCATGTAGAATAATTCTTCTTTTTCCATGTTCAAAGCCGGAGCCAGCTGTTCAAGATAATCATCAGACATATAATAATATGACTTTAGGAGCAGCATTAATATCTGCCGCGGATTGCGTACTTTTTCCGGTACCGGCGGGAAAGAAAGATATCTATGCTCTTCTTCTGCTACTGCCATTTCCGCTGCTTTTGCATCCCACCATGCTTTTTCGATTATTCTATGTTCCTTTTTCCGCATATTGTATTCCTTGGCCGACAGCTTAACCATAGAAACAATATATGCATCAAAACTGGAACCTAAATCGGTATAATTATCCACAGCCCGGCTTAAACGGGGATAAAGCCAGCTGATAAAATCATCAAGGGTATCTTTCTTAAATCCTGTTAGAAAAAAACGCCAGGGTTTTTTTCGGATATGCATAAATAGTTTTCCTTCCAGTTCTTTTCTGTCCAGGGTTCCGCTGCGGTGATCCTGCAAAAGTTTGTCCAGGTATTCGATTTTTTCGCTAATAATTGTTTTTTCCATAACTTTTCGTAATACTGCTCCTTTTAATAGTGGTATATCGGAAATACATGGGTAATTTGTGCTTCTTGCTTTTGTCTGGTAAACCAAATATGACAAATGTCATAAGTTATTTTGCTTAACTCGCAGCTTAATAACTCCGATATTATAAGTGGAGGCAAGTATGAGAAAGTATTGTATCAAAAGCCAGCCGGGAAGAACGGATTTTTTAGAGATCATTACTGAAACCATGGACGGGTACAGAATTAGGCTGATCAGTATATGTGACGGAGAAAAAAAGATTCGCGAAGATCATATAACCCGCCATCTTTTTGACATTTGCCTTAGTACTGGCTATATTTCTGAACAATCCTCAGCAGAAATGAGCTTTTCCGCCGCCTAGTGTTCTTTTTACCTATTGCATAAGGAAACCTCAGCATTTAAACTGCCCGTATGAGAATACGAGCAAAGATTTTCCTGGTTGTCCTTCCCCTAATTGTAGTTACCCTTACCCTGGCGCAGACTGCTTCATATTATAATGCATTAAACGGTATTACCCGCATTGCTCAGACCTTTTTAAGCTTTAAAGCCTCGGAATTAAGAAAATATGCAGACGCTCAATGGGATCTTCTGGTTGATCATAATTATCATACCAGACCGGATATGCTTCTTGCTGCTCAGCAAGCAGTTGCTTCCTATGCACAAAGCATTCTATTAAGCGATACAGAAGTTTTCCTTGCCATAGATGATTCAGGCAGCCTTATTACAAGCAGTTCCCCAATTACCATAAGCGATATAGAAAGGGCAGAACTTTTATTGCTGCTGACAGAAGAAAGCGAAACCCTGCTTTCTGCAGAAATAGGAGGAAAAGAGCGTGTATTTTTGTCATTTTATTTTCTTCCCTTCCGCTGGCATCTGCTTTTAACAGAAGAACGATCGGTATTCTATGCCGATGCAGATAAAATAACTTTACAGACGGTCTATACCATTGTCCTTTCCCTGGCAGCAGCGGCTGTACTTCTTGTCGTTTTTGTTAAACAGATAACAAATCCCCTTGGCCGTGTAATTGGCGCAATGAACGGAATTATCAGCGGGGGAGAGCTTTCTTCGCGTGTTTCTGTTGAATACCGGGACGAGACAGGACATCTGGCTCTTACATTCAATACCATGCTGGAAGAACTGGAAAAAGCCTATGAACGGATTAAAATTCAGGCTTTTGATGCAGTGCTGGCACAAAAAAAAGAAGAACGTATACGGAATATTTTCCAAAAATATGTACCCAAGGATCTAATAGAAAAATTCTTTGCTTCTCCGGAATCTATGCTTGTGGGCGATAACAGGGAACTGGCAATTCTTTTTTCTGATATACGCAGTTTTACTACAATTTCCGAGGGATTGGCGCCCGATGAACTGGTTAAATCCCTAAATCGTTATTTTTCCGGCCAGGTAGATATTATTATGAACCGCAACGGCATAGTGGACAAATATATTGGAGATGCAATTATGGCCTTTTGGGGCGCTCCGCTAAAACACAATGATGATCCGCTCCAGGCTGTATTTTCCGGTCTGGACATGCTGGAAGCAGTACAGGTCTTTAATCAAAAACAACGGGAAGTACAAAAAACAGAATTCCTTATTGGTATTGGGATTAATTATGGGACTGTAACGGTTGGCAATATAGGCAGTGAACGAAAAATGGATTATACGGTAATTGGTGACATGGTAAACCTGGCCAGCCGTATGGAAGGACTAACCAAACCTTACCAGGCCGATATCCTTATAAGTGAATCGCTTTATGCCGAACTGGAAAAATTAGACTGTCTTGGCAAAACCCTTTATACACGCCTTTTGGATACTGTAGCTGTAAAAGGAAAAACGAGGGGAGTAAAAATATATACGGTAAAGCGGCAGCTTGGCGAAAAAGAAAACCAGGCCTGGAGCATTCACAACGAAGGCATGGAGCTGTATTATAAGCAGGCATTTTCTCTGGGTGCCGCTAAGTTTGAAGAAGTGCTGACCTTATTGCCCGGCGATTTTAATGCAGAAAATATTCTAAAGAGATGCCGCTCTTATATGCTTGATCCGCCGCCGGAGGACTGGGACGGTGTAGAAGTAATGAAAAGCAAGTAGCTGTTTTTATATATCCTCGCCAAATACCACTGCTGTAAAGGTACGGAGCTCTGCATGGGGGTCCTCGTACGATTTGGGGGGAAGACCTGCTTTTACACAGATATAATCCAAATATTCATCAAGATTCCAGCCTTGTTCTACCGGTACCTGGGGAAGAAGCACGCCGGAACGGCCGCGGCTGCTTAGGTACAGCCCGTGGACCCCCACTTTTACCGAACGCGGATCGGAGCATTTTTCCATGGGAGAAAGCACAGAAATTTCAATCTGGCAGCAAGCTAATTCTTTTTTAGACAGCGGCGGAAAGCGGGGATCGCCAAAAGCTGCTTCTTTAGCCATGGTACGCACTGTTTTTTCCAGCGCTTCTGCAGCATTCATCCTGCCTATGCAGCCCCTAAGCCGCCGGCCTTCTGTTATATTGTGCAGGGAAACAAAGGCTCCGCAGGGCATGGACAGGACTGAAGTTCCCTGGCTTATGGCAGCAGCCAGATCTTCCCCCCGGCTGTAGCGGGGAGGCCGTTTTTCCAGCTCTGAGCTTATGGATTCCCTCGCATCGGCTAATAAAGCGTTTTTTTCGTCCTCAGAGATAGTGAAATTCAAGCTTACAGGACTCCTTTTTCAGGAAATATACAGGAAGTGTATATATAAAAATGCTTATATACAATACAAGCAGTATATGCTATAATAAAGAACCAGGAATGGACAATGAAAAATCTGTAGAAGGGCTCTTGCAAAAGGCCTATCATAGCCTCAAGATCCCCGATCCGGAGGAAGCCCGGCTTGCGTTAAACGAGGCTCTAAGCTTTGATTTTGAGCATGCAGAAGTAGCCTATGCATTAAAATGTCTTTCCTGGTGGCAGGAAAGGCTTAAGAAACTGCCGGATTTTAAGGATTCCTGTGATCGGGGAAGGTTTATTTTTTCCCATTGGAAGAGTTTTTATAGTTTTTTGGACCGTCTTGAAGAACCGGCATCTTTAGGAAGGAAATTTTCCAATCATAGGGAATTTGACAACTGCCTTTATGCAGTTAAGCATTTTGTTTTTTCCTCTGCTTTGGAATGTTTTATTGGAATTTTGGGGGATGGGGAAAACCAGTATGATCCGCAGCTGCTCCTGCTTGTGGGCCGCTGCTATAAGGGAATGGGGGATTTCGAAGAAGCGCTGAATTATTTGGGACAAGCTGCCCGTTTTAAGAGAGAGGATGGAGAAACTCTGTCGGAACTGGCGGATGTTAATGCCCTATTGGAAGAAACCAGGGCAGCCAAAGCCCTTTTTAGGGAAGCATTTCTAATAGATCCCCAGGGGATTGAGCTTAGAAACATGGATTCGCAGTTAATCCTGGGTCTTGCGGGTCTTGTAGAGGAGGCAGGTTACAGCGGACAGGAGCTGCTTGAGTGGATACCCATTTACGGGGCTCTGTACGGGGTTTTTTCTGTAAAACGGGAGCTAAAGCTGGCTGAATTGGGCAAACTAAAACAGGCTATCTTCACTTTGGAAAATGAAGTTAGAACCAGCCCATCTAAAGGGACCAGCAGCCAGGGGGATGACAGGGGGCTTATTGTACCCCGGCTTATTAACCGTTATTTATGGCTTATTGATCATTATGAGCATGTAAAAGCTGATCCTGCCCTGATAGAAGAGACCATGCTAAAGATAAAAATTGCAGATCCGGCGGTGTACGAAAGGTATAGAAACTAATGGACCAGGAATTATTATAGAGGAGATATCATGTCAGAAATGGCTGAAACAAAGGCGGTTCTTTCACCGCTTTTAAAAAATGTCCAGGAAATGCTTAACGAAGAAAAGTGGACCAGGGCGACGCTCAGTAACTATTCTACCAGCCAATTTAAGGAACTGGATATCCTTCTAAAGGATGCCAGAGAAGGAAAAGTTTTTGATGAGTTAAAAAAACTCTGTGACGAACACCTTATGCATACCAAAAACAGCATTATTGCATTATACCTGTCGGGTATGATAGCCCTGTCCCGCCAGCTTATCGACGATGCAGTTCTGGTAAATCTTATTACAATCTTTGTAGATAACCATAAATGGGGCATAGTCCGGTATCTTTGCGAAGGAATACTGGAACAGGGGGAATCGAAGTTTGCCCTGCGTACTTTAGCGGAATGCTGCAAAAACGAAAACGAAGAAGAGCCGATTATAGGAATTTGGGAACGGCTTGTCAAAGTAGATTATGAAGAAGCGGACATTGCCAAGTCTTTGGCAGAACACTTCGAGAAAGCCAGTGATGTAGAGGCTGCAGTGGATTATTATAAAAAAGCCCTGCACCGCTATATCAGCAAGGGGCTTTTTACCAATATTCGTGAAATTTGGATAAAACTAATTGAATACTGCCCGGCAGATATTGATTTTTTCCTTCATGTAGAAAAACGTATATCCAAGAATATCAGCCAGGACAAGGCAGTATTGCTTTTGGAAGATGTATTTGCCTCCAGTAAAAAACGGGGAGAAATCGACATTGCGATCAGCATACTAAAGCTTATTTTGCAATACGACGAAAGAGATTCCGTTGCCCGCCGCGAAATAAGTGAATGCTTTAGAATTAAATACAAAGATCACAGCCAGTTGGAAGAATGCATAAGGATTTCCAACCTTACACAAAACTGGCGGAATGTTAGAGAAGCAATTACAGACTTTGAAAAACACATTGCTTTTGACAAGGGAAATTATGTATTTCACAGAACCTGGGGTGTTGGACGTATTTCGTCCATGCAGGGGGACGAGATAGTTGTAGACTTTGCCAAGAAGCGCGGACATTCCATGTCGCTTAAAATGGCAGTGGATGCCCTTTCCACCCTGTCTAAAAACCATATATGGGTATTAAAGGCAACGCAGAAGAAAGAGAAACTCCACGATCGGGTTAAAACAGATCATGGATGGGCTTTAAAGACTGTTATAAAAAGCTTTGGCAATTCCTGCGATTTAAAGAAAATAAAAGCCGAACTTGTGCCTTCTGTATTGTCTGCCGGAGAATGGACATCGTGGAGCAACAAGGCCAGGGATATACTTAAAACAGATCCGGGCTTTGGTGTTAGTCAGAATAATGTCGATCTCTTTACCATAAGAGACAGACCCATAAGCATAGAAGAAAAACTCTACCACGAATTCAAGGCAGAAAAGAATTTCTTTAACCGTATTAATACCATTAAAAGCCTGGAAGCTCAGAAAGAAGCAGAACTGGATTCGGAATTTTTTAACGAAATGTTTGGTTATTTTACCGCATATCTTCGTTCTTCAAGCCAGATAAACGAACAGGTTGTTGCCTCTTACCTGTTAATAAAAGAAATGGCAGCCCGTCATCCTCATTTAGGACAAAATCTTACGGTAAGCTTTGAAGAAATTTTTAACAATATATCAGATGTTCCTTCATTATTTTTAAACCTCAAAGATACCAGGCTTAAGGAAGATTTTTTACTTCAAATCAGGCAGCACAATGCAGACTGGCCGGATATATATATACGGCTCTTTCCTTATGCCCTTTTGCCTTCTATTATTGCCAGTTTGGAAAGGGAAGGATACGATGATAAAATTTCGGTAATGATACGAAGCTGTTTTGAAAATTACCGTGATAACCGGGAAGCTGTTGTTTGGTTTGTTAAAAACGAAAAAACCCTTAAAGCTTATTCAAATGCCGGTATAGGGGAAGAAAAAAAGATCATTACCCTCATTTATATATTAAATATCAGCTACCGGGATATTGATAATCAGCGTGATACAACAGAAAACCGGAAGATCAATAAACAGGTTCACAGCCTTCTTTTTAAAGATGGTCTTTTACAGGGATTTATCGATACTGTGGATCTGGACACCATGGTCAGGGTTTATAACCTTATCGAGGATGTAAAGGGCCTGGATCCGGCGGATAAGCTTAAAATTCGGGGAATTATTCAGGTTCGCAATCCCGATCTTAAGCTGGCCGGAGATACAGAGAAAAAAGCATCCCGCGGACTTATGGTTACCGCTTCCAAATACGAGGAAAAACAAAAGCAGCTTGCCCATATTATGGATGTGGAAGTTCCGGCAAATTCCAAAGAAATTGCATACGCCCTTTCCCTGGGGGACTTAAGAGAAAATGCCGAATATAAAGCAGCCAAGGAAAGGCAGGAAATTCTTAATACAACTGTAGCTAAACTTAAAGAAGAAATCGAACGGGCTCAATTATTTGATCCCAGTACGGTTAATACCGAAAAAGTCTCTTTTGGAACGAAGGTTGCTCTGGTTAATAATAATACCGGAGAGGAGATGGAATATACCATTTTGGGTCCCTGGGAATCCGACCCTGAAAATCAAATAATTTCCTATCTTTCTCCCTTCGGTAGTACTATACTTAATAAAAAGGAAGGTGAATCGTTTGAATCCTCCTTTGATAAAACCAGAGATGCAGAAACTATAAGTTATACCATTAAGGCAATTAACAGGGTTTCCTTATAGTTGGAGGAATTGTTTATATGAATACTAAAAAAGTTTTTTATCTATTGCTTGTAGTACTTGTTTTTCCGCTTTATGCCCAGCAGGCAAAGGATGTGGTACTGGTTGTAGATACCTATGCTGGTATGTTTAGCTACTACGAAGAAGTAGGGAACTATCTTTCCGGACAGTTTATGGCAGAAAGGCTCCGAACCGGAGACACCCTGCATATCATTTCGTATGGTTCAAGACCCAGGCTGGAAATTGTCCGCCGTATTTTGGGGCAGGGAGACATTGAAACAGCCAGTGCCAGGATATGGCTTTTATATCCTCTTTCGCCTGCCTCAGATTCTGCCGCGGCCTTAAGCTATGCAGAGTATTATGTTCGTACTATAGCGGGAGACAGACCCAAAGAGGTCTTTATTGTTTCCAGTAATGATATAGGCTCGCTGGTCGATTCAGCTGCTGCCCGCATGCCGTCCAATACCCAGCTTACTTTTATACAGGCAGGAAGCCGCATGGGTACGGGTCTGGCTGCAGCCAGACCCCCGGGAACAGCTGTGCCAGGTACAACACCCGGTACTGCATCTCCTGGTACTGCGGCTCCTGGTACAGCAGCTCCTGGTACAGCTCCGCTGGACGGTCCTTCTGGCGTTTCTCCTGTTTCTCCGCCAGCTGCTGTTATTCCACCTGTTGATCAAATTGACACTGCTTCTGCACAGCCTGGTGAAATTACCGATCCGGGCAGTAGTGCCCCAGGCAGCGTTCCAGGTGATCAAGTTAGTTCTGCTCCTGGCACAGGTACAGCTTTGCTGGACGGTACACAGCCTGCCCCGCAAAGTACCGGCACTGGAACTGCTGCATCATTTGATGGCTTAAGGTCCAGCAGCTTCTTTATACCTATTTTAATTGGCGCAGGAATACTTCTTTTATTGTTAATTCTCTTTATTATCTTTAGAGTGAGGAATCTTCATTCATCTCCCAGTAAAGCAATGTCCGGGATGCAGTCTAATGACGATACAGCGGCAAGAAATGCAGCGCTTCTTAACAGTTATGCTTCACAGCGAAGCCAGGAAGTTCTAAAGGCTTCTTCAAAGTATGCCAGCTACGACAGCAATGCAGACCAGTCCCTTTCCAAGCCGCCCATAGTTAATCTTTTTGTAGAACAGCAAAAGACAGCCATTGGCAAACGCAATGTCCACGCTCTTAAAAAGGGAGGGACTTATTCTGTAGGCGGCGGCAATTCGGATTTTCTTATTTTCCTAGTCCCTTTTCCTCCCAGAATAGGGCAGCTTTATTTTGACGGAAAGCATTGTACTTTTAAGCCCCTGCGGCCGGAATTCTTTCCCGATATTGGATCTAATCAGGTTCCCGAATGTATTGGAAAAACAATAAGGATTCTTTCCAAAAAACGCTACGAGGTTTTCTTCCGTTTTGAACGATACGAGGATCCCCTTGTTCTGTTAAATCAGCTATTGCATTCAATTAAGGTGCCGGAACCCATAGATCTTTCAAGCATTAGGAATAGTAACCGTTAGAAGAGCTTATTCTTCCAAAGCGGCCTTAATTCTGTTACAGGCATCATCAAGCTGTTGATAGGTAATAATTATTGGGGGAGCAAATCTAATTGTGTGCTCGTGAGTTTCTTTTGCCAGTACTCCGTTTTTAATAAGTCTTGCTGTATATGGAGAAGCATCGCAGTTAAACTCTACTCCAATTAAAAGCCCCCTGCCTCTTATATCTATAATTTTATTGTTCTTGATTTCCTTAAGCTTGGTCATAAAATACTGGCCTTTTTCCTTTGCCATTTTTGGATAGTCATCCCTTACCAGGATTTCCAGCGCTTTTAGGGACACAGCGCAGGCAAGGGGATTTCCGCCAAAGGTAGAACCATGCGATCCCGGAGTAAATACATCCATAATATCTTTATTGGCTACAATAGCCGACATGGGCATAATACCGCCTCCAAGGGCTTTCCCAAAAAGGTAGATATCGGGAATCATTTCTTCATACTCGCAGGCAAACATAGTGCCGGTTCGTGCAAAACCTGTTTGTATTTCGTCTGCAAGAAAAAGAACATTTTTACTTTTGCAAAGTTCATACGCTTTTTTCATAAATCCCGGCGGGGGGACAAGAACACCTGCTTCTCCCTGAATGGGTTCCATTAAAAAACCAACAGTGTTTTCGTTAATTGCCGCTTCAAGCTGCTGTAAATTGCCGTAATCTATGGTTTTAAATCCTGTCATAAAGGGGCCAAAGCCTTTTCTTGCAGATGGATCTGTACTCATGGAAATAATGGTAATTGTTCTTCCATGGAAGTTGTTTCGGCAGACAATTATTTCCTGTTTTCCGTCTTCAACGCCTTTAACAAAGCTGCCCCATCTTCTTGCTGTTTTTAATGCAGTCTCTACAGCTTCGGCGCCTGTATTCATTGGAAGGGCCATGTCTTTTTTGGCTAATGTGCACAGCTTTTCCAGGAATTCTCCCAGGAGCGCATTGTGAAATGCCCGGGACGAGAGAGTAACATTATCAAGCTGGTCTTTTGCCGCCTGGATTATTTCCGGATGCCTGTGTCCAAAATTAAGTGCAGAATAAGCACTTAACATATCAAAAAAATTTTCGCCTTCCGGGTTGGTTACTATAACGCCCTCGGCCCATGCAAATACTACTTCTTTTGGTTTATAGTTATGCGCACCGAATTTTTCTGTTTGCTCAATTATTTGCTTAGTTGATGCCATTATTATCCCTCACTAGCTTCTATTGGAAGCGTTTCTATTGGAAGCCCCCATCGTTCCAGGAGAGCAATTGATTTTCGGGAAAGGCTGTTGTTTCTTGGTTCGACTAAACTGCGAATTTCATTTTCCAGACTGCGGAAATTATTATTTAATGACATGTCCAGTGCATAGGATTTTTCGATTACTCCGCCGCTGGCAAAGAAACGCCGTGACAATTCTTCCAGTCTTGGCGATACTGCATTGCCAAGAACCCGTAAAAAACCATTGTAAAGGGCAGTCTGGTTTTTTGATCTGGCTTCGTCCAATTCCACAATTACTTCATTTACATAATCCGCTGCTCCATGTATTAACAGCATTTCTGCAGCAAGTATCCTTACACGATCGCTGTTTCTTCGTTCTGTAAAAAGTTCATTAAGGATTGTTTCTGCTTCTCTTGTACCGATAAGCCCAAGGGCTTTGACCGATTCATCCCGAACTGTGGGAACTTCATCATTTTCGCTGCGAAAGCGCAGAAAGGGAATAGCAGCAACAAGCTTTCTTTCTCCTGCAGCTTGGGCGGCAGCTATACGGGTACGGTAATATGAATCGCGAAAGCCTTCGATAATTGCCGTATCTGCATTTTCTCCGCTAAAAGGGCCAAGTGCTGCAACAGCAGTGGATCGTACATTGGGATCTCTGGAAGCTGTAGCGCTGATAATAGCGCTTAGCCCTGCAGGATCGGCAATTTTTGCAAGGCCATCAAGAGCGGACATTCTAAGGGGAACCCGTTCATCTTCGTTTTCTGCAATAGACACCAGGAAAGCAGTAGCCTCTCTTGATCTTGTGTCTCCCAGAGCAGTTATTATAAGCCGGCTGTTATCGCCGCCAGGAAGCCTTGTGGTATAGTAATGCACCAGATATTCTGCTGTTTCTGCCGGATTATTCTGCTCTGATGCCTGTCCCAATGCAAGAATTGCAGATGCTAAAAAACGGTTTTCCTCTCCGTCCATGATCTCCTTCATAATATCCAGAATACCTCTTGCCTTGATATTTCCCAGATAGTTTATCGCAGCATTAACCGTTTCGCCGGCTTCATAGTCTCTGTCCTGTATTGCTCTAAGAGCCCGTTCTTCCAAACCGCTCAGTCCTCTGTCGCCAAAAAAGCCGAATACTCCTGTAAGGATGGCCCTGTTTGTAGTCCTGTCCGCTACTGTTCGTAATTCCCTGTCCAAGGCAGTTTCGGTCATTGATTCTTCACGATTTGAGCCTTGTTCGGAACGCAGTGTTCTAATAAGATTGGTAATTTCTGTATCTGTTCCAAAACGTATAATGTTTAAACGCTGTTCTTCCTGGTCGCGGACCTGCCCCTCTATGTTATTTTGTGAAAAAAGTATAAAAAAAGATACAAAAAAACAAACAATTAAAAATACTCGTTTATTCATGCCAAGGCTCCTCTGTTTTGGTATCGGCATAAAAAATTCTTTTTATAATCATTAAATCTATTTTCTCTTATTGCTGCCCTGGATTCAAGTACCAGTTGATGAAGAAAAAACAAGTTATGATAGCTTGCCAGAATTGAACATAATATCTCTTTGGTCTTAAAAAGATGCCTAAGGTAGGCCAGGCTATAGCTTTTACAGACCTTACAGGAACAGGATTGATCTATGGGGTTAAAATTACTGGTGTTTTCCGCTTTTTTAATGGAAAGTACCCCATCTTTGGTAAAAACATGACCGTTTCGCCCAACCCTGGTTGGAAAAACACAGTCAAACATATCTATCCCTTCTTCTATAGCCCATAATATATATTCCGGGGTTCCTATACCCATTACATAGCGCGGTTTTTCTTCGGGTATTAGACTTGAGCTTAAATGAAGATATTCCCGGAATACTTCTGCCGGCTCTCCTACAGAAAGACCCCCTATTGCGATTCCCGGAGTATCATACTCCAGGGTTTTTTCTATACTTTCTTTACGGAGTTCGGGAAAAAAATTACCCTGGACTATGGAAAAAAGGGAACCTTTATAGCCATTTTCTGCTGCATTTTGCCAGGCACTAAGTCCACGCTTTAACCAGTTAATGGTAATATCTACAGCGTACTTTGCTTCCTTTTTTTCTGTTCCCCAGGGAGTACAGACATCCAGGGCCATTTGAATATCGCTGTCCAGAACAGCCTGAATACCTACGGCCTTTTCCGGTGTTAATAGATGCCCCGATCCATCAATATGAGAACGGAATTGTACGCCTTCTTCCGTTATTTTTCTGAACGGGGCAAGCGAAAAGACCTGGAACCCTCCAGAATCTGTCAGATAATTTCCTTTCCATTGGGTAAAATTATGAAGTCCTCCGGCTGCTTTAATTACTTCTGTTCCCGGTCTTAGGTATAGATGGTAAGTATTAGCCAGGATAATTGAAAAACCGATTTCCTGGAGCTCTTGATTTGTTAATGCTTTTACTGTTCCATTGGTTCCCACAGGCATAAAAACCGGAGTTTCTACCCGGCCATGATCCAGTGAAAGCAGGCCTGTCCTTGCTCTGGTATCTTTATTGGAATGAGTAATGGAAAAAATGTTCATGTTTTGGATCTCTTAAGCATAAAAAAACCGGCGGCAGTACAAAACAATACAGGTGTCCAGGCGCCCCAAAATGGAGTTATTATGCCCGACTGAGCGCTCATAACTGTAAGCATTCGTATTACATAGAATATTACCGCAGTTCCAAGGCTTGCAAGAAGGCTTAACAGAAGAATGTTTTTTTTAAATCTTCCTGATACAGCAAGTGAAATAATAATTACAATTAAAGAAACAATAGGAAAAGAAAAGCGCTGGTGATATTCGGTAATAGCAGAAGATGCAGGGAGTCCTGCCCTGTTTAGGTCTCTAATTAACAAGCGCAAATCCCGGATCTTTAAATCCTCCGGGTCAATAGCGCCTCTTCTGAATATTTCCGGTTCTTCATGGAATCTGTCTGTATTATAAACGGCAGCCGGGCGTAAAAATCCTTTGTCCCAGGCGTATGAGATAGGGTCGGAAAATGACCAGGCGCTTCCATCCCATTGTGCCATGGGAGCATGAAAAATACTATTTAAGCGGTGTTCTTCCAGTTCGATAATTGTTATCCCGTAAAGTGACATGGTCTCGGTTTCGTAATAGTCTACAGAATAGATAAGACTGCCCCCTTCGCTTTTAATTACAATGCTGGATAAGTTATATGCAGCGGTTCCCAGCACTTCCCTGTTTAAGCGGTTTTTTTCCCTTAATGCAGGAATAACTGCATGATCCTCAAAAAAGAATGCAAAAAACGATGCTGCAATTCCAAGTATGATAAGCGGCAGCGAAAAACGCCAAAAAGGAATACCGGATCCAATGATCGTTGTTAGTTCGTTTTTTGTGCCCAAATCGCCCAGAGTATAGGCAGTAGCAAAAAGAAGAGAAACCGGCAGGGCATAACTTAAGCTTTTTGGAATATAGAATAACGATATGTTTAGAATTACAGAAATGTCAGCATCGTTGCTCATGTATCTGGTAAGATAAAAAAAGAGATCGATTAATACAACAAGCATGGTAAAAAGTGCAAGAGCGGCAAAGAAAATGGGAAAGAATTGCCGTAAAAGATAGCGGTCCAGGGTTTTTACTGTAATCATCGTCTTAGATACCTATAGCCAAGTACAATAAAACCTGCAATGATCGCCAGGGCATTTGGAAACCACATTGCCCAAAATGGGGAATAACCAAGCCTTGTTCCCAGCTCTTGTCCAATAAGAAGCAGTCCCCAATAAAGAGCGGAAATACATATTCCAACAATAAATCCCACAGTTTGGCCGCCCTTGTTTGCCATTAAGCCTATAGAGACTGCAACAAGTACAAAAGAAAGAGCGCCGAATGGAATGGAAAACTTTTTATAATATTCCAGCCTGTATATGGAAAGACTCCTGTCGTTGATTAATTCCTGTATCGAAAAAATAGTATGCTCCCAGCTGGAAGCCAGCATATGTATACTGCCTGTCTCTCCTCTTCTAAGAGCTGTTTCTAGGCTTAAAGCGTTTCTGCCGGCTGTCAGGTATTCAAGATCCAGGGCGTCCGCTAAAACAGTTTCCTTGTTAATTATTTCCTGCCGTAAATCATAAGAACTCATTTCCCTGGGGCCGACCGAAGTAAGCGCTTCGGCAATATCTTCTTCCGAAATAAGATAACGCAGCGTTTGCGCAGATGCATAATCATAATTTGTCCTAAGGTTTTCCTGCCTTGACTGAACAAAGGCATCGCTTAATTTGATGCTGATCGTTCCTTCTCCCAGGTCTTCCAGCTCTGCTGTCTCTGCAATGATTGTTCTTCTTTCGCCGGATACGGTTCTGTCCAGAATTAAAATATCCCGTATTGTATTATTAGTTACCGGGCCGGTAACGATCACAGTATCTCTAAAACGCTTAATTGAATTGGATTCTATTTCCAGGGCAGGAGCAGAAAAAAGAATGCGCCGGTACAGTCTTATAAATTGGGCTGTTCCTGCAGGAAGCAGTACATCGTTGGCAAAAAAAGAAAAAAGTGAAATAAGCAACCCTACAACCAAAGCAGGAACAAAAATAGAAAGCCGGGAAAGACCGGAAGATAAAATAACAAGTATTTCGTTATCCGATGCAAAACGGCCTATGGTTATTAAAGTTCCTGTAAGGCAGGCAAAAGGAGAAGCCATGGCAATAATCGAGGGCATGGAATAAACAAGAAGTAAAACTACCTGATAAAATGGAACACGTTTGGATAAAATTTGCCCTGCCATTAAAAGGATTTGGTTAATAAAAAAAATAAAAAAGAAAAAGAGAAAACATACAAAGAAAGCCAATAAAAGTTCCCGGACTATATAAAAAAAAATGGTTTTTGATTTCATATTATCCTGCCATGCCGGTGGAACCAAAGCCGCCTTCGCCCCTGCCGGTAGATCCCGGTATTTCTATTTCTTCGAGGATTAGCTGCGGAGCAGGAGAAAAAATCAGCTGGGCTATCCTGTCTCCGTTACGGACAGTATAGACTTCTTTTCCCAGATTAACGAGCAGTACTTCCAGTTCCCCGCGGTAGTCGCTGTCTATGGTTCCGGGAGCATTAAGGATTGTTATTCCATGGTTTAAGGCTAGACCGGAACGGGGCCGCAGCTGTGCTTCCCATCCGGGAGGAATTTCCAATACAAGCCCTGTAGGGATTTTTTTTCGCTCTCCAGCTTGAATAATGCAGTCTTCCGGAATACAGGCCTTTACATCTGCTCCTGCTGCTCCGTTTGTTGCATAATGGGGCAGGGTAGAGCTTTTGTCTTTACGGTATACCCGTACGCAGGGTGCATTGCCGGGCATATCAGTATCCTTTTAAAAACGGCGTCGATTTCCCCGTCCGGAGGAGTTGTTTTCCCGTTTGGATCCTTCCCCTCGACGGCTTTCATCCCCCTCGCTGCTGCCGGCAGGATCTATGGCATCGATATAGGAAAGATTCAAGCGGCCCATTTTATCGATTTCTACAAGCTTAACAGGTATTTCCATTCCCTCCGAAAGGACATCACTTACCTGGTTTATTCGCTGGCGGGAAAGTTTGGATATATGTACCAAACCTTCCTTGCCCGGCAGTATTTCTACAAAAGCGCCGAATTCCATAATCCGCTTAACAGTCCCGTTGTATACCCGGCCTGTTTCCGGATCGGAGACTATGCCCAGTACTGCTATTTTGGCATCTTCTGCAGATTTTGTGTTTTTTCCGTATATGGTAACAGTCCCGTCGTTTTCTGTATTAATAGTTACGCTGTACTGTTCACTAAGGGCTTTTACATTCTTGCCTCCGGGGCCTATCAGCGCACCTATCTTGTCTACTTCGATCTTCATGGTAACTATCTTTGGAGCATACTCGCTGATACTTTGAGAAGGTTTAGAGATAGTCTGATTCATCACAGAAAGGATATGGAGTCTGCCCCGCTTTGCCTGATCCAGTGCCTTTGCCATTATTTCTGCGCTGACACCGGAGATTTTTATATCCATTTGAAAACCGGTAATTCCGTCTTCCGTCCCGGCAACTTTAAAGTCCATGTCTCCCAGATGATCTTCATCTCCCAGAATGTCAGAAAGCACTGCATAACGGTTTCCGTCTGTAATAAGTCCCATGGCAATTCCTGCTACCGGCTTTTTCATGGGAACACCGGCATGGAGCATGGACAGGGTTCCTCCGCAGACCGAAGCCATGGAAGAAGATCCGTTGGATTCCAAAGTCTCTGAAACAACACGGATTGTATAGGGAAACTGTTCCTTGGATGGAACCATTGCTTCCAGTGAACGGCGGGCGAGGTTTCCATGACCGATTTCCCTGCGCCCGGTCCCAAGTCTTCCTACTTCTCCTACCGAGTAGGGGGGAAAATTATAATGAAGGATAAAGTTTTCCCGCTTGTCTCCTTCAATATCGTCAAAGACCTGCTCATCAAATACCGTTCCTAAAGTTGTCACAACCAGGGCCTGGGTTTCTCCGCGGGTAAAGAGGGCAGAACCATGGGTTCGTTTTAAAAGCCCTATTTCACAGTTTATGGGTCTTATATCTTCTGTGCCCCTGCCGTCTACACGTTTTCCATTATCCAAAATGGAAGAACGGAGTATTTTATACTGCATATCTTCGTAAAATGCATCAAAGAGTTTCTTTTGGTGTTCATCTTCCAGTTGGGATGCATACTTTTCTGCCAGTTCGGCTTTTAAAGCCCTAACTGCATTATGCCTATCAGCCTTGCCATGTTCAAAACAGGCTTTTTCCAGCCTGGTATATATTGCACTGTGCATTTCATCGGCATTTTCCAGAACATGGACATTGGCCTGCAAGGGAAGCTTCTCCTTGCCTGCCAGTCCCCGAAGTTTTTCCTGGAGTTCGCATAGTTCGATTATTATCTTATGGGCTTTTTCCAGGGCTGCTGACATTAGTTCTTCGCTGACTTCGCTGGCCCCGCCTTCTACCATGGTGATCCCGTCTTTTGTTCCTGCAACAACAATTTCCATTCTGGATTGTTTTATTTGATCAAAGCTGGGATTAATTAACAGATCATCGCCAAGAGCGCAGATACGTACTCCGGCTACAGGGCCGCCGAAAGGGATATCGGAAATATGAACGGCTGCAGAAGATGCAACAATTGCCAGAATATCCGTTGGATTTACCTGATCTGCCGAAATGGTGGTGGGTACAATCTGGATTTCCCTGCCGAAATTCTTGTCGAACAGGGGACGCATGGGCCGGTCTATAAGCCTGGAAACAAGGATCTCTTTATCCTTGGGCCGGCTTTCCCGTTTAATAAATCCGCCGGGGATTTTTCCCGCAGCATAGTACTTTTCATTATATTCGACTGTCAAGGGAACATAGTCCAGGCCTTCTACCGCATCAATGGAAGCGCAGACTGTTGCAAGAACTGCTGACCCCTCATATTGGGCAAAAACAGAGCCGTTTGCCTGTTTTGCCATCCTGCCGGTTTCAAGAATTAGTTCTTTTCCGGCTATTGTGTGGGTAATTGTCTGCATCATTTGCGCAGGCCTAGTTCTTTAATTAAGCTCCGGTACTTTTCCAGATCTGTTCGCTGCAGATACTTTAGCAAACGGCGGCGTTTACCTACCAGAATAATAAGTCCGCGCTGGCTGGACTTATCCTTTTTAAACTGCTTGCAGTGTTCTGTTAACTGGCTGATTCGTTTGGTTAACAGAGCGATTTGTACTTCCGAAGCGCCGGTATCTTTTTCGTTTTTACCGAATTTTGCAATAGTGGAAGTTACATCTTCTTTAGTTAAAGCCATATAGTATTACACTCCTTAAATACAATAGACATGGGCTATAAAATGGGCCGCCCCAAAAGCAGCTCTGCTTCATCTGTATTGCCCGCTCTTAGGGCTTTGCGAATTCTGCTGGAGCTGACCGGAAGGCCGCCTTCCATTACCGGATCAACAATTTCTGTGGAAATACCCAGGTTTTCCGCCGTTGTTTTAAAAGTTCCGGCATCTGTATCCCGGCGGTATCCGCAGTAAAAGTTCGCCCCCAGCACAATATATGCAGGAGAAAGATACCGGCTTACTATTTCTATAAAAGCCCTTCCGTCCATTTTACCAAAATGCTCTGAAAAGTCAATGATCACACAGAGCTCTATCCCAAAATCGGCCAAAAGGGCCATTTTTTCCTCAAAAGTAATGATACCGGAACGGTTTTTTGGGTTATTTCGGAAACATATTACTGTAGGGAGCAATTGCGGCGCTTGTGCAGTGATTTTTTCTATTAAATGGAGATGTCCCCGGTGCAGACCATCGAAAACGCCTATACTAAGGGCAGTTTTTTTTCCTTTTGATATATCTGTTATATTTTTGGAGGAAAGTTCGTCCCAGTTAATCTGCAGCATTTATATAACCATAAACCCAGGATTCATTTTTTTGTTCAATTAAGGCGGCAAATGAATTGGGGCCAAAAAGGGCAAGGGTCCTGTGTTTATCATATTGTACAGTATTATCAGAAAAAATTGTTTTATACAAATGCTTTAGATCTTTGCCATGGGAAACGGCCTTAGCGCTTATTTGATCTATAAAAATACTGGGAATCTCCAATTGTTCAAAGAGTTCGGGGCTTAGAGCTTGTACAGACGAAATAATATCAGACGGATTTTCAAGAGAGATCGCCTTATCCAGAGTAAAGTTTCCTACCCTGGTGCGCTGTAAATAGCTAAGGTGGGAACGGGAACCCAGACTTAGAGCCAGGTCTCTGGCAAGAGAACGAATATAGGTTCCGCTGGAACAATGGATTTCCAGCTCGGCATGGGGCGGGTCCCAGGAACAAAGCTTAAGGGAATATATCGTAACAGGCCGTTGTTTCATCTCCGGTTCAATTCCAGCTCTTGCCAATTCATGAGCCCTCCTGCCGTTAATATGAACAGCCGAATAAGATGGCGGGGCCTGCATTATTGTACCGGTAAAGCCAGGAAGGGCAGTTATTATATCTTCCTTTTGGGGGACAGGGGCGCTGGCGATTACCTGTCCCAGGGGATCCAGGGTATCTGTTTCTGAGCCAAAATAAAGTATAGCCCTATACTGCTTATCAAGACCGGTAAACCAGGAAGATAGTTTTACCGCCCTGCCGCATAATACTACCAGAAGTCCCTGGGCAAATGAATCCAAAGTTCCCGTATGACAGACCTTTCCTGTACCCAGAGCTTTTTTTACCGGATTTAAACTTTTAAAGGAAGTAATTCCCGGGCATTTATTAAGTAATAGACAACCCTGCATTATTCATCCAAACCCAGATCCTCATCATCACTGGCCGATGGTACTTCGGCAGCAGCTTTGACAGCTTTTTCTTTCTTTTGCCTGGGTTTCATGGAAAAACCAGAGGATGGCCGATGCAGACGGGCAACATAGGTCACCAGGGAAGTGTATAAAATAAGGACTATTGTTACGGCTATAACCTGCCAGGAAGTAATTACCCGGATTAAAAAACTAAACATCTCTCCTACACTCATACTATTTATTATCGGTTTTACCTTGTTCCTGAATAAACAGGGTAAAATCCCTGATAAGCATATCGGGCCGTTTTCCCGCACAAGTACTATCGTTTTCTCTTAGACGGAGGGAACGGCGGTCTCCTGCAAAAAGGGCTGTTGTAAAACCGGCAGCAGCAGCGGGGATAATATCGTTTCGCATATCGTTTCCTATATAAAGGGTTTCTTCCGGTTTAATATTTTGGCGCTCAAGGCGTTCCCGCGCTTTTATAAAAAGCCTTACAGAAGGTTTGGCTTCCTTTTCTTCAAAAGAATATATGCATAAGCGGGGATCAAAACCCAATTCCTCCGGGCTTTGCTTAAAAAAGGCATTAAACAATAAAGGAGTAAAAAACTGGGCATTGGAAATAATCCCCAAAGTCTTGCCGCTTGTCGAAAGAGAACGAATAAGAGATTCTGCATGGGGCATGGGATAAACCGGATTTACTGCCAGTTCAAAACGTATGGCTAGTTCTTCTTTTGAATATTTTTCTGGTAATTTCCAGCTGGCTGGGGTCTTTCCCTTATAATCTGCCCAAATTTCATCTGCCTGTACTTCCGGCCAGCTTATACCTGCATTCCTCGCTGTTTCATGACATCGTTGTACTTCCTGCCGGAAATAGGCTTCCATTTCTTCGATAATGCCGGAATCTTCGGCTAATTTTTCTTGACCAGGTTTGACAGCCGGCTCAATTGCCGCAGCGATTTCCCCGGCTCCGGAAACAAAGAGGGTTCCATAAATGTCAAATAATACAGCCTGTATTCGATCAAGAAGCGCTGTTCCTGCTTTAGGAACAAGAGCTTCCCATTCCTCGTCCAGCTCCGGCAGCAGCGGCTTAAGAGGCTGTAATGAAGCATCCTGAATCAACTGTACATAACGGGATGTATTGTTCATTTTTGCGATCCGGGGGCAGGTTCTGCAGGGCTAATGCCCGATAGATAGAGCCGGGAAGGATCTATATACAATTCCAGAAGCATAGAACGGGAAATACTCTGAGTTACCGGAGAAAGTGTTTTTTTGTAAGCACTATAGATTGTCCCAAGTATGTTTTCCCTGGAATAAGCAGAGAGCACTGCCTTACGGTTAAACTCTATTTTAGCCGGATCTATGTATAAGCCGGGCAGGGTTTCCAGGAAAGGATTTACCATTTTGATTTTTTCCCGGACTTTTTCTTCTTTTAAAACAAGACGAAGAATGTTTTCTTGTAATTCTTCGTCCATGATCCCAAAATCCAATAAATCCCAATTTAATATTGTATGCAGTTTTGACAGAATTCCTGAAGGCAAGGGAAGGCCAAAGGCAGCATACACACGGCTTAATGCTTCTGTTGTTTTTTTTTCCAGCTTGGCGGCATCGGTATATTCTGCAGGGATAATAAGCGTTGGATACAATGCATCCATATTTACACCGGCTTGTTCGAAATCTGCACATACATAGTTTATACGGCGGCCTGTTACAGGGATACCGGCAGTCCACGGTTCAAGAAAGGAAAACCCAAAACCTTCCTTTACCGATGTAGTTATAACAGCTTTTGCACTTCCCATTACATCAGAAAAAGATGCATTAAGTCCAACTTCAAATTCTACAGGGAGCTGTAATTCTGCAGCTATTTCTTTCCAGCGATTATAAATGGGCAGATCCTGATCGGTGGTAGGAGGCTGGGTAATTGCAACGCTATCTACAGTTGATTCTCCCGCAGAAGCCGAAAGAAATACCGAAAGAAACAATGCCTCTCCGATATTTTTACGCCTAATCCCCCGAACCGGATATAAATACCGGGTTTTATTAAGACCCGGAGTAATGGTAATTTTTCGTACTTCGTTTGGAAGCAGGTGGAGTCCTTCCGGTTTTAGACCGGCTTTAAGAAGAAAGTCATAATCCCGGCTGTTAATGACTCCATAATGGCAATTTTCCGGATATTCTTCGCCTATATAAACATCGGGCCGGAAGTCTTCGGCAAGGTCGTGGTTTTGCAATAAGAGCGGTATGTCTTTTGACAGTATTTTTAAAGCTCCAATTAATAAACTGTTTTTTCGAATTAATGGATTATGAACATGAACAAGATCGGCTCCGCCGGGCCACAGCGAGCGGATTGCATTTTGTATGGAAACGGCAAGATTTTCCACCGTTTCTGCCGAGCGGAAACGGTCATAGTGCAGACCGGGAATTATAGTCATGGAAATTCCTGTCCAGTCATCGGGGCGGGGCGGTATTTCTCCGCATAGGACAAGAAGTTCTTCACCGGCTTCCTTTAAGGCAGCAGCCTGTTGATGCAGCACCTGGGAAACTCCTCCGGGGCGAAGATGATAATGAACCAGAACTATTTTCACACTTATATTATACGATACCGAACACTTTCTGATATAGTATCTTTCTGATATAGTATCTGATATGGTTGAAATCGATAAATTGTATGTTAGTGTGCTTAAACAGGTAGCCAACCTTATAGAGAAGCAATTCGGTTCTAACTGCGAGGTGGTTCTGCACGATTTGTCCCGTCCATATGACAGTACTATTATTGATATACGTAATGGACATATTACCGGCCGCAAAGTCGGTGATTGCGGAAGCAACCTGGGTTTGGAAGTCATACGGGGCACAGTCAAAGACGGGGACAGGTTCAACTATTTTACCACCAGAGAGGAAAAAACCCTTAGGTCTTCCTCCATATATTTAAAAGACGAAGAAGATAATGTCCGTTATGCTCTCTGCGTGAATGTAGATATTACCGAGAGTATTAAACTAGAAAACTATCTGCATAGCCAAAACCGCTATTATCTTGCCGATCTTGAAAATGGCGACAGAGAAAGAGAGGAGTTTTTTGTTAATAATGTACATGACTTAATAGATAATATACTGGAGAGCGGTATTAATTATATTGGAAAACCTCCGGAAGAAATGAGCAAAGAAGAAAAAACACGCTTAATTGAGTATTTGGATAAAAAAGGCGTATTTTTAATTACCAAATCGGGGGAAAGGATAAGCGAAGCACTGGGTATTACCAGATATGCTTTTTATAATTTGCTGGATACCGTACGCAACGGCAAGAATATCACTGTGTCGGAGACAGAAGAACACAGCGCCTGATTTTTTCTATATAAATAAAACAAATATTCTATAAATCAAACAAATATTCTGAAAAGCCTGATAGGAATACTATGGTTTTTTAGGTAAAAACGATAAAAATAGCCTGATTAATGCATAAAAAATAAAAATAACCCTTTACATCAGAATATTTTTCTGATATAGTCTTGCTTTAAGGAGTTTAATAATGCCCCAGTCATTTATCGAGGTTTATAATCCGGGTACCGGCGCTATTGTCGGTAAGGTGCCGGAAGCAGGCGTTGCAGATGTAGCAACTGTAGTGGCTCAAGGCTTATTAGGCCAGGCCGCCATGTCAGCTACTCCTGCCCACCGCCGTCAAGCCATGCTGTTAAAGCTGGCCGGTTTAATAGAGCGTGATGCCGAGGATCTGGCCCAGCTTGATGCTGCAGAGAACGGCAAGCCCATCCAGCAGACCCGCGGCGAGGTGGAGGCTACTATACGCATTATTCGGGGTTATGCTGGCGAGGCTACCCGCATTCTTGGCCGCCAATTTCCCATGGATGCTGTACCGGGAATGGAAAAGCATTTTGCCGTTACAATACGGGAACCGCTTGGTTTGGTTGCGGCCTTTATTCCTTTTAACTATCCTGTTGAATTATATTCACATAAAGCTGCCGCAGCGCTGGCTGCCGGTAATGCGGTAATCGCCAAGCCGCCCACCCGCTGCCCGCTTACCCTTTTCCGAATTCATGAATACTATGCCGAGGCGGGTTTCCCCAAGTTCGCTCACCAGGTATTGGTTGGCAATAGAAATGTTGTTAGGGCGCTGGCTGAACACCCCGATATCGCAGCCCTTACCTTAACCGGCGGAACCGAAGCCGGCCGAAGTGTCGCCGAGCTGGGAGCTCGCCGTTTTGCCAAAGTTTTTCTGGAACTTGGCGGCAATGACCCGCTTATTATTCTGGACGATGCAGAGCTCGATAAGGCAGTCGATGCAATCGTGTACGGACGGCTTGCACGGGGCAATGGTCAGATCTGCTGTGCTGTAAAACGTGTCTATGCAACAGCGGGAATTTATGACAAGTTAGCGCAGGCTCTGGTGGCAAAGACAGGCAGCTTGGTCGTTGGAGATCAACTTGACGAAAAAACAGATGTTGGACCTCTTATTGGTGAAGCTGACGCTGTCAAGGTTGAAGGAGAGATCGCCAAGCTGGTGGAAGAAGGCGCCAAGCTTATGATAGGCGGTAAACGTCAGGGCGCTTTTATTAATCCGGCAGTATTGATAAATGTACCAGCAGCTTCACCGACAATGGCCGAGGAGATTTTTGGCCCGGTTGTACCTTTAGTCAAGGTGGAAAGCCTGGAACAGGCTATAGACTTGGCCAACGACTCACCCTATGGTCTGCAGGCTGCAATTTTTACCCAAAATATAAATTATGCTCTTAAGGCTGCTACTCGTATAAATGCCGGCTCTGTCATGATAAACGGAACCACAGCCCTGCGCGCAGAGAACCTGCCCTTTGGAGGCTGTAATATGACCGGCGGTTATCGCGAAGGTCTGCATGATACTGTTCTGGATTTCACCAGGCAGAAGACAATTGTAGCAATTGGAGCTCTCGGATGACGTTAACACTGCGTGAAGTACGCAAGTCGTATGGAAACGCAGAGGTTTTACACGGCGTCAGCCTTGAGGCTGGGTTTAGCCAGGTTGTGGCGATTGTTGGAGCAAACGGCGCCGGAAAATCTACCCTAATTAAAATCCTTGCAGGTGCAGTTCCCAGGGACTCAGGCAAGCTGGAGCTGGATGGCCGCACACTGGACCTTAAAGGGCCCAGGGATGCCATTCGGCAGGGAATATGCACAGTCTACCAGGAGCTTTCTTTGGTACCGGAATTGTCCGTTGCAGAGAACCTCCTCCTGGGAGGGCTGCCCAAGCGACGGGGCTTAATTGATTGGCGTATTGCCCGTGAACGCGCCAGGGAAATTCTAGCATCAATAGGTTTTGATACCATTGACCCGGCCGCGAAAATCCGCGATTTGACTATAGCCAAGCAGCAGATGGTCGAGATAGCAAAAGCCCTGGTTTCTAAACCAAGGATATTGGTACTCGATGAGCCCTCTGCAGTACTGTCTGGCTCTGACCTGGAATCCCTGTACGCCCTGGTTGCTCAGCTGCGCGATGAGGGAACCCTTGTTTTATATATCTCGCACAGGCTTCAGGAAGTTCTTGATCTGGCTGACCGGATTATCGTTATGAAGGACGGTCACTTTGTTGCGGAGCTGGATCCAAAAAAAGCCACTGAGGATGATATTATCACCTTGATGGCCGGACGTCAGATCGAAGCGATCTACCCCGACAGGCGAAAAGGTTTTGGAGCAGCGACTCTGGCAGTAAAGGGTCTAAGCCGTGCCGGCGAGTTTGATGATGTGAGTTTCCAGCTTCGCTCAGGCGAGATCCTGTCGATCTTCGGCCTGGTCGGATCCGGGCGCAGCGAGCTTGTAGAAACGATCTTTGGAGCTCGCCGGCCGGACAGCGGTTCAATCTCTATAGGCAGCACAGCTAAGCATTTCAAAACTCCAATACATGCGATTAAAGCCGGCCTTGCCTTAATTACAGAGGATAGACAGCGTACCGGACTGGTATTGGGGCTTAAAACCGGCGAGAACATTAATCTGGCAACCATGCATGGAATATTGCTTTCCATGACCAAACGCCGCAGTGATGCAGAATTAATGATCGATGAGCTGTCGATCCAGCCCAAGCGCTGCAGAAATATGGAGACCTGGCAGCTTTCCGGCGGCAACCAACAGAAGACCGTGATCGCAAAATGGCTTTTGACTAAGCCGTCAATATTAATTCTGGACGAACCAACCCGTGGTGTAGATATGGCTACCCGTGTGGATATTTACAAGAAGATCGATGAACTTGCCTCTAGAGGCATTTCAATCCTCATGGTCTCGTCCGACCTGACAGAAGCGATCTCTATGGCTGATCGGGTACTGGTAATGCGAAATGGACGGGTGCTGAAAGAGCTGGAAGCGGCAAAAACCAGCGAGGATCAGGTCCTGGCATATGCGATTGGAGGATATGATGAGTGAAAATAACCCTATGGAGTTGAATCGCCCCCGGGCCCGCCTGGCTATACGGCGGGGCCGCCTGGAATTTGCAGGTAAAGATGTGACCATGACGGTGATCCTTGGCCTGGTTGTAATCGCTCTGGCTGTAATTGCTAACCCGCTTACCCGCGGCGTATTCTTCACCGGCAACAACCTTACCAATTTAATGCGGCAGACAACGACAATAGGACTATTGTCGCTTGGCATGCTCTTTGTAATTTTAACAGGAGGTATAGACCTGTCAGTTGGATCTGTCGTTGCTTTCTCGGCGATCTTCGCTGCCGGCTCTTTGGTGCGTATGGGCGTGCCCGTTTGGGTATCGTTCTTCCTGGGCATCGCTTCCGGAGCGCTTTGGGGGCTGGTTAGCGGATCGATTGTCGCCTGGTTCAAGCTGGCGCCTTTTGTTGTCACCCTGGCCATGATGACAACCATCCGCGGCCTCACCTATGTCTACTCCCAGCAATCGATTAACGTTCCGACTTTTCTTCCCGACTCCAACTTTACCGCATTGGGTTCGGCTGTGGCCTTTGGTATTCCTGTCTCCACTATGATCATGGCGGCATTCTTTATCCTTGGGGCAGTGTTTTTAAACCGTACTCCGCTTGGGCGCAGCACCATAGCCATAGGTGGAAACCGCGAAACAGTACGGCTGGCCGGTATTTCTGTAGAGAGAGGGATCATTACTGCTTATGTGATCTCGGGGATTTGCTCGGGGACAGGCGGTATTTTACTTGCTTCCCGCCTGGGCAATATTCAGCCCTCCCTTGGCAATGCATTTGAACTTGATGCCATTGCCGCCTGTGTAATCGGCGGAGCCAATCTTGCCGGAGGTAAAGGAACCGTTCAAGGGACGGTCATGGGGGTTTTAATACTGGCAGTGATGAACAACCTATTGTCACTGCGCAATGTAGATTCATATTGGCAGTTGGTTTTTAAAGGGGTGATCATTATTGCAGTGGTCATGCTCCATTCACGTTCTCAAAAGCAAAAGTAAAAAAAATAAAAACAAGTATCGAGGAGGATGCTGTGAAAAAAACAAAATTGGCGGCCTTAGCCGCTGCGGGTCTGTTGGCTCTTGGAGCCGCCGTCATCATGACAGGTTGCCCGTCCTCAGGACAAGGCGATGAGAGTATCACCATAGGTATGGCTAACCTTGCCCTGGGTGATTACTTCACCGGTATGCGCAATGCAGTCGTCTCGGCTGGACAGGAGCGCGGCTGGACAGTCCATGCTACAAATGCCGACGGCGACGATGCCAGGCTTGTAGCCGATGTCGAAAACTTCATTGCTCAGCGTGTAGATGGCATTATCATCTCCGGCGCATGGTTTAACGACATTCCGGCAGCGCTGGATGCCGCTCAGGCAGCGGGTATCCCTGTGGTGCTCGTTGACCGTATGTTCGATTCCCAGAACTTCACTGCCTGGGTGGGCCCGGATAACGAGTTCATGGGCGAACAGGTCGGCAGGTATATAATATCGCGCTTGCCTGCCGGGGGAACTGCGGTTATTATTCGCGGCGGTCCGCCGGAGAATACCATCGGTATCAACCGTACCAAGGGCGTTACTACAGCCCTTACCGCTGCCGGTAACTTTACCATTCAAGTCTCTCCGGACTTTGGCGGCTGGTCTACCGACGGCGGCAAGGCAGCCATGGAAAACATGCTTGCACGGTTTCCCAGAATTGATGTTGTCTTCTGCGAAAATGACTCAATGGCCTTTGGCGCCCAGTCTGCAGCCGCAGATGCCGGCCGTTCCGCGGAAATGTTCTTTACCGGGATTGACGGTGCAAACCCCGCCATCCAGGCAATTATTTCCGGCGGAAATTACATAGCTACCGGTCACAACGATGCTAATGTAATCGGAGCCGAGGGTGTTGCTGTAATGGCACGTATACTTGCAGGTGAAAGAGTTGATAAGATTAATGTTATGAATTCACCGCTTATCACAATTCATAATGCACTAGAGTTCAGAGACGCAGGCAGGTGGGAGTAATCCACTAGCGATAGGTTCCGGCGTATGTAAAAATAAGACGCCGGAACCTTGTTTGGTAAATAGTATATGGATGTCTACAAAAAACTTAAAGAATTGGGATTGGAACTGCCTCCCCCGCCGCCGCTGGGCGGGATATACAAACCGGTAAAACAAATTGGAAATATACTATATGTTTCGGGGCAGGGACCCACAAAAGATGGCATTCCGCAGATTACAGGCAAGATAGGTACAGAACGCAGTATTGAGGAAGGGAAAAGCGCTGCCCGTCTTTGCGTGCTTAATGCTCTAAGCGTATTACATCACTATCTGGGCGATTTGAATAAGATAAAGTCAACTGTTAAGGTATTGGCATTTGTTGCAAGCGCCCCGGGTTTTAACTGTCAACCAGAAGTGATCAATGGAGCTTCCCAATTATTAATAGATGTTTTTGGAGAAGAGCGGGGCATAGGCGCCCGATCTTCCATCGGCACAAATGAACTGCCCGGCGATATTACCGTAGAAATAGAGTTTATTTTTGAAGTATAAATAAGATAATATGCTTATACTATCGTGGAATGTAAACGGCATAAGGGCAGTGGAAAAACGGGGTTTTTCTGCCTGGCTGAGATCCGAATCTCCCGACATACTTTGTGTTCAGGAAACCAAGGCCAGACCGGAACAGCTTGGCGAAGAACTGCGAAACCCTGCCGGTAAAAACGGAAAACCATATTATTCGTATTGGGCAAGTGCAAAAAAAGCCGGTTATTCCGGAGTGGCAATTTATTCCAAAAAAGAACCAGATGATATTAAGCCTTTAGGAATTGCCGAATTTGATGATGAAGGCCGTGTTCTGCAGGCTTTTTACAAAGACTTTGTAGTAATTAGCGCTTACTTTCCCAATTCACAGGACGGAGGAAAACGCCTTCCCTACAAACTTGCTTTCTGCGATGCGATCTTGCAGTACTGTAAAAAGCTTGTTAAACAAAAAAAACACTTTGTCTTGTGCGGAGACTACAACATTGCCCATACCCCCATAGATCTTGCCCGGCCCAAAGAAAACGAAGGAAGTGCAGGGTATCTGCCCGAAGAAAGGGCGTGGATGGATACCTTTACCAAAGCAGGTTTTGTGGACACCTTCCGGCACTTTCATCCCGGAGAAAAAGAACATTATAGCTGGTGGTCTTATCGCATGAATGCCAGAGAACGGAATGTTGGCTGGCGTATAGATTATCATTGTGTTGATCCGGCTTTCCTGCCATTAGTGAAGCATTCTATTATCCGGCCCGATGTTCGGGGTTCTGATCATTGCCCGGTGGAGTTGGCTACTTCTCTGTCAGTGTAAAGACACCATTCCAGTTATCTTTTGGCGGACTGTCTATATACTGTACACAGCGCTTCAAATAAACCTCTGCAGGGCCGTCTTTTTCCAGTAAATTAATTTCCCTAAAAGCTTCTTCTGCCTGCTTCCAGTTCCGGTTTTCAAAATAATCCAGCGCCTTATGAAAAAGATCGACGATTTTCTTTTGTTCGCTTGTTGCATCTTCCATAGTTTCAAGAACATTGAATAGCTGTACCGGTTCATTTTTGCCTACGACCTGAACCCTGTCCAGGCGGCGAACCAATAGACGGTTTTCTGTTTGACTTATTATTTCGTCAGATGCAAGTATCCAGGTATGGTATTGTTTGTTTACACCTTCCAGACGGGCAGCCAGGTTTACCGCATCCCCCATGATCGTATAGTTCATCTTTTTATCTGTTCCCATATTGCCGGCAACCATATCTCCGGAATTAATGCCTATCCTTGTTAATAGCGGCACCGGGGAAAGATTTTCTTCCAGGATAACCCTGTTTAATTCTATTTCTGCCTGCCTCATATTAATTGCAGAAATACAGGCACGCAGGGCATGATC
>Ga0099364_10000601_pt1 | contig 61635 bp, 60 predicted proteins | sample TergutTh196P3_FD_73070 | JGI IMG/M metagenome (GOLD analysis project Ga0099364, IMG submission 73070) | Microcerotermes parvus P3 segment gut microbial communities from Pointe-Noire, Republic of the Congo - Th196 P3 | ecosystem: Host-associated > Arthropoda: Insects > Digestive system > Gut ... | reverse complement strand
GTTAAATTTCCGTGAATGTCCGCTTTGCCTTCATCTACATTTAGTTTACCGCTGTCTATATTAAGATTTCCGTTACATATCAAAGTTCCTTTATCTACGCTAAGCGTAGCGTTGATTGTGAGGTTTCCGTTGCAAGTCAGGGTTCCGTTACCGAGACCGCCTGCTATAACAGGCGCGAGAGCCGAGATAGTGACATCATTTCCGTTCAAGTTTAAATTACTTACATTTACCAAACCGGATAACGTCATGTTACTTCCTATATTCATTGTATGCACGGGACTCAGAAGGTTTATGTTTATTCCCTCTATTATTCCGAGAGAAGCATTACTGTCATATCTGTCGAACGATACGTTTTGCGTACCGCTTCCCGCAAAAACGGTTCTGTGTGTTGTGTTGTAATAGTGCTTGAAAAACGTATTTGTCCCTATTTGACTGAAATTTCCGTGAAGCTCTAATATCGAACGATTCGCGGAACTTCCGCTACCGAAATTGTTATTCTGGGTCGTCTGGGTATAGAAATCACCGTAGACTGTTAATTTAGCCCCGCCGGATAATGAAGCTCGCCCGGAAGTCGCGCCGTATGTGCCGTTAATATCTTTTGATTGTATACGAAAGTCGCCGCCGACTGTCATTTTCCTATCGTCTTCAAGAGTAAGGACACCTTCAACTATAACGTCGCCCGTGACGTTAACGTCATTATTAAAGGTACAAGAACCTTTGATTGTCAAATTACCTTCAATGTCAATCGTTTTATTAGCTCCGCCTGTCGAGTATATTTCGACTTCGCCGCCGATTCTTATATCATTTACGGGGTATAATAAATATGTGGGTGTTATAAAGTTTACAAGTCCCTGCTCGTTAGTGACCTCAATCACTCCGAGAGAAGCATTACTGTCATATCTGTCGAACGATACGTTTTGAATACCGCTCCCGGCAAAGATGGTTTTGTTTGTTGTGTTGTAAGAGTGGCTAAAAAACGTATTCGTCCCTATTTGATTGAAATCTCCGTGAAGCTCTAATATCGAACGATTCGCGGAACTTCCGCTACCGAAATTGTTTTTTTGGGTCGTCTGGGTATAGAAATCACCGTAGACTGTTAATTTAGCTCCGCCGGATATTGAAGCTCGCCCCGCAGTCGCGCCGTATGTACCGTCAGAATATTTTGTCTGAATACGGAAGTCGCTGAGACAATACATGTTGCCGCTTAGAATAAGCAGCCCGCTGTTTATATTAACAGTACCTAAAACGACTACAGTAGCATTGGCACTAACCGTCACAGTCGCGGCAATCGTAACATTGCCCGTATAAAGGACAGTTTTATTCGATATTGTCATCGCGGACGTTATCACGACATCGTTATCTATAATTTGGTCATAATCCTGTATGTGAAAATCTATTATTCCGGGGTGGGTTCGCAGGGCTTCGTCTTCTTCTTCGTCTTCTTCTTCTTCGTCCGTTAATTCTTCTTCGGGTTCCTCTTCGGTTGTTGTTTCTTCCTCTTCGGATTCCTCTTCGGTTGTTACTTCCTCTTCTTCGGGTGTTACTTCCTCTTCGGTTGTTGATTCTTCCTCTTCGGTTATTAATTCTTCGGAAATTTCATAATCCGAGAGGGACGAAAATACATTAAAACCGCCGCTTGTAAAAAGCATTATTGCTGTTATTGCTATTGCTGTCAGGCGCGTAGCCTTTTTCATTTTGAAATCTCTCCTTTATTTAGTACGTATAGCGCTTATCACATTTTAATATAATCTTCTAATCTTCTTTTAAGGTGCAACATTGATTTTGAATGAATCTGACAGACTCTCGATTCCGAAACGCCGATTACTTTCGCGATTTCCACGAATTTCAGCCTTTCGTAATAGTGCAGAGAAATAACCTGTTTTTCTTTAGGGTTCAGCGCGTCGATTGCTCCTGCTATTACCTTTCTTAGTTCCTGCTCATATATTCCCCTGTCTACCTCGTTTCCGATATTATCTACGTTACCGAAGTTATCTTCATAGAGCAGTTCTTCAAACGACAGGGTAGTAGTACTCGCCGCGTCTGCCATATTTTTAGCAAATTTTTCTTTCGTAAGCCCCATACGTTCTGCGATTTCATTGTTTGAGGGGGAGCGTCCGAGTTCTGTGTAAAGTGCGTTATAGGTATCGTCAAGCTCTCTGCTGAAGCGTCTCACCTGTCTGGGAATCCAGTCCTGCTTTCTGACATAATCAATAATCGCGCCTTTTATTTTAAGATTCGCATAGGTCTCAAATTTAACGCCTCTTTCGGTATCGAAGGTTTCCACCGCACTAATCAGCGCGATAACACCCTCGTTAACAACATCGTCAAAGTCGCCGTACTTAGCGTAGGTGTTTCTGAGCGACACAGCGACATATTTAACGACATTCATATAAATGAGAACCAGCTCATTACGTATCTCAACGTCGCGGGTTTCTTTGTATTTAAGGAATAATGCGGTATTATCCGTTGCCATTATTTCACCCCTTTAAATAGAGATGTTACCCACTGCTTGTATCTGCGTCGTGTTATCTATCTCATTATACGAAAGTACGGTAAGTCCGGGAATATATTGGTCTATCAGTCTTTTAAAGTATACGCGAACAATCGGAGACGTAAGAACAATCACGCTTGGGAGTACATCCTTGACTTTTTCAACCTCGGTCGTGGTTCTCGCGATAATCGTCTGCGCCGTATCGGGGTCAGGTACATAAACGCTTCCGCGGTCGGTTTTCTTTACCCCTGCGATAATAGTGTCCTCGATTTTCGGGTCAAGCGTGATTACACGGAGTGCGCCCGCTTCCGCAAAGCGTCTTGTAACGGTACGTTTTAGTGCCTGTCTCACATACTCTACGATAATATCCATGTCTTTAAGTGCGGACGCGTTTTCAAAGAGGGTTTCGAGTATGGTTTCCATATCGCGGATAGGTATGCCTTCTTTAAGTAACATAGCCAAGACTCTTTGTAAATAGCCTACGTTTATTATGTTCGGGATTAAATCCTCGACTATATTCGGGTTTGTCTCTTTTATATTGTCTACCATTGTCTTTACGTCCTGGCGCGACAAAATCTCGTGACAATATTGTTTTATGACTTCGGAAAGGTGGGTAATCATGACCGAAACAGGGTCAATCAGCGTATATCCCGCAACGTCCGCCATAACTTTTTTATCTTCGCTTATCCATTTTGCGGGTATACCGAACGCAGGTTCTACGGTATCTATACCGTCAACAGGCGTAGTTACATCGCCGTTATCAAGCGCAAGGTAATGGTCGGCTAAAATATCGCCGCGTGCAACCTCTTCGCCTTTTATTTTTATGACATATTGGTTAGGATTTATTTCGGGGTTGTTCCTCATTCGCACAGACGGGATGACCATACCCATAGTCATAGCGAAATCTTTTCTGAATATAATAAGGCGTTGTATAAAGTTGCCGCCGCTCTTTTCATCAACAAGGTGTAAAAGACTGTAACCGAACTCCATTTCAATTTGGTCAACCGACAAGAGTTTAAATACATTATCAATATCACGATAATATTCTTCACCGCCGCTCGCCGCCGCCGCTTCTTCCTGCTGTGCCTGTAGCTGCATCTGTTCTTCTTGTTCTACGAGAGCCGCTTCGAGCCGCTTACCGCGCCGAATGACAAAGCCGAGCGTGAAGAGTGCCGCACTGATAACGATAAACACATGAGAGGGAAACCCCGGTATGAGCGTAAACGCTAACATAACCATACCCGCTATGAACATAACGGTGGGGTTCTGCCCGAACTGGGTACGAAGCTCAATATTAAAGCTACCTGTACTCGCCGTCCTCGTAACGACCATACCCGTTGCAAAAGCGATTAAAAGTGCGGGAATCTGCGCGGCAAGACCGTCGCCCACGGTAGCGAGTGAATATGAGGACAAAACATCCCCAATGCTCATTCCTGCCACCATTCCGAATATCGCGCCGCCGATAAGGTTGATAAGTGCGGTGATAATTGACATTATGGCGTCGCCCTTTACGAACTTTACGGCACCGTCCATAGCCCCGAAAAAGTCTGCTTCGCGCTGGATTTTAGAGCGTCTTTCTTTAGCCTGTTCGTCATCGATTGCACCCGCCGCTAAGTCGGCGTCGATTGCCATTTGTTTACCCGGCATAGCGTCAAGGGTAAATCTCGCCGCAACCTCAGAGACACGCTCCGAACCCTTCGTAATTACTAAAAAGTTAACCAAAACCAAGATAATAAAGATTATAAAACCGACGCCCGGGTTATCCATCATTACGAAGCTTCCGATTGCCTGCACTATATTCCCTGCCGCGCCTCTTACCTCCGCGGCGCCGGTACTGCTCAGGATTAATCTCGTGGTCGAGACGTTAAGCGCGAGCCTGAAAACCGTGGTAATAAGCAGAATCGACGGGAAAATCGAAAACTCAAGAGCCTCTTTTATATATAGTGTAATGAGTAGTATTATTATAGAAAGTGCGATATTTGTGGCTATTAAAAAGTCTATGAGAGTTTTATTTAGCGGAATAATCAGCGCAAGCACGATGACTATGACAAATACCGCGAATACGTTGTCGAGTATGCGTCTTAACATTGCGTCTTGCGTCCTTTCATGTGTTTTATTGTTATTCTATATATCTATATTAATTCTTCCTTTTACAGATTCGAGCTCGGCGAATATCGCCGCGACCGCCGTGAATAGTGTGTGGGGAATGTCACTGCCGAGTTTTACGCCATCGTGCAAAGCGCGTGCAAGCGGTCTGTCCTCGGTTATGGGTACGTTATTCTCTTCGGCTATTTTAATAATTTTGAGGGCTATTTCATCCTGCCCCTTTGCGACGACCTTAGGTGCTGAAAACATTATTCCCGGGTCATAACGGAGTGCGACTGCGAAATGTGTCGGGTTTCTTACTACCACATCCGAATCGGGAACCTCCTGCATCATGCGGCTTTGGGCTATTTCGCGCTGTTTTTGTTTGATTTTGCTCTTTATTAAAGGGTCGCCCTCGATTTGTTTGTATTCGTCTTTAACTTCCTGTTTAGACATCTTCAGCTTTTTTTCATACTGCCACCATTGAAACACGTAGTCACCTGCGGCGATAAACGCAAAAACAATAATAATCAATATTATAGTGGAAAACACGTTTTTTGCTATAAACAGAACGCCCTGCTGAAGCTCTCTTTGCGGCATCTGTCTGATTTCGGGTAACAATCCCGTAATTTTGTTATAAACAATACCGCAGATAATGGCTATGGTGACTAATCCCTTGATGACATTTACAAACGATTGAATGGAAAAAAGCCTTTTCGCGCCTGTTATAGGGTTTAGCTTAGAGAACTTCGGTCTGAGCGGCTTCATTGTAAAAAGCCCTTTTGACTGATAAATCGTAGGTAGGACTCCGACTAAAAGTGCCACGAGCAGAATAGGTCCTACGATACTTACAATAAACCTCAAAACCTGAGTCGCCGTCACAGTGATGACCGTAACGGTCACAGGTTCGTGCGTACCTATATTCCCGAGAAAAAACTTAATCGCCTCTTGGAGCTGTAAATACATGAAGCTCGCGAGTACCGATAATGCCAAAAAGATACCGAGTAACGAAAACGCCGTGTTTACTTCTTTACTTTGCAGGATATTACCCTCTTTTTCACGCGCATCCCTACGCTTTTTCGGGGTGGCTTTTTCGGTTTTTTCCTGCCCTGCGCCTGTCGCCATCTATCTCTCACATCCTTTTATACAAACCTGTTAAGAAGCGAGTCGAGATTCACCCACATTATATCGAAAAGCCCGTCTATAAAGTCTGAAATGGGTCTCGCTAATGAGAAAATTACTAAGAATCCTAAAAGTATTTTAAGCTGTATATTAACAACAAAAACCTGTATTGACGGAACAGCCTTCATCATAACGCCCACGCATATTTCTACAATCAACCCTGCGGAAATTACCGGAAGCGCGAGTTTCATGGCGAGCGTCATAATCGTTCCGAAAAATAAGACTATATTTTGAACCATAGCTAAGGTGTTTATCGTGAATTGAAACCCTATGGGGATTATGCCGTATGACGATGTGAAAAGCCTGATATATGAGAGGTGACTGTCGGTAAGGAAAAAATACAGTACAAACATGTAGGTGTAAACCGTTGCGAACACGGGCATTTGTATGCCTGTGGCGGGGTCCATGATGTTTGCCATCATCAGTCCTATTTGAGCGTCTGTCGAATGTCCCGCATAGAGTAAAATCGTCATAATCATATTGACGAAAAATCCGAAAACAAGACCTATAAACGCCTCAGAAAGCAAGATAAACACAAAGGACGGAACGCCTTGAGGGATAAATCCGGTGGTACTGCCCATACCCGCAAGCGTACATACCGCAAAAGCAATCGCCATAGCCACCCGTATTCGCATGGGGACATTCTGTCGTCCGAGGATGGGGTTAAATACGAAAATCCCCGAAATACGTGCGAAGACAAGCAGACAGCCTACAAAGTTATATAAGACAAGATTCCATAATTCTTCCATAGTCGGCTGCCTTTTACCTTAATCCTGTTTCTGACATTTTCTCAAAAATATACCTCATAAAGTCTATAATTTCGTTAGTCATCCAGGGACCCGCCGCCAAAAGCGCGAGTGCTATCGCCACGGCTTTCGGTGCAAAGGTCAGCGTCTGTTCATGCACCTGCGTCGCCGCCTGTAAAATGGCAATTGTCAAACCAATCAGCATGGCGAGGAGTAGCATCGGTGCAGCCAACCTCAGCGCAAGCCCAATCGCCGTCGTGAATATATCCATTACTATTTCCTGGGTCATAATAAAACTCCGTTTTCAGTATTAATCCCGTCAGAGGTTAAACGATGACATTATGCTTCCTATTAACAGCTGCCAGCCGTCTACGAGTACAAACAGCATTATTTTAAAAGGCATGGAAATCATAGCGGGCGGGAGCATCATCATCCCCATCGACATAAGCGTACTCGCTACAACTATATCTATAATCAGAAAAGGTACAAAAAGGAAAAACGCCATCTGGAATGCCCGCGAAAGTTCACTCACCATAAAAGCCGGGATAGCGATATGCAGACCCACCTGCTCTGCTATTGATTCAAGGCTGAGGTCGCCGTCTGTCACACTGATTGCACTGTTTTCCGTTCCGTATGTTTCGGGGGCATATATCGTCGCATCCGCTAAGTCAAGAAAAAACGCCAGACTCGTCTTCGAGGTGTTTTTCATCATAAAGGTCTTCAGCGAGTCGCCCGCCCTTTCCAACGCCTCCATTGTCGTGATTTCGCCATCGGCGTAGGGTTTGTATGCGGTTTCATTTATTTGCCCGAACACAGGCCACATCAAAAACATTGTGAGAAACAACGCCAAACTCGTCAATACCATGTTAGGCGGCGTTTGCTGTGTTTGCATGGCGTTACGCAGAAATGACATCACGATGATAATCCGCGTGAACGAGGTCATCATCAGTAAAATCGATGGCGCAACAGAAATGATTGTTATTAATAATAGTATCTCAAGCGGCTGTGAAGCGTCTATGCCTATCAAGTCGTAGAGTACGCTACTCTCGTTCGGGGCAAGCTCCGTGTCCGGATTCGCAAATTCTACAGCCTCAGGCGAGGTGGGAATCGTAACATCCGGCGGGATATAGGGTTGTGTGTCAACCGCGCCGCCAACAATGGGACTTAACACAAAAACGACGGAAAACAACGCCGCCGTCAAGGCAAGAGAAGCGAAAAAACGGATAAAGAGTTTTTTTCTGACCGCTTTAAGCTTTTCTTCTCGGACAGACTTATTCTCTTTTAGAACCTGTTTGATTATCCGATTCAACGGTGTTTTCCTCTCCTTCGGCTTGCGGACGAGCTGTTGCCTGAATGGATTTCTCGTCCGTTTGTTCTTCTTCCGTCTCGCGCCCTTTTAAAGCGCCTTTTTTCTTAAATAATAAAAAATTGCTTAACACTTCCGCAAAAATAGGGTTCGGTTTGTCCTTGCTTCCGGAAGCGGACGCCGAGCCGAAATACTCCTCCTCGCTTATGTCCAAATCGCAGAGCTTTTCTATTCTCCCCGCGCTTACGCCCACCAGCATGAGCCTACCACCCACGCTGACAACAAGCAACGAAGCTTCTCTGCCGGCGTTTGCCCTGTCGATAATTTTCAAATTACTGCCGCTTGCCGTCGCCGAAATTTTGTTAACCTTCCTTAACATCCAGAACATAAGCAGAATTAATCCTATTATGCCCGTTAAAGAAAGAATCATTTGAACCCAAGGTTGCATAAATTTATCCCGATTCCTGTTTACATATACAAACGCCTTTAAACGACAATCTGTATGTAGAAGTAAACAACCGCGAAATATAAATTACCCGAGAATCTTAGAAACAGTTTGCAGGATTCTGTCGGGCTTAAAGGGCTTAACAATAAAGTCAAGCGCGCCGAGCTTTATAGCCTCTACGACCATTGCTTCCTGTCCCATCGCCGAACACATGATAACCTTAGCGGCGGGGTCGCTCGATTTAATTTCCGCAAGTGCCTCAATTCCGGTCTTGTTTGGCATGGTTATATCCATTACCACGAGGTCGGGTTTTTCTGCGGCGTATACCTGACAGGCGATTTCCCCGTCAGCGGCTTCAAGAATACTTGTATAGCCGTTTTTGGTCAGTGTGTCTTTTATGAGCATTCTCATAAAAGCTGCGTCGTCTACGAGTAGAATTTTCTTGTCCATGTGTGAGTTACTCCTTACCTAAAGAATCCATAAATTTTGATTTTAAAATCTCGGTGATTCTGACTGCGAAGTTATCGTCTATTACCACTACGTCGCCCCTCGCAATGAGGTTTCCGTTGACCACCACATCAACGGGCGCTCCCGCCTGTCTTTCAAGCTCAATTATTGTTCCCTGCGAAAACTCAAGTATTTCCTTTACCTTACGCTTGGCAGTCCCTATTTCTACCGAGATTTGAAGAGGTACACCCATAAGAAGCTGAAGATTATCGCCCTGGTCGCCGGGAATGTTGAATTGAGGAGCCTCAAACTGATGAAGCTGTGCGTTTTGTATGTTTATCGGTTGCGGATACGCTCCGTATCCGTAAGCCGGCGGTGGATAAGCTCCGTAGCCCATACCGGGGGGCGATGCACCATAAGGCATTCCTTGAGGCGGCATCATCTGTTGCGGATATGGCTGTTGCTGCATGGGAAATCCTCCTTGCGGCGGTATACCCTGTACAGGGGGGGGACTCTGAGAAGCATGACTTTGAGGCGCGGCGGGTTGCGGTGTTGCCGCCGCAGGCACAGGTGCCGGTGCCGGTTCGGGTTCGGGTTCCGATTGTTCAAGCATTTTGTCGCAAATTACCTTGGCAAGGTCTGCACTCATAACCGACACGAACTCGGATTTTATTACGCCCTCTATAGTTATATCAAAGGTTATTGCTATTACTTCCTCGTCCGTTTCGTAATCATGAATTTCAGAGAGCCTGATTTCGTTCATTAAATAAGGCGTAGGAACCGATATATCTACGTGCATTCCCAAAAAGTTTGATAACGCCGTCGCGGATGAACCCATCATCTGGTTCATTACCTCGCTGACCGCGCTTATATTGAGTTCATCAAACTCAAAGTCCGGAGAAACCTCGAGCGGCTGACCCATAAGCTGATTTAATATCAACTGAACGTCATCCTGTCTGAGGAGCATCATGTTGGTTCCGGATATACCTTTAATATAAACGATTTTCACGCATATAGCCGGTTCAAGAGAATCCTTTCGGAGTTCCGCGGCTTTTTGAATCGAGACACGGGGGGTGGTAATCCAAACTTTTGCATTCAAAAGCTCCGATGCGGCGGTCGCGGCATTTCCCATGCTGATATTCATGACTTCCGCTATCGCGTCTTTTTGCAAATCAGTAAATTCCACTGTAGCCATATATGCGATTATCCTTTCCCTCCGGTTTGATTTCCTTTTTTAAAGCTCCGGGTTATAGCTCCATACCGAAGATGTTTTCTATTTTTACAGCCTTCCTGTTATTAAATACACCCATTTTGCCGTCAAACCACTTTTTGCCTCCGACATTAAGGATAATATTACTGTCTATACTCTTTCCGAGCGGTATAATATCTCCCGCTTGTAATCGAAGTACATCAAGCATATCAACATCAACCTCTCCGAGTACCGCTCTTATATCAAGCGCGGTATGAGTCACGCCGTCAAAAATGTTTTCTCTGCGGGCATTCTCTCTGTTGGCGTCAATTTTGCGTCCCATACGGGTTTGCCTTGTTGTGTACTTCTGCATTATTCCTTCAAGACCTACCGCGGGCATACAGATTGTTATGAGCGCTTTGGTTTCGATTATCATTATTTCGAGCATACAGATAATCATAGTGTCGTCATGCCCCATAGTCGAAACAACCCTCGAATTTGTTTCGATTGCGTCTAAAGTAGGTTCAATCTCGACATAACTCGCCCAAGGCTCCTTCATCAGCCCCATAAAGTTTCGTATGATATTCTCCATGACGCTGACTTCTATCTCGGTAAACTCCCGTTCACCTGTATCCATATGCTCGCCCTTACCTCCGAGCAAGCGGTCTATCATTATATAGGTCAGAGTGTTTGAAAGCTGTACTATTAAGTTTAAGTCCTCTACCTCATCGTCCTGAACTTTGAGTTCCGCCATTCCCATCATGACGTAATCGGGCAGAGCGTTATTAAACTCAAAATATTTCTGCTCCTCTGTTGAAACAAGGCTAACTTTGCAATAGAGCCGTAAAAGTCCCGTAAGGTACGACGAGAGCAGTCTTGAATAGTTATCGAAAATGCCCTCAAGGGTTTTTATGCGTTCTTTCGTAAACTTCTTAGGTGAGCGGAAGTCGTATTCCCTTATGTCTGCGACTTTTTCTACCTCAACGACTATAGGCTCCCCGCCTTTAGCGTTGTTTAGCATAGCGTCTATTTGCTCCTGCGTTAAAACATCCGCCAAACTAAACCACCCCTTATAATAAAAGTTAAATAATCGTTAGTTAAAATCGACTTAAAAAGTTTTACTACTCTTGAATATCCTCGCCATTGTCTTCGTAACCGTTTACACCGTTACCGTTTACGCCGCCTGCGGGATTATCGGTTTCCTCCGAATCTTCAAAGTCTGCGTCTACTACGTTTATAAAGCCTCCCGGTCGTTGTCCTGCGGTTGTTCCCTCTGTCGGCGGGTGCGGCTGCTCTGTACTTAAGTCTTCAAGTCCGTATCTTTCAGCCAAATCGCTCAATATTGAAGCTACGCGGCTCTCGACCGGTATGCCGGGCTGTTGAATAATACCTCCGCTGTAGTCAACATCGAATATCGGGTTGTTGTAATCGTGCTTCATTATGTCGTCTACTAAGCGGTTTTCCTCTTCGGAAAGTTCGATGCGATTAATAATTATCTCGGCGCGGCGATTGCTTGCGCGTCCTTCCGGCGTGGAATTATCGCCTATCGGGTGATACTGTGCGTAGCCCTCGGCTCTGAATTTTTCTCCCGCCACCATTTGATTAACATAGTGCAGATGCTGCACAATTGACACCGCCCGCAACGATGAAAGCTCCCAGTCATCTACGCCGACATTCGGCATCCCCGTGTTCGCGGTATGCCCCTGAACCTCTACCGATGCGATATAATCCTGCGCGCTTTTTATAGAAGGGGTAATAAGATTTAACACACGCACGCCTTCGGGCTTTAAATCGGAGCTGTTACCGTCGAACATTATATCGTTATCAAGTAAAATCCTGATTTGCCCCTGCCGCATGAATACCTGCGCGCCCTCAATGCCTTCCTCTTCAAAAGTGTCGACAAGGTCTAAATAAAGCGAATCAAAAACATGCTGTTCGTTAGTCTGACCGGGCGGATTTCCATCCATATCTCCCGCCTGTTGCGGCGGTATTCCCGAGTTTCCTACATGACCCGAAGGCGGTAAGGGCGGATCCATTTCTCTTCCGACCACTGTGTTAACATATCTTCCCGAGGTGCTGAATGCCTGAAGAATATATTGAAATCTCGCCTCCTCTTGGTTGGAAGCCGCATAAAGCATAACGAAAAAGCAAAACAGAAGAGTAACCATGTCCGAGTAAGTCGCAAACCAACCGTCAAGCCCTTTTTTAATAACAGGACCGTTATTTTTCTTGCTCATGGTTTCTCCTTCCGTTCATTATAACATAATTTTTAATAATTTGCAATTGTAATTTTTGCTAAATTTGATTTTTTACAAATCTATAGTTTCTTTTTACTTTACTTTGCTTTCTCCGGCTGTCCTCTGCCCGAACGCGGCAACATAAATTCGAGTTTTTCTTGAATAAGGCGCGGGTTTGAGCCTGCCGCTATTGCCATTACGCCCTCGATAATAATATTCATGCAGAGTTCTTCTTCGGCGTGTGCGTTTTTCAATGATTCTTCAAGCGGAGAAAAGACTACGTTCGCAAGCAATGAACCGTAGAACGTGGTTATAATTGCAACCGCCATTGCAGGACCGAGTCCGTCCGGGTCTTCGCCCATCTTGTTAAGCATTATTACGAGACCGACGAGCGTACCGAGCATCCCGAACGCAGGACCGAGAGCTACGCCGCGTCCGAAAAAGCTCGCATTATTATTATGTCTTTCAGCGGTATGGTCAACCGCGCTTTCAAGCATCTCGCGAACTTTGTTAGGGTCGTTAGCGTCCACGATAAGCATCAGAGCCTGTTTCATAAACGGGTCTTTGGCATTGTTCGCGCTTTCTTCAAGTGCTAACAAGCCCTTACTCCTCGCTATCATGGCATATTCCACAAGCTCTTTTATGTACTGATTCGGATTATACTTGGGCGGAAATAAACAGGTCTTAAAGAGCTTTCCTACTTTTTTAAGCTGTGAAAATGTGGTGGTGGCAATCATCGCGCCGATTGTTCCGCCGAATGTTATAAGCGCACTCGTGGCGTCAAGAAACATTCCCATCTCGCCGCCTTCAAGTATCCCGAATATAACGAGAGCTATACATATGACCCAACCGATAATAATTGTAAAATTCAAGAAATTCCCTCCGGTTCCGGCGAAGAGCCGATTTATTCGCCTTTTTGATTAGATATTTCCGACAACTATGGTCTGCGCCGCGTCATGCGGCGAAAATCCGAAACCTTCTGCACTATCTCGCTGAGTGTTTCGACGACAATGTAGGTATGCCCGTTGTTCATCAGTATAACGGTATCGGGCGTTTCATACGCTGTTTCTATAAGCTGTTCGTTTAATAAAATCTGTTTCCCGTCTAATTTGGTTAAAATGACCATACTCTCACCATTCTTTCACCATATCCCTGCCCTTTTCATCTTCCGCATTGTACGGGCAGATTCCTTATCCGCCCGTACACGCGGAAATTAATTACTATCTCTTAAGATTTACGAGTTCTTCAAGCATGGTGTCTGAAACTGTTATTATTCTGGAATTCGCCTGGAATCCTCTCTGGGTTATAATCATGTCCGAAAATTCCTGCGAGAGGTCTACGTTCGCCATTTCAAGCGCACCGGAAACTACCTCTCCCGACCCGTCGGTACCCGCGATTTTTATTTCGGGCGGTCCCGATGACAGCGACTCTTTATAGTACGATGTGCCGAATTCGCTGAGTCCGTTTACGTTTTGGAAAATCGCAAGGTCGATACGTCCGAGTAACAGTCTTCCGTGAACCGCATGTTCGCCGTAGATTACACCCTCTGAATCTATGAATACAAGGTCAAGGTCACGTACCGTCTGCGGTCCCGCATAACGTCCGTTTTCCATTACGACGGTGTTGCCCATTTTTGTGATTGCTGTGCGGTAGAAGTTGTCCTCTCCGCCGAAGAGTCCTATTCTGCGGGTGTTCGTGCCGAGTGCGTCTATCAACCAGTCCTCAAGGTCGCCGGTCGTTTCGGCGTCAACAGCTATCGTAAGTACACGCGCCTGATTTCCCGAACCCTCGACCCAGTCGCTGTCATCATCGTCAGGGTCTTCTCTTTCCATCCCTGCCGCTTTGTTTATGGCGTCTTGTATTGCTTCTTCCAAATCACCTGTAAAGTCCACGGGAATCGTAATAGTTAGCACGTTTTGAGACCAGACCGCTCTGACTGATGAGCCGGGTACGTCTGTGGTTCTCATTGCTACTTCGTACTTGTTAGCATCAAGTCCGGGTACCGCCGCAGTAAAGCTGACTCTGTTTATTTCTGTGGTCGTGGCACCTTCCACTCTGAAAACAAACTCGTTAGATGCCGCTATGGGACTGGTATCCGCCGGAACGCTGCTGAAGGTTATGTTGATGGGGAGTACACCCTCGCCGGGGTTTACGCCGCCCGCTTGAATCGCCGCGTTTACCGCCGCCGTGAAGTCTGCCGGAGACGCAAAGTCCTCCGTTAAATCCATTTGTACAGTCAGAACATTTCCGTTCATTGTCGCAAAAGGCACTTCGCTGTGGGTGATGTTAATGCCTATATTGCCGTTAGGTCCGTAGCCCGACGCTTCAAAGACTATATCGTAGTCACGTTCGCCGATTACAATATTTTTCGTGGCACTTGCCGCTTCGTTTTGTACATCGGGGATAAAGAAGCTTATTCTCTGACTTGAAGGACCTACGCCCGTCGGGTCACCGGATACGCCGAGTACTATATATCCGTTAGAGTCTACTAAGTTTCCTGCGTTGTCTACGTTGAATACGCCATTACGAGTGAAGTAAACATTACCCGCCGCGTCCATAACCTGGAAGAAGCCCTCACCCTTTATTGCACAGTCATATTCGCTCCCCGTAAAGGTAAAGCCCGACTGGGTCATCACCTTGTCTATTGAGCCGAGAGCCAAGCCATAACCGACCTGGCGGGGGTTAGTTCCGCCCGAAACATTAGAGCCTGCGGATGCGAAGGTGCGGGTTTGATAGAAAACGTCCCTGAAGGTCACGGTGTTGCCTTTATAGGCGGTGGTGTTTACGTTGGCTATGTTATTACCGATAACGTCCATTCTTACCGTGTGGTTTTTCAGTCCGGAAACGCCGGAAAACAGTGATTTCATCATAACGATAAATCCTTTCTCATGCGCCGACGACGGACAATCCTAAATTGACCATTACGCTACCGCCCGTCTGTCAGTCGGGGCGGCGAAGTCTTCCCGTTAGGGACCAACTTTTAAGTATCGCCGGCATGGTTTTAATTTTAAATTTTTGTTTTTACATAATGACTGTTGAGTCTATGTTTGTGAATACGTTGCCTTTGAGTTCTTCCATTTCCATGGTTGTTATTACCTTGTTGTTTCTCACGTTTACTATGAACGCGGTAGAATCAACTAAAATTAAGGTCTCGTTGCTCCCTTTTTCTGCGGCTATTTCCACGCCCTTGTTTAATCTGTCTAACTTGCCATTTTCGTCAATATCGACGCTTCTGCTGTCAAGCCGCCTGATTGCGTGGTTTGAAAACTCTATTGAGCTTGTCTTTTCGAGTTTTTGCCTCAGTGCGTCTGCGAAACTTTGTCCTTTTTCATTAGTTTCGGTAGCGGGGGGAGTCTTTGGTAGATTCTGCGTTTCTTGCGGTTTATTAACGCTTATCTGCTGACCGCGCAGTTTAAGAAAATCGTTCAGCAGCATTTAAATCCCTCCTTCGCTGTTGCATTATTTTGTCTGAATCAGAGTTTAACCTCTACCCACTCTTCGCCGTTCCACTCCCAATCGAAGTTTTTGTTTTTAGATTCCGGTTTCGGCGGTATAGTATCATCGTCTTCAAACAATTCCTTTAACTCATCATCGTCGTTGGGTTCAACTATCGGCGGCGGGTCGGTTTTCTTTTCTGCCGAAGCCGCGCTTTCCGCGTCAGCCGTGTTGACGACTTTGCTTACGTCTGAAAGGGGATAAGCGGCTTCATCAATAATCAACATGATTTGACCGTCAATGACCTCAACATGTGTTACTATGCCTGTGTCGCTGTATCCGCCCACGCCGTTTTCTTCGGGTTCTGTGACTGTCACTGTTTTGCCTATAAGCGAGGTCGCATATGCCCAATCGGCTGTAGATATTCCTGCCTTTTTTTGTTCGCCGTCTCCGTCCTCAACCTTGAGTACACTTGAGAGCGGGTAGGCTAAGTCGTCCATTATTACGCTTATTTCATTGTCAAGGATTTCTATACGTGTGACTATGCCTGTTTCGATTATGTTTCTGCCGCTTTCGTCCTTCCCCATAATTGTTACGGATTTTCCGATTAGCGAGGTTGCATATGCTCCATCGCTTCCTGTTATTGTATATGGGTTGTGGCTCGGCAGTACTTCCATTATGCTCGAAAGCGCATAATCATTACCGTTGACCTTTATCATGAACTTGCCTTCCGAAAGGCTCATGGATGTGACTATACCGCTGTCGGTAAGGAGCGATGTACCGTTCATTGTCGCTACGGTTACGGTTTTACCGACTAAGGACTGTGCATAATTGGCGTTTTGGTAATATAGCGCGTCCTGCTGTGCTTTAAGTGCGGTAAAATTAGCCAACTGTGAAATAAACTCGGTGTTAGACATAGGCTCAAGCGGGTCCTGGTTGCTCATCTCCGCCATAAGCAAGGTAAAGAAGTTTTCCATTGAAAAGGCGTCTTTATCCTTGTCTGTGAAATACTTTTCGTATTTCTGCCTGTTTTCAAGTATGCTTTGCGTGCTGTTTACGCTCATTTCTTCCTCCTTTCCTAAAAGGATTAATCGTTTGTCTTACAGCCCTTGTAACAGTTCCTCGAAGCTTATACCGTTTTCTTCTTCTGTGCCGCTTCTTTCGTTTCCTTCACGACCGCCGCGGTTTCCGCCTTTGTTTCCCTGCTGTTCGCTGTAATCTGACTTTTGCTCCACGTTTACGGAAAAGTACTCAAGCTTTATGTCGTTTTTTTCGAGCGATGCGCCGATTCTGTCTGCGGAGTTTTGTAACAGAGCGGCTGTTTTACCTTTTTCAGCTACTATTTCGACTGAGAGCTTTGCGTCCTTCATCACGAGCTTGACTGTGATTTTACCGAGTTCTACCGGATTCAAGGTCATTTCAAAGGTCGTTACGCCGTTTTTCGTTGCGAGCCTTGCTATGATTTCTTCGCTGATTAGGTTCACCTGACTCTGCGGCAGAACCGCTTTTTCCTCACCTGCGCTTGTTACAACGGGAGCAGATGCCGATGCTTTCTGCGCTGTGCCGTCTGCTAACGCCGTTTCGTTTTCGCCTTTCTTTTCCGTATTTGCCGTATCGGCTGTGTTTGCCTTGTTAGCCGCTATTGCCGAATTCGTCACGCTCGCCAAATTTGACAGAGTGGACGGGTCTCCTAAATACGCAAAAGGCGATAATCCGGGGTTGATTTCGGAATTTTCCGAACCCGAAGTGTTTACGGGGGTTACAGAACTTTCGGGGGTTTGGGTATTCGCCGCATTAAGACTGCTCTGCAACTGGCTCATTTCATCGTACTTGGCATAAAAATTCATGCTGCTGCCTTCCGGAAATGCGCCTGCGTTTCTTAAAAGGGTCGTTAAGTCATATTCGGGGTTCCCTTCTAAGTTGAGGTCTTTAATCAACTTTGTAAATACCCTAATAAGCCTGTCCCAGTCCTCTTTCGGGAGTCCGTTGGGGTGTTCCTGTGCGAGAGCGGGGGGAAGTTCTTTTAAAAGATACTTCAAGATTGCCGTGTCGTGTGCAGAGTAGGTTTTAACCGAGTTTACCGCGCTTGTACTTGCGGTGTTCTGCGGCTTTGAAACTGTCGGCAAGGGAATTAACGTGAGCTGACCTTTTGAGAGCGATGCACTCCATTGCGTTTCGGTAGGGCTTACGAAGCTGTTAAACTGCAACGGCTGAGATGCGTTGTACTTTCCCTGCATCTGATAGCTTGTGTAGTAGTTTTCATAGCCTCCGTAATACGCCGCACTCGTGTTATTACCTGTCGTCGGGTTTGTGTTTGTGTTCACAACGCTTTTATCGTAATTGTTTGCGGCTGTGTTCACTTCCCCGTGATTCGGTTCACTTGCGGCATAATGGTTTACCGTGTCTCCGATTTTCTGTTCGTCGGAAACTTCGTATCCCGTCTCCTCCGAGCTTTGTGCAGTAATGCTCTGTGCGTTTGCCGATGCGTGGTCGTCTCCCGATGCTTCGAGACCTTTTGGCTCTTCGCCTTCATCGGGTAATACCGGATTGGGAGGATTTGCCATACACAACAAGCAACTGACTAAATCAGATTCGACTTCGTTACTGTCGAACTCCTGACCCGAACTGTCTGTTATGTAGCCTGAGGCTGAATCGGAGCTTGCCTTCATGCCGTTTTCATAGCCGGATGTTTTCTCCTGTTGCGCCATCGCAATCTGAAATTGCTCATAAAAACCGCCCTCGGTACTCTCGACTCCGCCGCCCGCGAACTGCGGTGTCCCTATCTCTGCGAGACCTTGTAAGCCTATGCTTTTACTGACCGTCATTTAATCCACCTCCTTCTGTTAGATTTGATGGTTAGTATATATCAAGCCGAAAAGGCTTAATACCAATTAAGTCTAAGCCGAACCCATAACGCATATAAACCAATCACCTATATATGATTATACATAATATGTGCGTTATTGTCAACAATTCATTGTTGTTTTTACAAATTTTTATAAAATTTTAATACAATTTTTTCATAATCTTCAACTTTTTTGCTTCCTAAAGTCAGCGTTTGTCATGAATTCATCAATAAAAAGCTCAGTTTCTTTAAGTTCGGCGACACGGTATTCTTCAAACTGATTTTCTTCGAGCTTTTCGAGAGAAGCGACCTCTTTTTGCAATTCGATGACTATTTCGAGCTGACGCTCTATCTCGTCTTCCTTACGGACGATTTCAATCTGCTTTAGTGACGCATCATGTTTTCGGGAAGTGATAAACCGCTTACGAACGGAAATATCAACGGGTGTTATCCCTTTTATCAGCCTTTCGGCAAGCTCGGTATTCTTATCTTCGATATTTTTTAAAATTTCTTCAAGCTGCTGACCGAGGACGACAAGCTCGCGCCTTAATATACCGAGGTTATTTTTTTCAGCTTCTAACATTCTCTCTTTGTAATGTTTAAGCTTTTCTAACGAGAAGGAAAACTTTTTCATAAATTTTCAACTTTCAGACGGCAATTGCCGACTGTTAATCGTTCACCACCCGCTCCAGCATTTTGACGGTCTCCTCCAAATCGAACGATTCCTTTACTTTCTGACATAAAAATCCGTTAATCGCGTCAATTTTATTTATCGCTTCGTCAAGGGCGGGATTAGTACCTTTTTTATACGCGCCTATAGCTATGAGGTCTGAGTTCGTTTCATAAAGAGCGAGCAAATTTCTCAGGCGATTCGCCAAATCCTGATGCTCCTGCGGCGTAACAAGTACCATGAGCCTCGATACACTATTTAATATATCTATAGCGGGATAATGATTCCGCGCCGCTATTTTTCTCGAAAGTACTATATGACCGTCTATAATTCCCCTCACGGTATCGGCGATTGGCTCATTCGTATCATCGCCCTCAACCAAAACCGCATAAATCCCCGTAATACTGCCCTGTTCAAAGCAACCCGCCCGTTCAAGCAGTTTCGGCAACGCCGAGTAGATAGAAGGCGTATACCCCCTCGCTATCGGCGGTTCGCCTATGGACAGCCCCACCTCTCTTTGCGCCATCGCAAAGCGGGTCAGATTATCCATCATAAGCAACACGTCTTTACCCTGCTCCATGAAATATTCGGCAATTGCCGTCGCTGTAAGTGGGCATTTATTACGCATCATTGCGGGTTGGTCAGATGTTGCGACCACCACCACCGAACGCGCCATACCCTCCTCGCCGAGGTCGTTCTCAATAAACTCGCGTACCTCACGTCCGCGTTCACCCACGAGTGCGATTACGTTAAGGTCTGCTTTAACCTTACGCGCCACCATACCCATAAGCGTGGATTTTCCTACTCCCGAACCTGCGAATATACCGATTCTCTGCCCTTTTCCGAGGGTCATAACTCCGTCTATGGCTTTAATACCAAGCTCAATCGGCACTGCGATTTTCGGTCTTGTCAGAGGGTTCACGGGTACGCCCGAAATAGGAATCGTCCCCGTATATTCGATTTCCGGTCCTTCGTCAAGCGGATTTCCTATCGCATCAATAATACGCCCGACAAGGCTTTCGCCTGTTTTTACCATGAGCTTCGCGCCCGTGTTGTCAACAATGCTTCCCGGTCCTATTCCCTCTATATCGGTATAAGGCATGAGCAACACATTCTCGGAATTAAAGCCTACGACTTCGGCGTAGATAAAACTCTGCATATCCTTTCCGAAAATACGGCAGACATCGCCGATGTTACAGGTCGGACCGCTCGCTTCGATGGTCATTCCGATTATTTTCTCTATCTTACCCATGTTTCGATAAGATTCATAGGTCTTGAGTTCTTTTATAAATCCGTTTAAATCCATAATCCTTCCGTGCGAGATAAAGAGAAGCTTATCCTCACCTTATTTAACTTCTTCCTCTTTATCCCTGAATTTTCCCTTACCGAGCTTTTCTATCATCATAAGCTGAGTCGCTACACCCGCGTCGGTGATTTCACTACCGTTGTCAATTATTAACGTCCCGGATGGTGCGTCCTTAACCACTTCAAACTCAATGTGCTGACTCTCTCTGAATACATCTTTAAGTTCATCGAGTCCCGCCGTTCCGAACTGCGAAGCATCGAGCTTTGAGAGTGTAACCTTTACATAATCCGAGTTACGGAAGCCCTTCGCCGCCTCACGCAGCATTTTCGTGATAATAGATTTGTCTTTTTGCTTCAGGCTGTCTACGGTTATCTTATTCGCAATTGTAAATACAGCGTCAAAAAGACGGCTTTCGTACTCTCTGAAATATTTTTCCCGTTCGTTGTCTATTACTTCAAGTGCGGCGAGCAGTTCTTTGAGCGTATCTTTGCATTTACGAAGAGCCTTATTATAGCCCTCTTCATATCCTCTCTCATCACCCTCGCTGAACCCTCGGTCATAGCCGTCGCGAAAACCCTGCTCGTCCGCATTTTTGCGGAGTTCGGCACAATCGGTTTCGTTTTTGGCGTAAAGTTTGCGAATATCATTTTCCGTGGTTTCTATCAGCCTTTGCGCCCATTCCTGTGCGTCAAGCCGAGCCTTTTCGCCCTCTGATATATACTGCTGTCTGAGTGCGTCATATTCTCTTATAATCTCCTTACGAAGCAGGAGTTGCTCCTGCTCATTCAGGGGCATTTCGGTTTCCCGGTCTTTTTCTGCACCCGTCTTTGCCGATGTATCATTCGCCATTCCTGCTGAAAGCCCTTTGCTTCCGGAGTCACCCTTTTTACCGGGTATCAGAACAGGTCTTACCGGCATTTCGCCTGATTCCGAATGTTCAGAAAACTCGGAAAACTCTGCCCTTCCGGGTACCCCCGCACTGCGTAATGCTATGTGTTCATTCTGTCCGGGAATAAAGACGAGGTTATGATTTTCTTGTAACTGCATACGATACCAAATTCCTTATTTCTATGAAATAATTTCGTCTGCTCCACCCTTTGAAATTACTAATACGCCGTCGTCTTCAAGCCGCCTTATAATCGCTACTATGCGTTGCTGTGACTCTTCCACGTCTCTCATGCGAACATTGTTGAGGTATTCGACGTCGGTCTGTAGGGATTCGCGGGCACGCTGTGACATATTTCTGTAAATCGAATCGGCGACTTCTGAGGTCGAACCTTTTATGGCGACCGCCAAATCCTTCGGGTCTACTTCCTTTAGGAACGCCTGTACCGACATATCGTCGAGCATTACAATGTCCTCGAACACAAACATTCTCTGGCGTATTTCTTCCGCAAGCTTCGGGTCGCGCTGAGCAAGCTCGTCAAAAATCTGCTTTTCCGTGCTTCTGTCTACCGAGTTCAGAACGTCTGCGATATAATTTATGCCGCCGACATCCATGCTCTCAGCCGTAATAAGATTAGCGAACTTAAGTTCAAGCGTCGCTTCTATAGACCTCACCACATCGGGGGCGGCAGAATCCATCTTCGCTATTCTTTCCACTACCTCTATTCTTACATCCTTGGGTAATTCGGATAAAATAGCCGATGCTTGGTCGCTCCTTGCATATGACAGAATCAGTGCAATCGTCTGCGGGTGTTCGTTTTGAACTATAGCGAGCAGGTTTTTATAATCTGCCTTTCGTACAAATCCGAACGCTTTTGTTTTAAGCTGTTTGGTAATCTTTTCAAATAATGCCGCAGCTTGTTGATGCCCGAACGCTTTTTCAAGCACCTCACGCGCATAATCTATCCCGCCCTCGGAAATGACCTTTTGCGTCAGACACAGCTCATAGAAATCGTTAAGAACTTCCTCAACTATTTCCATAGGCCAGTAGTCGTTTTTAGCGACTTCAAGGGTAAGTTTTTCTATCTCGTCGTCTGTGAAATTCTTGAACACTAAGGAGGCGTTTTCCGTGCCGATAGAAGACAGCACAAGCGACGCTTTTTGCATATTACTTATATTATCGGCCATTTTAAAACACCCTCCCTTATCCTTCTCTTATCCAAGTTCTTATGAGCTGTGCTACTATATCGGGATTAGTTTTCGCAAATTCGCGAATTTCATTCTTGAGCAACGCCTCGCGGGTTTCGCCCTCTCCCGCACCGAGCAGAGATTGGATTTTAATCTCATCGACATCATCTTCTAACAACTTGCTCGGAGCATACTCTCCAAGGCTCATATCATCATATCCCGATGCCGCGCCCGCTCCTTGATAAGCCGCGGCTCTTGCTCTGATAAGGCGTCTTTTCTTCGAGCCGGACGACATAATCGCAAGCATAAACAGTATAATCAGTATCGCGCCGAGCGATATTATGATAAACACGAGCAGATTTCTCACAGGCGAAGGTGCAGGAACGGTGATTTGCGGTGCAGGGGGTTCAAGTATAAAGTTGGTATGTTTTACCGTAACTTTATCGGCTTCGATGCCTAAGCCGTTGGCTATGAGTGCTTCCCACAAATCTGTTTCGTCCTGCGGTACTGCGCCTCCGTCTATTTGAACCGCCACAGACAGATTCTTTATCGAAAAGCCGTTGGATTGTGCCGTTCTGTGAAATTCATCATTCTTATACTGGGTTCTGCGAGAATTTTCATAGTACGCCTCAGAGCCTATTCCCGCAGGTAACGTAGGATAATCGGGGGATATATCCGCATCAATCGGAACACCGACATAGTTTCCGTCAGCGTCTATGGCGTTCCACGCGATGAGAGCCTCCTGATAGTCAATCATACCCGATTTCATGCCTGTTTCGGGGTCTGTGTTCGCGCCGTCATATCTTGTGTTTTGCTCCTGCCAGTCGCTGAAATCAAGCTCTGCATTGACCCCGACGCGGAAATCCCTCACTGTCCCTTGAAGCAGGGATATTACCGACGCCTCCATACTCTGTTCGTAGTGCTTTTTCATCTCCATCTGCATATTATATTTTTGTCTTTCAAGCGCGAGAGCAAGCTCCGGAGAACCCTCTTCTTCCGCGATTAATATAAAACCGTCCTGGTTTGTTATACTGATGTTCTCCGGCGGTAACTCAGGTACGGCTTTTTCGACGGTTCTGTATATACCCTCGATTTGCCTCGCACTTAGCGTCTGTCTTGTTGTCAGTACTACCGTCGCCTGTGACTTCATTCTGTCAACGGGCAAAACATACGAGCCGTTGTCGGGCGGCGTTATGATTACGAGTGCGTCCTGAACATCGTTAAACGCCATAAGGGTTGCCCGCAGATTTTGCTCAAGCTGTTGTTTTTGAATCTCTCTTCTGTCTGCATCGGTTGAGAACATATTCAGACGCTCATTCCATATATCATAGTTAAACGCGGCTTTCGGAAAGCCCTCCATAGAGAGTTGAACACGCGCCCTGTCTTCCAACTCCCGCGGTACGCTTACTGTTCCGCCGCTGATTTTTACGTCTTCTATCCCCATTGCGCTGAGTGCGGCAGTTATTTGGCTCATTTCTTCATTTGATACGCCGGAGTAGAGTACCCCGTATTCGGTACGGTTTGATAATGCTACCAGCGTAATAACTGCTACGAGCATCGCCGCCGCCAAGGCTACTGTAATCACACGTGCGTTTTTATTTGCCGAACTCCATTTTTCTTTAATGGAGTTTAAGAATTTTAAAGCTATTTCTTTCGCTTTTCCCATTTCTATGTACCCTCACATTTATTTCTTCAACAGGACACAGACATCTGTATCCCCCTTACTATATGCTCATCTTTATGATTTCATTGTAGGAGTCAAGTGTCGCATTTCTTACGTTGGTCAGCAATTCTAAGGAAATCTGCGCCTTCGCGATATTAGGCTGAATACGCTCAAGGTCGTCTGCGTCCCCGAGCATGACGTCAAGGATGTCTTTTGCTTTTTGTTCCTGCGCGGCGGCAGTCTCACCCACTAAGCTCTTAAACACGTCTAAGAATGTAGGCACTTTCGTATTTATATTGCCGTCCTGTACAGTATATGCTCCGGGAATCGGCGCAATGGGTTTAAGCGGTGAGTAAATTTGATTTATCATTTTAATATAGTCCTTTCATACATAAAATCCCTTTTAAAGTTTCGTTTTCCCTTTATCTGCCTATGGTCAACGCTTTCGCCGCCATATTTTTCATTTCGTTAAATATTTCCACATTCGCTTCATATGCGCGGGTCGCCGCAAGCATATCAATTTGCTCTGTGGGAACATCTACATTAGGTAAATAGTAGAATCCTTCCTCGTCTGCGTCGGGGTGCGTGGGGTCGAACACAGGTCTCAGAGGTGTTTGGTCTTCCACTATTTGCAACACTTGAACCCCGCCCATCTTTCTCTGACGGCGTTCGGCGAGTGTCATTTCTAAAATACTGCCGAAGTCCCGACTCACCACAGGGTTTCTGCCGGGTCGCATATTCTTAAAAGGTCTCTTCTCCCCGAAGACCACCATCTGTCTCCTGTAGGGTCCGCCGTTTTCGGTTCGGGTCACATCGGCAAAAGCGACGTTTTGCTGAATAATCTCGCCGCGCAATCTTTGTGCCGACATAGCCGAAACAGATACGTCAAGATAGGATAAAAAAGCCATAATTTACCTCTTTTTGCTTTAATTTGCTTAACCGCGCCGCATCGCCGTGCGTAAAAGCTCAAATTCTGCATTAAGCTGATTCACAAGTGCGTCATAGCGGATTCTATTCTTAACAAATAACGCCTGTTGGGTGTCGTTATCGACGTTATTTCCGTCGGGTTGCCCTTTGGTGCGCTTGTCTACGAACAGCGCAGTACCGAGTGAAAGCTCTTTTTTGTATTTCGCGCTTTGGCTGACGCCTATTCTGTCGCGAAGAACCCCCTCGAAGAAAAGATACTTAGTCTTATACCCCGCGGTGTCGGCGTTTGCTATATTTTGTTGAATAACCCTGTTGCTTTGAGCCATTACATTTATGCCCTGCTCGGCTATTCTGAACGCAGTGGTGTTGAAAAGTCCTGCCATATTTTCAAAGCCCTCCTTTGAACAAAGTTTTATCTTACCATGCCTTAAGTTGCTTTTTTGCTAATTCTAATAGGGTTTTGTTTACGCATATAAGATATTATAGCACAACATATAGATAATTTCAACCCTTTTTCGTCAACTTTTTGATTTTTTTATTAAATTTTTTCGTCTTTTTTCGTTATTTTCCCCCAAATTACAATTTTTGGAGCTTCTTCAATCTCTCAATCGCTCTTTTTCGCTTAGCAAAATCCGACTCTTTATGCACATAGGGCTTGGGTTTGGGCAAGGCGTCGAAATCCTTTTTTGTCTGCGCTATAGCCTCTGTGAGCCTTTCGGCACTACCGAAAATGCCGGGGATAACGAGCGAAGTGCGGTTCTTAAAGCCGTTTCGATTGTACCACCAACTCTCAAATTCGGGAAATCCGTCCGAAAAGCGGTAATCTAAACGCTCGCTCTTATCTGAGTATTCACGTATTTTTATATTGGCGTTCGGTTCTGTTTCGAGATATACGCGGTTTTTTTTCTCGCTGTAACCGATTTTACCTATACAGGACAACGGAACCACGTATAATCTTCGCATTACGCAACATCTGCCGCCTTCCGCCATATCTCCGTCATACCGGCTGTAGACGAGAGCCTTCACCCCTATGTCGATAAAGGTGTAGCGGGCGTTTCTTTTTACAAGCCTTTCGCAGACGGCGAAAACAATGAAGAAAAACAGCGTCCCGCCCGCCGCCGCCGCCGCCACGGCGCGAATCGCAGTCAAATGATAGCCCCTATCGTAAAAAGCACGCAGATTTACAATAACTATCAGCGCAGTTATTACCGAGCCTTGAAAAAGCGGCAACAGTGTAAGCCATAATATGTATTTTCGTCTTTTAAGATACTTTTTTGTATCTGCATGAAAAAAATTACGCATTTTTTACCCCGATATACTCTTCGGGCTTTTTTATGAGACTCGCCCCTGCATTGTCCATTATACTACTTTTTTTTGCTTTTGTACAGCGTTTTTCACCAAAATATCTCATAAGGGAGAAATTACATAAAAACAAACACGCCAAAAACGACAAAAAAAGGATTAAAACTATTGATTTATTTTTCATTATATAGTATACTTTGTAGAGAAGAGATTTTTAACGCTTATGAAAGGGGGTAATTTCTGTGGCTATGCTTGATAAAGTCTTAGACAGAAACAAGGTTCTGAAGGTCGAAATTTGTACCTTTAAAGGACGCGCCCTTCTTACCGCGACCACACACTTCACATTTCCGCGGGGTACTATTACTAAAGATGAAGGTCATCGCTTTGAGCCTAATGACAGTGTTATCATAAAAGGAAAAGGATTGCCGGTCTTCGCGCGTAACGCAAGCGTGGTTGTAATAGCCCACACAAAGGCAGGCGACAGATTCAGCTTCCCCGGTCATGTTGCGGTTTCTACCGAGGTTCAGTTAAACGTCACCTTAAGCCAGGTCGAAGCGGAGCTTTTACCCGACCGCCGCCGTTTTTACAAGGTCAATGCGGAGATACCTTGTGTCGTTACCTCGATTACACGCGGAGAAACCCACGTCGCGCCGGACTCGCCTCTCCCCTTTTTAATAGGAGATATAAACATAGGCGGCATTTTCCTAAAACATAACGAACTCGTGGAGCTTAAAAAAGAAGACATAGTGGCGGTTTTGGTCTCGGATGTCTCCGGCGACACGGAGCTTACCGCTAAAGTTTTACGAGTCGTTACTACAGATACCGGCAGTATAAAGGGATATGGCTGTGAGTTTCTCTTTATAAACAAAAGCCAGGAAGAGATTTTAGCAAATTTCATCAATAAACTGCAAAGGGAACGGCGCGCACTCGAAAAGGCGGAAGCCTCCGCGCTGTGATACTATCTAAAAAATATAAGGGGTAAACATAATGAAAATCGGGTTAAAACCACTCCTCAGCTTGATTTTGTCGGTCACGATTATAGTACCGGCGGTCATTATCGTTTTGACCGGCGTGTCAGCGTCTCGAACGCAAGCCGTGCAATCTGTCACTAACGAGGTTAATGCACTCAGTTTGGCGTTGGCGGTGGGGCTTGACGTCACGCTTGATGAAAGTGTCGTGTCGTTGCAGACCCTTTCGCGTCTTGACGAGATAAAACAGACGGCAGACCATAACTACGGTATGGTAGAAAGTGAAGTGACCGCCTTATTTGAGGCTGTCATAGCGGTAAACGCGCCGTATTTGCTTGATATTATCGTGGCTGATGCGAGCGGCGTTATATGTATTGATTCTTTTGGAAGTATGGGAAAAATGGGCTTGATGATTCCCGATTTTGAGGAGGTCGCCGATTTTGCCAAAAACGAGACTTTTATATCGGACATAGAAATATCTAACCCCGATTACGGCGGTCAAAGTACGTTTTTCGTCTTAACCGGGATATATGACGATTCTTTACACGGTTATATCAGCATGGTCTATTCGACTGCGATATTCACGAAGTACCTGTCGGATGTAGGTTTGTTTGAGGATTACGGAAGTATGTTCGTCACCGACAGAAAAGGAACCGCGCTTGGGCTTGACAGCTCGTCCGCCGTCCGTGTAGACCAAATCGGAACGCCCGCTCTGAGAGATATTGTAAACACCACTGTAAACTCCGGGCGTGAATTTACCGCGGCACAACTGTCTTCCGGCAGTTTTGTCGGCGCATACGGTGTGCTTTCGGGCAGTAAAGTCACCTTGAGTAACAACTGGTTCTGGTTCGGCGTTTATCCCATATCCGCAATAGAAACAGTGTCGGCTCCTTTGATGATTATGATTGTTGTTGTGGCGGTTACATCCCTTATTTGGGCTATTTTCGGCTTCATAATCATAAAAAGAGTCACCGCCCCTCCACGGGAGATTGTTAAAAAAATGCACAGGATTAATGCCGGGGACTTAGACGAGCGGCTAACCGTCAGGGGTGTTGATGAATACGCCTATATCTCCGAAAGTTTCAATGAAATGCTCGATGAGGTATTAATCAGCGGGGAGATGCACCGTGCTATTTCTGAACTGTCCGACAACATGCTGTTTGAATGGGATTTCAGAAGAGAAAGCCTCTTCGTTTCCGAGAACTTTTTAAATGTGTTTGAAATAGAAACAGAACGAGCTACTCTTCTTAATGGTCGCTTCATGGATTCGCTGATGGAAAAAGAAGACAACGAGCGTTTTAAAGTCGATATTAATAAACTGCTCAGAAACCTTGATTCAATGCACGGAGAGTATCAGGTGGCGACAAAAGGCGGAAGCGTAATCTGGGTGTCGATTCGCGCACACTGCGTTCTCGACCGTTTAGGTGAACTGCTCAGAGTAGTGGGAGTCATTACCAATATCCACAACGAAAAACTATTGTCCCTGCAACTGTCCGAACGCGCAAGTTATGATTTCCTTTCGGGGCTTTATAACCGTAATACTTTTATGAGGGAGCTTCAGTCGGAAATTACCCGTAGCGCGACCAGCCGCGTGGGCGTAATTTTCATAGATGTAGACGACTTTAAGTTCATTAATGACAAATACGGACACAACACCGGCGACGAAATAATTAAGTGCGTGGCTTCTATAATAAAAGACAAGCTCGGAAGCGCGGGCTTTGCGGGACGTTTCGGCGGTGATGAATTTGTTATGTGTGTTACCGAAGAGGAAACGCTTAATAATATAGATAAATTAGCGTCTGCTGTACTTGAACTCTTCGATAAGGGTTATCACGCAAAAGATTTTGACGTAACTCTTAAAATTAAAGCAAGTCTCGGTATAGCCATTTCTCCCGAACACGGCAGAGATAACGAAACCATTCTCGCCGCCGCCGATGAAGCCATGTACTTTGTTAAGAAAAACGGTAAGAGCAACTTCCATATTTATAACCCCGATGACAGCGTGTTATCAGAATTAATGCAGTCGATATAATTATTTTGGGACGGTATAAGATTTATGGCAAAAATAATCGCTGTGACAAATCAAAAAGGCGGTGTGGGAAAAACCACCGTATGCGCGGGAATATGCGGGTGTCTTTCAGCTATGGGCAAGTCGGTTCTTGCCATAGACCTTGACCCGCAGGGTAATCTCAGCTTTTCGCTCGGCGCGGAAACAGAAGACGCTTATACTATATATAATGTATTTAAAGGCGAGGTTGACCTTTATGACGTAATCCGCCACACCGAAATCTGCGACATAGCCTGCTCAAACATACTGCTTTCGGGTGCGGAGCTTGAGCTTACTTCTATCGGACGCGAGCATATTTTACGCGACCAGCTTGATTTAATTGCTGTCGATTATGATTATGTCGTGATTGATACGCCGCCCGCACTTTCGATTCTCACAATAAACGCCTACACCGCCGCAAACTGGCTTGTCATTCCCATGATTCCTGAAATACTCAGTTTGCAGGGGCTTTCACAGCTTAAAGAGACTATTTTCGCCGTAAAGAAATATTTTAACAACGCGCTTGAGGTTCGGGGAATCCTGCTGAATATGTATAACCCGCGTCTAATACTGACAAAAGAGGTCGAGGACTTAGCAAATATAGTTGCAGAACAATTAGATACAGACGTTTTTGAAACTAAAATCCTTAAAAGCGTCAGCCTTGCTGAGGCTCCCGCCCACGGAAAAACAATAATCGAATACGCGCCGCGTTCAAAATCGGCGACAGAATTTAAAGAGCTTACCTGCGAAATTCTCGGAATTGAAAAACCGAAAAGGGTCGAGAAAAAGCTCGGCAGGGGAAGACCGCGCAAGTATCCGCGTCCCGAAGACTTAGAGTAGTCGGCTTTTTCTGTAAAACTCCTCCCGTAAAATACCTCGGACGCCTTATATGGCGTCCCTACTATATTATGAAAGTTTGTGTTTAAATGTCCAGAAGCAATAAAACCTCAAATGTTCTGAAATTATTGAATCTGTCTGACGCAAAAAGCCCCGATACTGCGGCAGAACACGGCACTCCAAGCGAACCCGCTCACAACTGTTCCTCGCCTTCGCCGGAAATTTCAGATACTTCGGAATCTGCCCCCCCTCGCAAAAAAAGAGCGAGAAAAGCCATAGTTAAACACATGAATCTTGAAAAGCTTTCAGATTCCCGCGAGGAAAATCCCGCACTTAAATCATTCACCGCCGCCGAAGGCGAGGAAAAGCTTTTCGTCCGTCTGTCCGGCGAGCGTCAGATTGTGAGTGTTCCGCTGTTGCTTATTAACGAACAGCTCGGTATGGCGGTAGAGCGTTTTAATTCTTGTGCCTGTGACGAGTGTTTACGCGGCATAACAGACAAGGCTCTTGATTTAATGCCGCCCTTGTATGTAAGGGTGATAGCTTCCGGGGATGAAAACGAGGTTAATCGGTTGATAAAAGAACGCAGAGCCGAGGCGATTCGTATATTGGCAAAAATTTGTATAACGGCTAACAAAAAGCCCTTTCATGAAAATAATAACTAAATGAACTATATAAATATCAAAAAAGGGGAAAAGGATGAAAAATAACAGAGGGAGTTTCACATCGTCATTAGGGTTTATTTTAGCGGGGGCGGGTTCTGCCATAGGCGTCGGAAATATGTGGAGATTTCCCTATATGATGGGGGACAACGGAGGTTTCTGGTTTCTTTTAATATATTTGGTCTTTATTGTGTTATTAGGCTTGCCTGTCATGCTCGGTGAAATCACAATAGGACGGTATACCGGATTGAGTCCTGTTTCAGCATATTCCAAATTGCAAAAAGGTTCGGGGTTTGTCGGCGTTTTGGCAATATCCGCACCGTTTCTTTTTATGACATTTTACGGAATAGTCGGCGGTTGGGCATTAAAATATATGTTTTCTTACATATTCACGGGTTCGGGTGCGGATTTTGCCGCATTTACAGAAGGTTCGCTTACTTTCGGCTCGTGGCAGCCCGTGCTTTGGAATTTTTTATTTATCGGACTGACTTGTTTTGTCTGCCTGTTCGGTGCTTCGGGAATTGAAAAAGCCGGAAAAATCATGATGCCTGCTTTTTTCGTTGTATTGGTCATAATTGTCGCATATTCTCTCACTCTTCCGAACGCGGTCGAGGGACTTAAATTCATGTTCACAAACCCACAAGGTTTCTCTATGAAAACGATACCCTACGCATTGGGTCAGGTGTTCTTTTCGATGAGCATTGCGATAGGGGTTTTAATTACATACGGCAGTTATATAAAAAAAGATACCGCACTGCCCAAAACCGCTGTTGTAATCGCGGGTCTTGATACAGTGGCGGCTCTTCTTGCGGGTATGGCGATTTTTCCGGCTGTGTTCTCAACCGGCGGTAGTCCGAACGAGGGTGCAGGTCTGATGTTTACAACGCTCCCCGCAACATTCGAGCAAATGCCTATAGGCAGACTTATCGGCGCGACATTTTTCCTGCTGTTATCGGTCGCCGCGCTTACCTCGGCAATTTCACTTTTAGAGGCGTGTTGTTCCTTTACTATCGACACCTGGAAATGGAAACGTAAACCCTCTGTCATGATTCTTTCATTAATTTTCTGCGTACTCGCCATCCCTAACTCAATGTCCTTATCAAAGGGGACGGTTTTCAGCGGCGACAATTTTTTGGGTACGGGTATGAATATTTTCGACTCGGTTGACTTTTTCGTCAGTAACATTATCCTGCCGATTGGCGGTCTTCTAACCTGTATAATCATAGGTTGGTTTTGGAAACCGAAGCATGCAATCGCCGAAATTGAGAGTACACCCGGCTATGTCTTCAAATTAAAACTCGTATGGTCATGGCTTATAAAATTCATTGCACCTATATTAATATTAATAGTATTAATCTCACAGTTTTTTGAGTAGGTTTTGTTTTCTTATAATATAACGCAAAAGTTCCTATAATAAAAGCCGTCTGCTTTGAACGCAGACGGCTTTTGGGTATATAATCTAAAATCACATTCGTATCAACTAAGACGACCATACTTTTCGTCCCTCGCTTTCGCCAATTCCGTCTTCTCGTCAATGTCCGGACGAACAATACCATGAAGCTTTTTTACTTCTTCCCATAAAGCCATTCTGTCATTTTTGCTCGTGTCAATACTTGTGAACATCTTTTCGTCCAAAACGGTTATTATAAGATTTGACCCGTTCGGTATAAACGGGTTTCCTATCGGTATGATGCGACCATTATTACAATAAGCCGGATACGCTTGCATAATGACTACCTCCCCAAAATTCTCATAATCCCATTCTACCACGCCCGCCCCGAAAAGTCAACCCCATTCCGTAGGGGACGCCGCCCACGGCGTCCCGCAAATTCGCCCCACCCCCTAAAAATTTGTTATATTATACACCCGCTAAAATAAAGTTTGACAAAACGTAAATGTAATGTTAAAATAATTCTATGAAAATATTAAAATACTTAAAAGTAAAAGAATGGGCTCAAATCTTTTTCAGCCTTATATTTATTGTTGCGGGGGTTTGGCTTGATTTAAAACTGCCTGACTTTATGGCTGAAATCACACAGCTTGTTCAAACACCCGGCATAAATGAAAACAGCATGAAAGATATTTGGACGGCAGGCGGTTACATGATGCTTTGTGCTTTAGGGAGCCTTACAACCGCCATTGTTGTCGGTTTTTTTGCGGCGCGTATAGGAGCTTCATATTCGCAGAGACTGAGAAGTTTGTTGTTCAATAAGGTGGAGTCTTTTTCGGCAGAAGAGATTAACCGCTTTTCAACATCAAGCCTTATCACCCGTTCAACCAATGATATTACCCAGGTGCAAATGCTTTTTGTAATGGCTTTGCAGTTGGTTATAAAAGCTCCCATATTAGCGGTTTGGGCGGTGACAAAAATTGCGGGAAAAGGTTTTGAATGGACTATGGTTACAGGGGCGGCGGTATTTATTGTACTGCTGACGGTAACATTTCTCATGATTTTTGTCGTCCCTAAATTTAAAAAAATGCAAATCCTTACCGATAATATCACCCGCGTAACGAGAGAAAATCTTACAGGACTGCGCGTAGTCCGCGCTTATAACGCAGAGGGCTATCAGGAGCAAAAATTTGAAAAAGCCAATAAAGAACTCACGGACACACAGCTGTTTACAAACCGCGCCATGACGGTAATGATGCCCGTAATGACAGTAATCATGAACGGTCTTTCGCTTTCGATTTACTGGATTGGTGCATATTTAATAAATGCGGCAGAAGCTACTGAAAAGCTTCTGATATTTTCAAATATGGTAGTTTTTTCAAATTATGCAATGCAGGTAATTATGGCTTTTATGATGCTTGTGATGCTGTTCATTATGATGCCGAGGGCGAGTGTATCGGCAAAACGTATAAATGAAGTCCTTGATACCCGACCCGCAGTCAAGGACGGTTCCCGAAAAGAAGGAGAATCGGGCAGATGCGGAGAGGTTGTATTCAATAATGTATGTTTTAAATATCCCGATGCGGAAAATGCGGAGGAATATGTTCTTCAAAATATAAGTTTTTCCGTAAAAAAAGGGCAGACTGTCGCCTTTATCGGTTCAACAGGCAGCGGGAAAACAACCCTCGTAAATTTAATCCCCCGTTTCTTCGATGTGACGCAGGGCGAAGTTTTAGTTGACGGAATAAATGTAAATCAGTATAAATTGGAGTCGCTCTTAAATAAAATAGGCTATGTTCCGCAAAAAGCGGTAATATTTAAAGGGACAGTCGCCTCAAACGTAGCCTACGGGGACAACGGAGACGAGGTAGAATGGGCTGTAGAAATCGCGCAGGGGGCAGATTTTGTCGAGAAAATGGACGGCGGTTACAATGCCGAAATCGCACAAGGCGGGACTAACATATCGGGCGGACAGAAACAGCGGCTCGCTATTGCGCGTGCTGTATGCCGAAAACCCGAAATATATATATTTGATGATTCTTTTTCGGCTTTGGATTATAAAACCGACAGCGTTTTACGCAAAACCTTGAAAACAAAAACAGAAGGAATAACAAGTCTAATCGTTGCACAAAGAATAGGCACAATCATGGATGCAGACAAAATTATCGTACTCGATGAGGGAAAAATAGTCGGGGAAGGAACGCATAAGGAGTTACTTCAAAGCTGTGATGTTTATAAAGAAATAGCTATGTCACAGTTGAGCGAGGAGGAGTTAGCATCATGAGCGGAAACAGAACACGCTACGGCGCGGGGCGATTTTCGGCTAATGCACAGGGAAGCGGCGAAAAGGCTAAAGATTTTAAAGGTACTTTAATTAAACTGCTCCGTTATTGTAAAAAATATATGCCTTTTATTCTGATTGCACTCTTCATTTCTGCACTCGGTACGGTACTTCAAATTATAGGACCGGATAAATTGAAAGACATTGCAAATGAAATTATTAAAGGGCTTCCCGCTGTAATAAACGGTCAGCCCGTAATCGGAGCAATTGATTTTGCTGTAATAACTCACATTGCTTTAATTCTCGTTTTCTTCTATTCTTCGGCGGCACTGCTCAGTCTTATCGAAAACCTTATTATGGCTACCATTACCGCAAAAATATCAAGAAATATGCGTGGCGGAATATCGAAAAAAATTAATAAAATTCCGCTCAAATACTTTAATAAAACAACCCACGGCGATGTAATCAGCCGCGTTACAAACGATGTCGATACCATAGGGCAGACACTCAACCAAAGTCTTAACACTTTAGTAAGGGCGAGTGCAATGTTTTTCGGCTCGTTGATTATGATGTTTTATAACAGCCCTATTTTGGCACTTACTGCAATAGGTTCATCATTCATCGGATTTATACTTATAGCCGTTATTATGTCAAAATCCCAAAAGTATTTTAAAATTCAGCAAGAGGGACTCGGAGCTTTAAACGGTCATATCGAGGAGGTATATTCAGGTCATGATATTGTAAAAGCTTATAACGGCGGGAAAGAAGCGAAGAAAACTTTTGAAGAAATTAATGAAACGCTTTTTGAAAGCGGTTGGAAGTCACAGTTTATATCAGGTTTGATGATGCCGATTATGCACTTTATCGGAAATTTCGGTTATGTGGCGGTGTGCGTCGTTGGGGCTGTACTTGCTATGAACGGTACAATTTCATTCGGCGTAATCGTGGCTTTTATGATTTACATTCGCCTTTTTACACAACCGCTCGCACAATTGGCTCAGGCTATGCAACAATTGCAAAGAACCGCCGCGGCGAGCGAGCGTGTATTTGAATTTTTCGATGAAGAAGAACTCACCGATGAAAGTCAAAAAGTCAGAAAATTAGAAAACGTAGAAGGAAACGTAGAATTTAAAAACGTCCGTTTCGGGTATGAAAAAGACAAGATTATTATTAATTCCTTTTCCGCTAATGTAAGTGCGGGTCAAAAAGTCGCTGTTGTGGGTCCGACAGGCGCGGGGAAAACGACAATGGTGAATCTTCTCATGCGGTTTTATGAGATTGACAGCGGCGAGATTTGCCTTGATGGTATACCGCTCGGACAAGTTACAAGAGAAAACGTGCATGAGCAGTTTTGTATGGTGTTGCAAGATACATGGCTCTTCGAGGGTACAATCAAAGAAAATATTATATACTCAAAACAAGCAGTTACCGACGATGAAGTAAAATATGCGTGTAAAGCGGTAGGGCTTCATCACTTTATTCGGACGTTGCCCGGCGGCTACAACACTATGCTGAATGACAAAATCAGTTTATCGGCAGGACAAAAGCAACTGCTCACTATTGCCCGTGCTATGGTTCAAAACTCGCCGCTTTTAATATTAGACGAAGCTACAAGCTCGGTAGACACCCGTACCGAAAGGCTTGTACAGGATGCTATGGATAAACTCACTCACGGCAGAACATCTTTTGTAATAGCACACAGACTTTCAACAATAAAAAACGCCGACTTGATTTTGGTCATGAAGGACGGCGATATTATTGAAAAAGGAAATCATATCGAGCTTCTTCAAAAGAACGGTTTTTACGCCGAGCTTTATAACAGTCAGTTTGAGCGGGTTCTGAAATCCCGGTAGAATCCTTACCGAATATTGGATATTGTGTGCAGTATTATAGTGTATAATACTTGAAAGGAAATGCTAAGCTATATTTTTTATATTTCCCAATTACTACCGTTGTATGTATATCTTTCCAAAACGCAATTTGAATACTGCGGAGCCTCTCCGATTGCCGAAACCGTTCCTCCGTTGACACAAGCGTGCATAACCCGCATGGCGTATCCGTGCGTTAATACGAAAACCTTGTCATAACCGCTCTCTGTTATATCATCAAGAAATGAGGAAATTCTAATTAGCATATCTTCTAAATGCTCTCCGTTCGGTATGGTTTTATACCGCACGGGGTCTGTAAAAAACAACATTCCCGATTCGGGATATTTAATAATTACATCCTCATAAGTCATGCCTTCCATATCGCCGAGATTTATTTCAACTAACCGTTTATCGGTAATAATTTTATATTTATCACCGAACGCCGTTTTTACAGTTTCAACGGCTCGGGTAAGAGGGCTACTGTATACCGCATCAAAAGAAATATCCTCAAGAGATTTTCCCAATTCTTTCGCCTGTTCAATCCCCTTTTCAGACAAAGGGGGATTAATACTGCCCGTCAACCGCCTTTGAGCGTTCGACAAAGTTTCACCGTGTCTTGATACATATAGTTCCATTTTTTCTCCTTTATTTTGGCTGACACCGTTTAAGTCCCCTCACGAAGCAATGCGAGATACTCTTCATAACTAAAAATACGGTTGCGCCGTTCTCCTGCGCTTTGCACTAAAATTCCGGCTTCTAAAAGCCGCTTGATGGCAGCGGAGGTTGTGCTGAAAGCAAGTCCAAGCGCATCGGCAGTTTTTTGAGTTTCTATGATTGGATTTGCTTCAAGATACGAAAGCAGTAGCATAGCGTTTTTTGCGGCTTTACCCATTTTTAGGGCGACCTCTGAGTTTTTCGTATGAAGAGCTGACAGTTGCTTAATTTTATCTGCCGCATCCTCCGCCGACTCTAAAATCGCCAGCAAAAAGAACTTCACCCATTGCTCAAAGTTGCCTTTATTACGCACTTCCATCATGCGGTCGTAATATTCCGTGCGGTTCTTTTTTAAGAAGTAGGAAATATAAAGTGCAGGTGCGTTTAGTATGCCTTTTTCCATTAAAAACAAGGTAATGAGCAACCGCCCGATGCGTCCGTTTCCGTCAAGAAATGGGTGAATTGTTTCAAACTGATAGTGAATCAACGAGACGCGAATGAGTGTGTCCAAATCGTCGTCGGCATTGATATATTTTTCAAGGTCACTCATAGCCTCAGTCATATCGTCAACATTCGGTGGGATAAATCGGGCGTTTTTGAGAGTGCTGCCCTGTCCGCCAATCCAGTTTTGACTGCGGCGAAATTCGCCGGGGTATTTTTCATGTCCTCTAACGTCCGTCATTAAAACTGCGTGAGTTTCTTTAATTAGGCGGTTGCACAGCGGCAACTCTTTCTGACGCGCGATGGCAAAGTCTGTCGCTTTGATATAGCTGATTACATCGGCGACATTGCGGTTTGTGTTTTCATCAATCAGCGGGTCAAGCACGTCATCCAACGTGGCTTGCGTTCCCTCAATTTGAGAGGACATCAAGGCTTCTTTGCGGACATACATCGAAACAAACAAGTTTACATTCGGAATGTGCAAGGATAGGCTATCCAAAACAGCAAGCTGTTTGTTTGCCGAAACAAGTAAATTTACCATATCGCCATCAAATTCAATACCCGGATTTGGCGGCAATGGCGTTGGCACGAAAGATTTATACGTAGCTTCGCCTGATAGGTTTGTCTTCAAAACGCCCGCGCGATTTTGTTTCATAATCAAAAACTCCTTGCAAATCAAAATTACAAGTTCTATTATACCCTTTTTATTTTGACTTGTCAAGCATATTCAAAATAAAATTAAATATTTTGTTGTTTAATTTCGACATGAGCGGCATAATCCTCTGCAAGAATTGCATACATCATGTAATCACAAACCCCTTGATTATTCCAATCGGCTTGCCGCATATGTCCCTCATATTTCATACCGCATTTCGCCATAACTTTTCCGGAATTAGGGTTACGCGGGTCGTGCCGCGATTCAATGGGAAAAGTATTTTTCGTGTTTCCCCCGCCGAAGGCGGGGGAAACACGAGGAAATGTCTACTGTTAACTTCCAACGTAATAGTATTGTAACACATTTTCGCTCGAAAGTCAAATAAAATTGAGACTCCCGACTGTAACACAAGGCGGTTTTATTTTTCAGGAGGGGTCGAAAAATCTTAAGTATTGAAGACCCCCGCAAGAGCCGGAAATTACATAGCAGGGATTTTACATGAATTTTAAGAAATTTTTACGCAATATTGATTGCAAATTTTACATGGAAGCATTATAATTATACTGTATTGCACGGTTATAAGAACAGAAAAAAACATGAATATCACCATAAAATGCAGAAACCCGCAATACTTGGTCTGCGAGGGGGTTCATCCTATAACAAGGCAAACCGCCGAATTTAATTCAGACAGCGTTATGACGGATTTGAGCCGCTATATCGGGCGAGACGTTCGGGTTTATACGCTTGTCAAGGACTATCACGTTGATTTAAGGTGGTTGCTTAATAATGTTTGACGACAACAAGTTTATAAAAAGGGGGTTGATTAATAATGCGTGAGATGTATGAGATGTTTCAGAAAGTTTGGCGTTTAATAGGAATGGCAATAGGGACAATTTTGGGATTAGCTCTTATGGGATTGGGCGGGTTTGTTGTAATAGCCGTCCTTCGTCCCGACCTGCTTAATACTGAAGTAACCATTGAAGGCGGCGGACCGGGCATTGTTGCGGTGTTTGCGGTGGGTTTAATTATAGGCGGTATTATTGTCATAGGCAGAATCTTCGGTGTGAAAATAAAATTCGGCTCTAAGCGTAAAATAAAAATCAAATATGTGGGTAAGCCTTTCTCCAATATTTCAATTTTTTTCGGCATTGTTTGTGCGAGTTGTTGCATACCGTGCTTTTTACAAACAGAGCAAAAAACGGCGTTTTATATAAGCGGTGCTGTTCTGTTTTTAATAGGAGCGGGACTAATCGCTGTCGGAATCATTACGAAAATAAAGGACGACTTCAAAAAACGCAAAAGGCTCACGAAAAACGACAGGTATGCAATCAAAGCTACTGTTACAGAGGTTCGCGAAGGGAACATCTCCCGCAACGATGTCAGCTCACAATTTTTAATCTGCAGGTCCGAGCAGACGGGGCTTGAATATATATCAGATGACACATGGAGTGATTTGTATGAGTATATAGATGCACAGGTGTGGGTTTATTTAGACCCCGACGACCAAAGTGAGTATGGGCAATATTTCGTGGATTTGGAAAGTTTGACATAAAAAACACACCCACCGCAAACGGCTTTGATAAGCCTTTCTTGGTGGGTGATGTATTTTTTACATCTCTTTCTTTTTATACGTTAACAGAAATCCCGAAACAAGAGCGGTAAACGGCGCTACGGTAACAAGCCCGATACTGCCTGCGAGGGTCGTCAATATTTCAGCAGACACACCTTTATAGTTCATGATATTGTAAATCGGCGTACCTTGAGCCATGAATGTCATAAGCAAAATTATATAACCGCCGGAATACGCGAGAAGCAGGGTCGTCACCATAGTTCCCATAGCATTACGACCTACGTTAAATCCTGATTTAGCCGCCGCTTTCCATTTAATCCCGGGAACCTGTTCCACAACCTCATGCACTGCCGAGGTAATATCAACCGACAAATCGGTCATCGCACCCGCCGCGCCGATAAAAATCGCCGCTTTAAATATTTCTGTCAAGTTTAAATATTCAAATCCGCTGTATAACAATGTTTGAGAATAGGGCATGACCGCCCCGTGTATGTTTAATAATTTCGTAAAAATAACTCCGATTACAGAGGTTGTTATGACCCCTAATATCGCACCCGCAGATGCGGCGAAGCAACGAGAATCGAAACCGTAAACAAGCGAGAGCGAAATAACCGTAATAAATACGGCAAACGCCATTCCTATGCTTATAGGGTTTACGCCATTTAAAAATAACGGAACTAACACTTTCCAGATAGCCAAAACCGTAATTGCAAAAGACAACACTGCCCTCGCTCCGGTAGCCCCCGCGAGCAGAATAAGGAGCAAAATAAAGATGCCGGCTAATATTAATTCTATATGAATCCTGTAATGGTCAATCATAGAAACGGATATTATTTGCTCATCTAAAGAACTGACTAAAACGAGAGCTTTATCGCCGGGTGCATATATTTTATCGCTGTCAAGAGAGCCGTGCAACATATTGACGGCGCGAACATTCTGCCCTTTAAAACTACCGCTTAAAATTTCAATCTCACATAATTGTTCGCCTATTCTCACAAGCCCTGTGTTTCGCATGCGGCTCTCGTCTGTTTGCTTAACCCGTGCGGAAACTCGGTCCACTCCTTTGTATGCCGCCGCTTCTTCATAACCGGTGGGAAGCATTATTAAAATAACGAGCGTAATAATGCCAACAGCTATTGAAATAAGTTTTTTCCTATCGAATTTAATTCTCGGGTTGCCCCGGACGGGTGTATTAAACCCGTCCTCACAACTCCGATTATCTGATTTTTTCATCGCTATTTTACACCTGTGAGTGCCGCTAATTTATAGAAGATTTGCTCTTGATGGTAATACCCGTTGAACAGTTCCGAGCCGTCTCCTTTTGCGAATACGGGAACAGGCACGCCTGTGTGGGAGTACGAAGTCCAACCTATACCTGATTTATTATTAAGTATATGAGTTATGGTAACTGTAAGAGGGTCGTAAGTTCCGTAGAGGACATACTCCGCTTGTGTCATATTTGCTTTGCTTGATGCGCCGATTGCCATTGTTCTTGTATACGCGTCTTGAAGCATGACAAGCTCATAATTAGAGAGTACGAGTGTAGGGTGTGCCGCAGAACCCGCATCGGCAGCTGTTACAAGCCCGAATAATTCTTTTACGTCTTCAAGAACATCCGCAAAAGCAGTTTTGTCTTCTTTGTAGCCCTTGACATGAGTGTTGCTGAACACTTCGTATGTTACTTTTTGCTCGGAAATATTTGATAAGAATGTATCATAATCTGTACCCGCAAATCCTATTGTCATACCGCCCGTCTCATGGTCTCCCGTAACAATAATCAATGTATCGTCCGGGTTTTTCTCATAGAATTTTAATGCTTCTTTAATCGCTTCGTCAAAAGCTAAGACATCGTAAATGTTTGCGGCGGCATCATTAGCGTGACCTGACCAGTCGATTTTACCACCCTCAACCATCATGAAGAATCCGTTTTGGTGATTCGCGCTGAGCATTTCAATTCCTTTTGCCGTATAGTCCGCGAGACTCCATTCTTCAGAAGCGGCGTCGAGTGAATAGTTCATCGCAAGTCCGCTGTCAATATTTTCCGCGATAAGTATGGCTTTCCCGTCCGATGGTTTTAGAGAAGCCGCACCCGCATAAGTAGTATGAACCTTATAGCCTTTTTCGGCGGCGATTTCAAGGATTGGTTGCTTGTCATCTATCCGCGTGGATTGTAACTGTCCGCCCGCGAAATAGTCAAAGTTGCTTGCCGCAAGTTCAAGCCCGATTTCATAGGTGTTTGACCTGCTCGGTTGATGAGCGTAAAATGCCGCGGGGGTCGCATGGTCTAAATTAACCGAACTTATGATTCCGATGCCGTAATTAAGCTGTTTTTTCAGTTTTTCCGTAATCGTTTCAAGGGGAATGGTGAGAGTAGAATCCATATTGATTGTGCCGCTCCACGTTTTATGTCCTGTTGCAAATGCGGTGGCTGTAGAGGCGGAGTCCGGTGCGAAAGATGTAAGGTCGTATGTTGTCGCCGAACCCGTTCCGGGGAATGACATGAACGATAAATCCGTACTTTCAGTTCCGTAATCGGATTTAACAGAGCCGAGATAATATGATGCCGCTTGAATCTGCACGTAACTCATGCCGTCACCCACAAAAAAGAAGATATACTTTGGAATATTGCCGGTGTTTTCTGCGGTTGTGCTATTATTATTGCCTACTGCCGCCGATGTCATGCTTGACATCGTGAACAAAATCGCGATAGAGAAAATCATTGCGATTGCTAAAGTACACGCGAGAATTTTTTTACTTAGAGAAAGAGTACTGATTTTTTGCATTTTTGGTTCCTCCGATTTTTAAGTATTATGGATGATAAGTACACAGTGCCTAACATCTATGTACATAATACACAACTTTTTACACCACGTCAATGCAATTTTAGTAAAATACATGTAAAACGTATGTAATAAAGACTATCGGACGTTAGCTATATAAAGGGCAAAAATAATCGGTTAGACAGGCGTCAGACCAAAGGGTAAAGCCTATAACATCAAAACAAAAGAAAAAAGCCAGAAACCTGCATGGTTACTGACTTTTTAGGTCTTGTGGGGGGTGTAATGCGCTGTGTTTACAATAGTTGTACCGATGTTGTAGGCGTTAGCAACGCTATTGTGTCCGCTCTACCACTCGGCGAAGCCGTAACGCCGCAGTGCTTCGGGGTCGCTCTCGGCGATAGACAGCACACGCGCCGCCGCGCCGCTCGGTCTGCCGCGCCCATACTCCCACGATTCCACGGTCTTTTTTGACACGCCGATGACGTCTGCGAAGAACCCCTGCGACATATTCAGGTTGTCGCGGATTCTGCGGATTTCGTCGGCGGTATATTTTTTCGGCGGTGTCGCCGCTACATAATGCGAATTTAACTCGATTTTGCCCTCGGCATGACGGAGCATTTCTTCCAATCCGCGCTTAATGCTTTCAGATACGTTCATTTTTTGTTACCCCCTAACTCTTTCTCGGTTTGTTCGATTATTTTCTTGTATAGTTTCCGCTCGGTGGGCGTGATATTCTCTTTGTTACTTTTCGGGTAAGCGGTGACTAAGTAAACCCGCTCAAACACGACATAATCGACATACAAGGCGCGAACGCCGCCGCTCTTGCCGCTGTTTTCGGGTGCGAACCGCATTTTCCGTAAGCCGCCCGTGCCGCTCATGACCGCCCCGATTTGCGGGTTGTTGACAATCTCATTTTCTAACCGCCGCCTGTCCTCCATACTAAGACCCATAATTTCCCACTGCTTGTCGAACTCGGAGGTAGAGAAGAACATTCTGCCTTTGTCGTTTATGACATCACCCTCTTTCTATTTTGCTTACTTACATTATATCCTATTTAATAGGATATGTCAAGGGGTTGAGAAAAAAGTTGCTTGAAGTGACGAAGCGGGGGGAGGCAGATTGATGAAAACTCATATATTGAGTTGTCAATATTTTTGAGGGTTGACGTGGGATTTTTCTATTGTATAATTAGAGGAGCGGACGGGCAATAATGGGGTTAGGCATAAAAAACCGCCCCAAAGAGCGGCGCAATAAAAAAGGCGTAAGCGGTTTAACGCTTACCCTTTATTATCGAGAATTTATACCTTGAAATTTTCTTTATAGAGGTCGGCGAACTTTTCAAAAAAACAGGCAAGCTTCATCTTATGTATATCGGGTACATCTTTTAAAGCATATTTAATAATCGAATACGGTTCGGTGTCATCGGGTTCATCGCCGAAGTCCAGCAGACACAGCGGTGAGATTTTAAGGACGGAACATATTTTTAAAAGGGTGTCGATTGTCGGGCAACGCTCCCCGCGTTCGATTATTCCGAGATATACTGTACTCAAATCCGCTTCAAAAGCCAATTCCTCTTGGCTTTTTCCGCTCAAAACGCGATATTTCTTTAAATTGTTGCCGAAATTTATTTGTACATCTTTCTTTTCCATGCCGCACCCCTATATTAAATACTTTAATATAAGTGTAACTATAATATATAATGCAAACAACCATATATATTATAGATATGTACATAATATAGTATTGACAAGGGCTTTTTCGTGTGCTATAATTGCATTAAGTCGAATTTCGACAAAGTTTAAAACGAGGTAAAACATTATGAAGAAAAGAATTATCGCAATTATTCTGACAATGGCAATGACGGTAACCCTATTCACAATTCCCGCAAGCGCGGAAAAACTAACGGCGGCAGACGCGCTTGCAATTTTGCGGCACGTTTCGGGCGGCACACAATTGACAGCGGAGCAGAGAGCGGCGGCAGGAATCGGCGCAGATGAAAAAGTCACAACAAGTCACGCGCTTGCAGTTCTCAAAAGCGTGACGGGTAGCGGCGCGGCAACTACAGAGAGTAGCCAAAAATCGGGGTTCGCGGCTTCCGGCTATGAAGTGAAAGCATTTGACGTATTCCACCCGTTTAAAGTGGTTACGTCTGCAAGCCCTAATCATTTTACAACAGGCAAACTCAAAGCAACGTACAGGGTTTTTAAAAGCGATGAAAACCACGAAGCCAAAGAGGGCTATGAATGGCGTTCGATTAATTTTATAATGGAATTCTCCGATGAAAATTATCGAAATTATGGCAATAGTTGGTTAGGCACGGGAATAGATTATTATTCTGTCGATTTTAGCGAAGAAAACGATTTAAATTATAGGGATAGTACCGAAGACAAATATGTTATTAATTACTTAGGAAAAGAATATGAGGTTGAGACAAAAGGGGCAATCACAAGGAACGAGGATATTTCCGGTGTGCGGTATACTGAAGGATTTTATTCTGCCTTAGTTCCCGTTGGTTATGATGGTTTTATGCTCGCTTTCTTTAATCCGGGCAATTATGCAGGGCAAGACAATGCGCCTTTGTCTCAATTGTTTGACAAGGATACTTTGTTTTTCCGATTTGCTTAAATTAAAAGAAAGGTTGTGAAAATTATGTATAAAATTAGCAAGTACTTAAAGGAGCGTATTAATGAAGCAGGGGGTGCAAAACGCTTTGCTGAAAAATATGATTTTAAAGCCGATGTTATTCAACAGTATATTAACGATGAACGTATGGCTGATGAGGTGACATTGAGAGCGATAGCGGCAAAGTTAGGGGTCGATGACTGGAAAATACTTGCGGAGATTCCAAAGGACGAGGAGAAGCCAAATAAATAATCGCGGTTGCGGTTATATAGAAATACAAATAATCTTTAATTTGATTTTCCATTAAAGGAAGACGGGGTAGGGTATTTTTCCTACTCTGTTTTTTTTGTTATGTGCATAATACAGCTTTTCGGTAACGGATACATATCAAAAATTAGTAATTACATCAAAGCAAAAGAAAAAAGTCAGAAACCTGCATGGTTACTGACTTTTTAGGTCTTGTGGGGGGGTACCGCCTATCCGCGAATGAGCCTCCATTCAACAGGCATACCCATTTGTTCGGCGATTTCCTCGAATTTCTTCACTAAATCGTTGGCGTTAGCGTGCTTAAATGGCGTCCCTCCGAAAGGGACGGAGACATTCTCATCGGAGGTTAGACTTACCTCATCCTCGCGTCCTTGACTTGCCCTGAACAGCTCTTTGCCGTTTGTGTCAAAAACAATCACAGTTTCATACTCATTTCGAGCTATGGACTTCTCGATTCGCTCAATATTTTGCATCGCTTCACCTCTTAAATACAGTATATCAGATTTTACGGGAATTGTCAATATTGTTTTAAAGTAGATGTGTCAACTTTTGTACGCATTTATTAATTTTTATTGACAATTTCCCAAAACGTGTTATAATAAACAAAACACATGATTGGAGAAATTTTTTATGCTTAAATCCGTCAAATTATCCGCTCATTTCCGACAAGCTTGGATATTCGGAATTGTTGTATCGGTCGTCATTTCACTTAGTTTTTCCGGTTGTAAAGCGGAACAGCACGAACAACACGAGCAAATAACGACAGACCTCATCAGCATCATTAAGGAAAACCCCGAAGTGGAGTTACTGCTAAACCGCTCCCTCGAAACAGCTAAAGAAATAAACCCGAACAAAAGCACCAATCCGGCACAATCCCTTGAGGAATATTACGAGTACCTTAATTGGTCGGTAAAGGCAATGCCATGGAACGCGCTGCCCGGCGCAGAGCAAATACCTTCCTTGTTTGATGCCGTTGACCAAAGCTTGAACTACTTTTACTGGTTGCTTGACCAACCTCTGCCCGAGCTTGAAGGGAAAGGCTACTATTACAACAGCCTCCAATATGTTCCTGAGCTTCAGCCATGGATTGTCAAGTATGTTCAGTCATGGGGAGAATTTTTGTCAACCGAAGAGTCGTGGAATGATGAATACTATGCTCTTATGCAACAAGAAGAGCTATTCAATTTAGACAAGGGCTGGTACGAAGACCCCTCTAACTGGCGGACATGGAACGATTTCTTTTCCAGAGCGTTGAGTTCTCCCGAAGTAAGACCAATAACAGCACCGAATGATAATTCCGTCGTTGTTTCTCCCGCCGATTCGGAGCCGCAAGGGGTTTGGCAGATTGATGAAAACTCATATATTGAATTGGGAGTGCAAATAAAATCAACCGAGTTTCAATCTATCCCGCTTTTACTTGGCGGCGACAGTGATTACGGTGAGGTTTTCGCGGGAGGTGTACTCACACATACTTTCTTGAATATTCATGATTATCATAGGTTTCACTTTCCGATAAGCGGGACGATAAAAGAAGCCAAGATTATACCGGCTCAAGATGCTGTCGGCGGACAGGTCGTGTGGGATGCGCCAACGGAAAGATACCTCTTGATAATAACCGAACCGGGTTGGCAGACGATTGAGACGAGGGGGCTTGTAATTATTGAAACGCCCGACTACGGTCATGTCGCATTGTTGCCTGTGGGCATGTCGCAGATTTCGTCCGTAGTATTTGAAAATACGATAATAGCGGGAAAAGTTGTAAACAAGGGAGACCCGTTTGGACGTTTCTTGTTTGGCGGTTCGGATATTGTTATGATATTTGAAAAGGATGCCGGGTTTGAAATAACAGTGCCGACGGCAGGCGATGTACACGAACATGTTTTAATGGGACAGGAATACGGGGTGTTTCGCAAATAGAACTGACGGTTGTCAATAAGTCACCCATTTCTCCAAAACGACACAAATCACCCAAATACAAAATCCCTGTAACCATTGATTGTTACAGGGATTTACAGCGATTGCGGGAGTCTGTAATGCGCTGTGTTTACAATAAGTTACGCCGATGCCGTAAGCGTTAGCAATGCTATTGTGTCCGCTCTACCACTCGGATAAGCGGCAGAGTCCAGAGTTCATGGTTGCCTTGCAAGTTTATTATATTCGGGTGTTTCATCATGTCTGTAACAAAACATACAGGCTCTGCCCCGCGTTCTTTTTACCCATCTATGCTGTCGCCGAGGACATAAAGTATATCGCTTTCTGAAAACTTAATTTTCTCAAGCATGGCAATATAGCGGTCTAAGCGACCATGTAGGTCGGAAATTATGTAGGTCACGATTAAACCTCGCTTAAGGTTTTGGCGCGTTCAACAATTATCTCGCAAGCGTTTTTCAAAAATTCTAATATTTCATTTTTGCAAACTTCTATTTCAACTGACTCTAATAGTTTTTTTCCTTTAAGAGGAATCCACTCGTCATTTTCCCATTTCTTATACCCTTTATAAGGCATATTTTTATCTTTATCCGTGGGAGCTAATTCTTTGAATTTTTCGTAACCGTCATCTTTTCCGTATTCAAAAAATGTTTGAAGATAATTTTTTTCAACATAATTTTTCCACCCACCTTCACCCGTTCCAAATTTAACAAAGTAGTCCTTATTGTCTTCAACAAGAAACTCATCGGGACCTTTTTCAAAATTACTTATGAAATATTCGCGTACATCTTTGAAGAACGAGTCGGGAAAATCGTTATAACTCCTGTTTTTCATTAAATTTAAGTTAATACTATTAGGGTTTGCGGGTAGTGGCATGAAATTTGCCAAAGAATGGTATTTTTCGTAGAACTCCTTAAACTTTACTTTTAGTTTATCGGGAACATCTGCTTGATTCTCTATAATATCAAGTCGTCCTTTTTGACTTGTGGGTATATCTCCTTTAAAATCTGTCAAGCGAATCAAGCAGCCTGCCATTGTTCTAAATGATATAATCGTGTCTCCGCGATAATTTCCGTCTTCGCCATTATAGTCTTCCTTAGCCGAACCTAATACATCAGCCCAATATTTTGCGTAGAACCTCCTCGCTTCTCCAGTGTGGTCGGGGTCGCCACCGATGACCTCTTCTAAAAAATCTTGCGGTGTTTTTACTGCATCACTCATAATCTTTTCCTTTCTGCGCTTTAAGCCCGCGTGGCTTTTTGTACAGCAGAGCTGTTGTATTTATCGCTTATTGCCTTTGCCGCCTGTGCTATTTGTTTGCGTAAATCCTGTGGTGTTGTATAATCACTTTTTTATATACTTCGTGTTTCTTGCCGTGCCGACTTTTTGAATCAAGCCGCCTTTAACCATTAAGGAAAGCGCGGCTTCAACCGTGGTTGGGCTTACATCGGGGAGAATGTAGCAGATTTCTTGTTTTGAGATAGGCAAAAGACTGTTCAAGACAGTGTTTTCAATGCGTTCACGCTTTGTCACTTTCTTGCTGCTCGCGACCGCAAACCGCTTATCAAGCTCTTTATAACAGAACAAAAGCGTTGTTATAAAGTTTGTGATAAACGGGAAATAGGTATTTTCCCCCTCGTGCCAAAGCAAAGAACTATCTTTAAGGGCGGCGTAATACTCCGTCTTGGTACGGTTGATTTGCTCTTCAAACGAGATATATTTTCCCGCATCAAAGCCGTTTTTGTACAGCATTAAAAGCGAGAGAAGCCGTGACATTCTGCCGTTTCCGTCAGTAAAAGGGTGAATACAAAGAAAATCCAGAATAAAGCAAGGAATCAGCAAAAGCTGATTTATGCCGTAATTACTCCGCGCGTCCATATACGCCAAAATCAATTGTTCCATTGTTTCAGCAGTTTCGGCGGCGGGGGTTGGCTCAAAACGGACACGCCTGACGCCGCCTACAGTTTCCATAATGACGTTATCGGTTTCTTTGTATGCCCCGCCGCTTACGGGCGAATATGACAGCATAATTTCGTGAAAACGCAGTATGTCGTGTTCACGAATATCAAGCGTGTCGGCGTTTTCGTGGATTAGTGCAAGCGCGTCGCGATAACCGGCGATTTCCGCTTCGTTATGGTTCAGCGGCGGGCTATTTTGGTTGACAATTTCGTTAATACGCTGTTCACTTGTAACAATGCCCTCAATTTCGTTAGAACCTTTAACAGACTGCACTTTTGCGATGCTTTCCATTTTAACGAAAACCTCGCCGTAGTCCTTTTTCAGCTTTTTTTCACGCTCCCGCAATTCGCTGATTGCTCCGACTATATTTACAAGCCCCGCAGGCAACATTCCATGTTCCAAAAAGGAATAATCAAAACCCCTCATAACTTCTCACTCCTATCTGCATATATTTTAGCATATTATATGCAGATTGTCAAGAGGATATAGGGTTTTTCTGCATATTATTGGTTTTATTTTATGCAGTTCCAAACTTGTTACATTCGTGATAACCCAATCGCGCTGTTTATTACAGTCATTCCATTGAAAGCGAAATTGCACAGAAAATGTGCTGTCATGCAGACATAAATGTTTCGTGTTTTTATGTATGCAATATTAAAAGGTATAGCCCATAAACACGCCTGTAAAAAGCCGAGCGGCATCAGCGAGTGTTCACTTGCGTAAAGAAAAATAGATACAATCGTGCTGATTACAAGTATTGTTTTTGTATCAAAAGCCGTGACTGCTTTTCTGTAAAATGCTTCTTCTGCAATCGGCGGCAATACAATTGTGGCAAATGCAAAAGCGATTAACGTCCCCATGCTGTTTATACCAAACACGCTCATGCCATCGTTCGCACCCGGAAACAAAAGCATGATGCCAAAACCTGCTCCAAACGCCGCCACCATGCCAAATACCGTATACAAAACAGGCAACCAAAAAGACTTACCTTTCTTTAGCGCATTGCCCCATTCCGAGAACCGCCAATCACGCAAAAAGAAAAAGTAACAAGCGATGACGAAGTAAAAAACAAGGTCGAAGTAAACTCTTGTAAATTTATCGAAAGAGTTACAAAAAATCAAGTAAAGAATGTGCCATGCAATTACGGGGAGAATTTTGAACCAATATTTCTTGCTTTTTATTGAATTTTCTGTGCTTTTCATGGTTGGTGGGGTTCCTTTCTTGTATCAGAAGAATTTTTACGTTCAATTTTTTTCTGTGTTTCTTTAATCACCTTGAAATATTCCTGTTCAACAGGCGACAACTCGTCAGCGGTCTTACGCTTGTACTTCAAATATTCGGTGTTAGCTTTATCCAATGCCGCTTCGTGCGAAACATTACCAAAACCTACAAGAGTCCCCTCGCCGTAACTGCTTGTGAACTTATCAAGCTCTGCAATCCATTCGCGCATATACATATGCTCGTGCCGCCGTGCTTTTAACTCCGCAATATCGAAAAATGCCGATACAATGCGGTTTAACACGAACAATTCATCTTCTGTCATGTAGTTCTTTGCGGTGTCAATGTCGGTTTTTCGCGGACGTGAGCCTTTGAAAGTCGTAAGCCCCATGAACGGTTGTTCGCTGTCGGCGCGTTCATAAATTAACTCTGCGGCTGTGTGTTTTGAAGCGGCGAAGTGCATTTTATTCTGCACGATTTTGAAAAACTCAAAAGTTTCGGGCTTCTTGGGATTATAATCTACGCTCGTTGCATACAAATCCAAGACTTGACGGTACAAAGCCTTTTCGCTTGAACGAATGTCACGGATACGCTCAAGCAACTCGTACCAATAATCGCCACCGCCGAACTCTTTCAGCTTTTCGTCGTTCATTGCGAAGCCTTTTTGTAAGTATTCGTGCAGAACCGCAGTCGCCCATTGCCGAAATAGTGTTCCTTGCGCCGATTTCACGCGATAACCTACGGCGAGAATAACGTCAAGGCTGTAAAATTTCACGGGCTTATCTGAATTTGCAATGTGCAAACTTTGCACATTGCTTTTTTCGTCAAGCTCGCCCTCTTCAAAAATGTTTCGCAAATGCTTTGTAATTACCGACCTCTCGCGTCCGAACAACTCAGAGATTTGCGCCTGCGTAAGCCAAAGCGTTTCACCCTCAAAGCGAACATCAATTTTCGATAATCCGTCTGCTGATTGATATATAATAATTTCGGAATTATTCACCATTCAAATCCCATCCTTTCCCAATTATCACACCCATTTATTATATCAAATCTTTCCGAATATTACAAGCTTTTAATATTATTTTTTGGCAACCCATGAGGAGCGGACGGGCAATAATGGGGTTAGGCATAAAAAAACCGCACCAAAGAGCGGCGCAATAAAAAAGGCGTAAGCGTTTAGTGCTTACCCCTTATTTTTTATTCTTCAAGCTGTCAATCACAGTCTGAATCGCTCCAACGTCTGTATCGGAAATGTTACTGACGTTAAGTTGCTTCGTGATTTTAATGCCGAGAAGATAATCAGTCGTAACGCTGAATATATCCGACAGTTTTATCAGATATATCAGGCTCGGTTGTGTCTTTTCGCTTTCCCACGCATTAACGCTTGACTTGTGTATTCTCAGTCTGTCCGCTAATTGCTTTTGAGATAAGTGCATATTTTTACGCTCTTGTTTAATTCGCGCCGCTAATCCGTTAATCATATTTCCACCTCTTTTATAGATTATACAGCACAAAAGACGGTTTTAGGTAATATTTTAATTAGTGTATTGACAATCATTTATAAATCGTGATATAATTATAACAATGGATTTTACAAAAATACCCAAGGAATAATATACAAAATACAGAACTATAACAGTCGATATATGTGTATAATTAACAAATATTTCTTTTTTGAGAAAATAATTCTCTGAAAATAAAACCTAAGCCGCTCTTTTTTCATCATTATTATTGAGGGGTTATTACAGCGGGCGAAAAAACCCACGCTACAAAGGAGATAATAAACACGGTATGGAAAATAATAACAGCTTGTCCGAAATCATTAAGTCTGCACAAAACGGCGATACAAAAGCCTTTGAAACGCTTTACAACGATTACGTAAAGTCGGTTTATTTCCTCGCGCTGAAAATGATGAAGAACCGCGAAGAAGCAGAGGACGTTACGCAAGAGATATTTATTATAGTATACCAAAAACTTTCGGAACTCGAAAACCCCGAAGCGTTCTCCGCATGGCTCAATAGAATAGCCGTCAACAAGTGTAATGAAATTCTCCGAAAAAATAATATGCTGTCCGTTTCGGGAGCGGAAGAAAAAACTGTCGCAGAATTTATCGAAGAAACCGACAGAAAGTTAATCCCCGAATTAAAAGCGGACGATGAAGAAACGGCGCGGCTGATTGTTGAGATTATCGACAAACTCCCGACACCGCAAAAAGTATGTGTTTATTACTATTATTACGAGCAACTTTCGGTTAAAGAAATAGCGGAGCAATTAGCCGTAAGTGAAAACACAATAAAAACCCGCCTTGCCTTAGCGCGTGATAAAATCCGCACAGAGTTAGAGCAACTCGAAAATAATGAGGGCTTAAAGCTATACTTAGGTACGCCGCTTATACTTATTCCCATGCTTAAAATGGCTATGAATAATTCCGAAGTCCCCGCAAACTTACTCGGAAAAATCATAGGTGCTTTAAGCATAACCGCCGAAGCCGCAACCGTAGCCACCGTATCGGCAGGTACAGCAACGGCTACCACAGCGGCAACAGCAGGGACAGCAACGACAACCACAGCCGCAACAGCAGGGACGGCGGCAACTACTACAGCCGCAACAGCAGGGACAGCGGCAACTACCACAGCCGCAACAGCAGGGACGGCAACGGCTACCACCGCGGCGGTTTCCGCCTCAACAGCAGGAACAGCCGCGACCATAACAACCGCCGCCACAGGCGCGGCTATAAGCGCGAATACAATTATAGCGGCAGTCGTAGGCGCGGCAGTTGTGACGGGCGGCATAGTTACCGCCGTGTTGCTCACAGGCACAGAAGAAGAAATCCCCGCAGTCGCGCCTGTCGTGACTACGGAAGAAGCGGTTATTATAACCACACCCGAGGTCACAATATCTGAACCCGAATGTCAGCACGAATGGAGCGAAGCCACTTGTGAAGAACCTCAAACTTGTTTAGAGTGCGGCGAAATCGTAGGCGAGCCTTTAGAGCATGAATGGCTTGAAGCTACTTGCGAAGAACCCCAAACTTGTACATTATGCGGAATAACCGAGGGCGAACCTTTAGAGCATGAATGGCTTGAAGCTACTCTTGAAGAGCCGAAAACTTGTGCAATATGCGGCGTGACAGAGGGCGAACCGCTCCCGCCGCCCGAACCTGTTCAGACCGATTCTATAACAATAAGAGGGATAGAATACAGCGCAAGTTTGACAGAGCTTTCTTTATCCGGTCAACAGCTTACCAATGCACATATAGAACCGCTTGCTAATATGACAAATCTGACAAAATTAGATTTAACAGGAAATAGAATCACCGACCTGTCGGCACTTAGCGATTTGCCAAATTTAACGGAATTAAATTTATCAGGAAATCGAATCAACGACCTGTCAACAATTAGCGGTTTTACAAATTTAACGGTGTTAGATGTAAGTCGTAATAATATCAGCGACCTATCACCACTTAGCGGTTTGACAAATTTAACGGAATTAAGCATAGGCGGTAATAATATCAGCGACCTATTACCACTTAGCGGCTTAATAAATATAGAAATGTTATCTTTGAGCGGGAACGAAATCAGCGACCTGTCCCCTCTATTGAATTTAACTAAATTTATGCAGGTGGAAAACTTAGTTTTAGCAAATAATAAAATCAGCGATTTATCAGTAATATCAAGATTTACTAACCTAACGAATTTAAATTTAGACAATAACCAAGTTAGTGATTTATCTCCGCTTCTATCCTTGTCTAAACTATTTGAATTGAGAATAGACGGTAATCCTATATCTGACGACAGCGAGAAATTAGATGAATTTTCAAAAGAAGCAGAAGTGATTATTATAGTCGGCTATTCCGTTTTTCTTGGAAATTATACGATTGACGTTGACAACGTCATAATCTCCAGTTCTTCCCCCTCTTCTTAGATATTGGATAACTCTGTTAAACAAGGTAATTGCCGTCAAACAGGCGGTAAAATAAAAAATTCAAAGGAGCTTAACAACATGAAAAAGTCTAAAGTAACAGCACTCATCTTGGCAATGGTAATGGCGATAAGCCTATTCACGATTCCCGCAAGTGCGGAAAACCTCACGGCGGCAGACGCTTTGGCAATTCTTAAACACGTTGCGGGGACAGCAGAACTCACAACAGAACAGCGAGCGAAATACGGTTATGAAGAAAATCAAGAAGTAACCGCCGCTCATGCCCTTGCAGTTCTTAGGGCTGTAGTAGGATTTAACGCAGTTGAGATTGATTTAAGCGAGCAGGGCATAACAGACAGCAAATTAGCAGAAATGGTAAGAAACGGCGAAATTCCGCAGAATGTGACATCTCTAAATTTAAACTCAAATTTTATCAGCGACCTCACGCCATTAAAAGGGCTGACAAGTTTAACTGAACTCGGTCTTTATGATAACCCTTTCACCGACATATCCCCTCTCAGCGGATTGACGAATTTAGAATATTTAGATTTGAGAAATGTAGCAGTTGGGGTTTTTAAATCTGATGAAGACCTGGAAAATGGTGACATTTTTATACAAAGAGCAGACGGAAAGTGGGGTGTTAACCCTAATAATATTATTTATTTTGATGAGGGTTTAATTAAAGATATAACTCCGCTAAAAGGATTAGTAAAATTAGAATACTTACTTTTGCAAAATAATTTTATAAGCGATATATCTCCACTTAGCGGGTTAGTTAATTTAAAAGCATTGGGATTGTGGAGCAATAATATTAGTGATTTAACACCGATTGGCGGTCTTAAAAATCTAACTTCTTTATCTGTTTCCGATAATAAAATTACCGATTTTACTGTGATAAAAGGCTTAACAAATTTAGAAAATTTATACATAACTCTCGGAAAAGTAGACCCGATTGGTAGATATTATGATTATGGTGATATAGCTTATTCTATTCAGAAAGAAATTCAAGCCGCTTTACCGAATTGTGAAGTATGGTAAAACAAAGGAGCAAATCGAGTGAAAAACGTCAACTACGCCGATAATCTTTAATTTGATTTTCCATTAAAGGAAGACAGGGTAGGGCTTTTGCGCCTGCTCTGTTTTTCTTTGTCTTGTGCAATTGCAAAATAGATTCAATAAAAATATTGACAAATTCGCCCAAAACGAGTATAATATAATTAATGAGACCCCCCGCACCTCTCCGAGCTTTGAAGCGCGTGATGTGTCCCAGGGGGGGCATTCTTTAACATAGGGGCGTTCATTGGTATACCTCGTTTACGGTACAGCTTGAAGCCTTAATCGAGGAGTACGGCGACTACATACAGTTAAAGCATATCGGGTTTCCGGAGAATTGGGCGGAGGTTGAAAAATATCAATCATGATGATTTATCTATGTCATATGGCATAGATAATGGCATAGATGGCATAGAAAATGACACAAAAGGCATAGAAAATGGCATAGATGGCATAGAAAATGGCATAGATGGCATAGATAATGACACAAATGGCATAGATGGCATAGATAATGACACAAATGGCATAGAAAATGGCATAGATGGCATAGAAAAAGGCATAGATAATAGCGAAGAAAAAAATGCCGAGAAAATCTTGTTGACATTTGCCATAAAAAGCGGTATACTATTATTAAGAAACCAAAACGGGAGGCGAATTCATGGCAACATCAACATTTCACAAGAATATAGTCATTGACGACAAAGCGGCTGACCGTCTTATTGAAATCCTCAATAAGCCTGCTCCGCCTATGCCCAAATTTCCCGAAAACTACTGGGCAGAAAATGAAAGGAAAGTAAAAGAATGGTTATCTCGCTCCAAGAAGCAATCATCGGAGAAGAAATAACAGATTCTGTTTCCGTTGCGATTGCAAGATTCTCTTGTATTGATAAAGATGTTGAGAAATTCCTTAAACAAAAGGCTTTTGAATATGAAAAACGTGACAAAAGCCGTACATATCTGATTTTTGACGAAAATGACGGCAATTTATTGGGTTATTTTTCGATTTCGTTAAAAGCACTCCCTTTTAACGAAAACTTATCAAAAAGCAAAATTAAAAATATTGATGGTTTTTCAAAAGATGTTAAAGCTGTCGGCATAGTGCTTATCGGGCAATTTGGCAAGGATTCTGTGTTAGCTAAAAATATCAGTGGCTCTGAATTGTTCAATGCTTGTATGGAAAGAGTAAAAGCGGCTCAAAGAATTATCGGCGGTAGATTTGTTATGTTAGAATGCCAAGAAATAGAAGCTGTTATGGCTTTTTATAAGCAAAATGGTTTTGAACATCTGCAACGTGATGAAAACGATGGTTATTTGCAAATGATTAGACGGCTTTAAACTTAGAAAAAAATGCCGAAAAAATCTTAAACGTGCTTCAAATCCACTTCGCAAAAGCAAAAAAGCAGCACCTGCTCGCCTTAGGCTTGCAGGTACTGTTTTTTGATTGCGGGAGGCGGATTTGAACCACCGACCTTCGGGTTATGAGCGTGTTTTAGTATTAATTATAGCCATTTACACGCGATTATATTAAATTATCAAACACCCGAAAAACCCTGTGTTTAAAAGGCTTTAATCGCCAAAACTCAAAAAATCTCAATAAACGCCATATGCAATTATTTTGTACTTTGGTTAGACGTTCCGTTAGACCTTAGTATACCTAACTAAATTTATTAAAGACAATCAATCCGTTATTATTACTATATAAAGCCCTCAATATGGGGCTTTTTCTCTGCCTGTAAATTAACATAATAATATAGCCTGTCGAGAAAAAACCGCCCTGTGCTTCCACAAGGCGGGATTTATTCTCATGCTGTGTTGTTCAACTTATCCGTCCCGCTACTCCGAAACTCCCCGCTCGTGCCGTACATTTCGCGGATTTCATCAAGTGCGTAGTCTTTGCGGCTACGCTTGCGGTAGTCTTCGGGGGCGAGATACCATGCCGTTTTCTTGCTGTGCCATTGAAATTTGAGGGCTTTTAGCCTGTCCTTGTTCGGCTTGGTATCGCCTGTGACCCACACAAAACAGCCTATAATCTCAATCGTGATTCCGTCCATTTTCATTAACTCGTTAATTAAGTCTTTGAAGTATTCGGCGGTTTCGGTGGTGGCTTGCCGTGCTGTGTAGGTTTCGCCGTCTTTAGTCTTGTGAATGTCTTTCAGTTTCGGAAAAAGGCGGTCATATTCGGCGTTGACAGCTTTCATGGCTTCATCAGAACCGCCCATGTCGGGGTGATGTTCCATAGCCAACTTGCGGTACTGGCTTTTGAGTTCCTCTAAGGTTTGAGGTGCGGGGGTGAAGTATTTAGTAGTCTTCATGATGTTAAAGTCCTTTCATAATAATTATTCGCCCGAACGGCGCGACCCCCGAACAATAGAAAAATCCCATGTCAACCCCAAAGCCGCCGAAGCGGGCAAAAAAAATTTATTTCCGAATATAAGAAATAAATTATTTTTGAGGGTTGACGTGGGATTTTTCTATTGTATAATTAGAGGAGCGGACGGGCAATATTATAAACCGCTATAAATAAAAAATAACACCGACATTTCTGACGGTGCTGTTCCATATTGCTTTTTCTATATCGTTATTCCCCCCTCAAAAACTCCCTCTCATACCCCCCGCTATCCTCATCAACAAACACCACAATTCCGCTCAACTCATACATCGAGAACCCGCTAAGCGAGAAAGTACTCGTAGTATCGCCGAAGTAAAAGATAGATTCCATATCATAAGTAACGCCTACCGCCATATCTTTAATCGGAATCATAACGCTCACCGTTTCGCCCGAAATTAGCGGAAACTCCGTGACTATGTTGTCCCCCCACTCCGCGCGGTCGGAGCGTTTAAGCTGTATGCTGTGAATCGTGTCGGGCGTGTTATTATAGATGATGATTTCCGTTTGCTCTTGTTTACTGCTCAAAAACGTAAAAGCAGCGATTACGGCGGCAAGCAGTACAGCGAAAACCGCCGTAAATGCTTTTGCAATACGTTTTTTCGGGTTTGGCTTAACGCTTTGGCTCACGAGTTCTCGAAGCCGCTCCGACATTTCGGGTATTTCGGACATAAATTGCGGCTTGCTTGTCAGAAACTTGTCCGAAAGTCGCTCAATCGCGGCATCGAAATACTCGTGGCTGTTAGCGTTTACGCCGTTTTGCATACGCAGGGGTTCAATATCGGCAGGGAGTACATCGGGGAACTCGAACCCTCTAAGCATGACAGGGACTATGTTTTTGCCCTTTTCGAGAGCGTGTGCAATTTCCAAACGCACCCAATCGCCCTCATGTACACAGCGGTCTAAACCGCCTTTTGAGCAAATCAAGATGAAGTCTTTGCAATTGTCGATTACGTCAAACAGTTTTGTATTAAAACTACCCGAATTGAGATTTTCTATGTCAAGAAAGACTTTAAACCCCTTTTCGGTCAAGCGGTCGCGGAGCAGTATAGCCATAGCTTCGCCGCCGTCCCGCCTGTAGGACAAGAAAATGTCATATGTATCAGCGTAGTTGACGTTTTTTTCTCCGTTACTCACTTGATTTGCTCCTTTGTTTTACGTTAAAATAAAAACACTGTCACTCATAATTAACACACCCGGCAAATTTTTCGTAAGTTCACGTATTGCATCGTCACTTACGGGATTGCGTTGAAGGTCTAACATTTGTAGATTACGCAACGAGTAGAGTGGAGAAACATCACTAATTTCATTAGCCCACAAATCTAACACCGTCAAATTTACCATGTACTGTAAAGGCTTTATATCATCATTCGTTAACCCCTCGCCTCGTAAATTAAGGTAATCAAGCGAAGTGCTGTATTGAACACCTTTAATTGTTATGTATTCGGGGATGGCTTCGGGTGTAGTTGTTTGCTCAGATGTTGGGGTGTCGGTCGTTCCTACAACCTTTTTTAAGATAGAAAGAGCGTCTGCGGAAGTGATTGCTTTTTCATCAGTGAAACCGTATTTTGTCATTTGCTCGGACGAAAGTAATTGTGTTCCTACAACGTGTTTGAGGACGGCTAATGCGTCTGCCGCCGTGAGATTTTCCGCGCTTGCGGGAATTGTGAATAGGCTTATCGCCATTGCCATTGCCAAGATGAGTGCTGTTACTTTTGACTTTTTCATGTTGTTAAGCTCCTTTGTTTAAATTTTATTTAATCGCAAAACTGCGATTATTAACAATACATTTGACGTTACTCGAAAATAAATTTGCAATTTGGTAAAGCGGCTTGTAGGTTATCAATTTGCGAACCCGTAATTTGCCAGTTATTCCATAAATGTAAAATTTCAAGATTAGTCAGCCCACTCAACGCCGATATATCGCTGATTTGAGAATTGTCTCCTAAACTTAATTCTGTTAAACTCTCTAACCCACCCAAAGCAGATATATCTCTGATTTGATTTATGCTTAAGTCTAAAAATTCAAGATTTGACAACCCGCTCAAAGGCGATATATCACTAATTTGATTTCCCCATAAATATAATGTCATTAAATTTGTCAGCTCATTCAACGCCGATATGTCGCTAATTTGGTTTTGATATAAATATAATGCTTCTAAATTAATTAACCCACTCAACGCCGATATGTCGCTAATTTGGTTTTGATATAAATATAATGCTTCTAAATTAATTAACCCACTCAACGCCGATATATCGCTAATTTGGTTTTCATGTAAACCTAATTCTTCTAAATTAATTAATCCGCTCAAAGGCGATATATCGCTAATTTGATTAGAATACAAAGTTAAAAATGTCAAGTTCGTAAGCCCGCTCAATGCCGATATATCGCTGATTTGATTATTACTTAAGTATAAAATTTCAAGGTTAGTCAATCCGCTCAAAGGCGATATATCGCTGATTTGGTTTTCACCTAAAGCTAATCTTTCTAAATTAATCAACCTGCTCAAAGCCGATATGTCGCTGATTTGATTCCCGCCTAATCCTAATTCCGTTAAACTCTCTAATCCGCTCAAAGCTGATATGTCGCTGATTTGGTTATTTTGCAACCAAAGAGTTTCTAAATTATTCAATCCGCTCAACGGCGATATATCGTTAATTTGATTTTCCCATAAATATAAAGTCGTTAAATTTGTCAGCCCACTCAAAGCTGATATGTCGCTGATTTGATTCCCGCCTAATCCTAATTCCGTTAAACTCTCTAATCCGCTCAAAGCTGATATGTCGCTGATTTGGTTATTTTGCAACCAAAGAGTTTTTAAGTTAGGCAATTCGCCAACAAAAATTACATCGTTTACATCACTTATTTCACATTCCACTAAGCCTAATAATGTTAAGTTAGTAAATTCGGATATTTGAGAGTAATTATTTGTTGTCAAGCATAATTCCGTAAGATTCGGTAAACTTTTTAAAATCATATAATCGTCTATAGGATTACCGCATATATCCAAGTGTATTAAATTCGGTAATTCCATAACAGGGGAAAAGTCGCTTATTTGGTTGTTCATTAGTTTTAGGTGTGTAACGTCATGAGTAATTGTGCCGTCTGCGATTAGTTCAACAAGTCTTTCGTTTGTTATACCCTGCCCGTTTAATTCTATTTCGATTTCTACCGCTTCGACTTCGGGCGTGATTTCTTCGGGCGTGGTTTCTTCCTCAATAATTTCGGGCGTAGTTATAATAGGTGCTTCTTCCGTAGTCACGACAGGCGCGACTGCGGGGATTTCTTCTTCTGTGTTTGTGAGCAACACGGCGGTAACTATGCCGCCCGTCACAACTGCCGCGCCTACGACTGCCGCTATAATTGTTTTTACGCTTATAGCCGCGCCTGTGGTGGCGGTTGTTATGGTCGCCGCTGTCCCTGCGGTTGCGGCTGTGGTAGTTGCCGCCGTCCCTGCTGTTGCGGCGGTGGTTGTTGCCGCTGTCCCTGCCGTTGCCGCTGTGGTGGTTACGGCTGTTCCTGCTGTTGCGGCTGTAGTTGTCGCGGCTGTTCCTGCTGTTGCCGCTGTGGTTATAGCGGCAGTACCCGCTGTGACGTTGGCAAACATCGAATCTAAAACACCCTGCGGCATTTCAAAAGTCCGCATAGCGTGCCTAAGCACAGGCGCAATCATGAGCGGAACAATAGCATACAGCTTTATTCCCTCTTTTTCTTCGA
>Ga0099364_10000600_pt1 | contig 61697 bp, 49 predicted proteins | sample TergutTh196P3_FD_73070 | JGI IMG/M metagenome (GOLD analysis project Ga0099364, IMG submission 73070) | Microcerotermes parvus P3 segment gut microbial communities from Pointe-Noire, Republic of the Congo - Th196 P3 | ecosystem: Host-associated > Arthropoda: Insects > Digestive system > Gut ... | reverse complement strand
ATGGCAGATTTGAGGCTTGAAGAACAGGTAAAAACATCGATAGAGAATATACGCCCCTCTCTTCAATCCCATGGCGGCGATGTGGAATTTGTTTCCGTATCGGAAGACGGTGTGGTTTCTGTAAAATTAACAGGGGCCTGCGGAAACTGCCCTAGAGCAGAAATGACCCTTAAAATGGGGATAGAATTTAAACTAAAAGAAGAAATCCCTGAAGTCAGCTCTGTTGTTGGTGTATAGTGTCCTCCTCCTCCATTAGAAATAGTTTTCTGGATTTGGCTTCGAAAAAAATAATTATTTTTGACGGGGCTATGGGAGCCATGATCCAATCCTATAAAAAACCCTCAAACGAAAATCTTAATGAAGATGATTATAGGGGAGAGCTGTTTAAGGAAAATAAAAATCCCCTTAAAGGCTGCGGTGACATACTCTGTCTGACAAGACCGGATATAATTCTTGAAATACATGAAAAGTATTTAATTGCAGGGGCAGATATACTGGAAACCTGCAGTTTTAATGCAACTTCCGTTTCGTTGGCGGAATTCGGTCTGGAAGACAGAGCTTATGAGTTAAGTTTCGCATCTGCTTCCCTTGCAAGGAAAGCAGCGGATTATTTTTCAGCTTCGGACAGGAAGATCTATGTTGCCGGGAGCATGGGACCCACTTCCAAAAGCGCAAGTTTTTCTCCCGATATAAATACACCCCTAAAAAGGGCAATTGGCTGGGATGAGCTTCATAATGCCTATTACGATAATGCAAGAGGACTTCTGGACGGCGGTACGGATATCTTTCTTATAGAAACCGTTATTGATCCTATTAATGCCAAAGCCGCAATTTCCGCCGTCCTGCGTCTTTCAAAAGAGAAGAGAAGGGATCTGCCAATTATTCTTTCTGCCTCCGTTTTAAAAGGCGGAGGACGCCTTCTTTCCGGGCAGTCTCTCGAAGCCTTTTTTGTTTCAACCCTTCATGCCAAAGCCCTCGCAATAAGCCTTAACTGCTCCTTTGGAGCGGATCTAATGAAGGCTCCCATGGCAGAGCTTGCGAATAACGATGTCTTTTCTTCCATGCTGCTTTGTGCCTATCCGAATGCCGGTCTGCCCAATCCAGCCGGCGGCTATGATGATGATCCAAAGATAATGGCGGATAAAATGGAAGAATACTTTAAGGAAGGGATTCTAAATATTGCAGGAGGCTGCTGCGGCTCTACACCTGAGCATATTGCCGCCATTGCAGAAAGGGCTTTAAAATACAAACCTCGCAATTTTACCTCCGCTGACAATTCTTTACCTGAGGGTTTGTACTGTGGCAACGATGTTTTTAAATTAAGTTATGAAAAAATAGATTCATATAGAATGGAAAACCTAAAAAAGCATTCCTTGCAGGAAGATTTTCCTAACCTTGCAAATAATGGTGAGTATGAAGATGCTGTGGACATTTTAAGGGAAAACATGGAAAGCTCCGATGAGCTTCTCTGTATAAATATAGACAAAATTCAAAGAGAAGCTCTTTCGGATACTGTAAATTATGCCCTTCAATTTCCGGATCTTGCAAGACTTCCCCTTCTTCTTACATCAGAGGGCTTTAAAGATGCCCCTGCCGGACAGCTTGTTTTGGATAAAATTGAAGACTGCCTGAAGTTCCTTCCCGGAAGGGGAATTGTAGTTGTGGATAAACTTGATAAAAGCCATCCCCAATGGAACTTTTTTGCAGATAAAATCGATCTTTTTGGCGCCGAACTTATTGAAGGCTAAGGATCTTAAAGATCCTTAAGGCTTGAAGCCTTAAGCCTTAAGGCTTTAGGGCTTTTTCTGCCTCTGCCTTAAGGACTGTTTAAACAGAGCCTCTGCATCTATCTTTAAATCTGAATCCACACCTGTAAGGGGAGTAATGCCGTCTCCATTAACACTTCGGAAGAGGGGAGTGGAAGGCGCATCGTAAGCCCAGCTATTCTCGTTGTTTACAAGATAGTCTAAGACTGTGCCGACTGCCAGGCAAAAATAGATTAGGGTGGCATTGTTTCTGGATTTCTGGGCAACCAGTGCATTAAGGCGCACCGAGAGCGGATTTGGAACCTGGAAAAGATAGGGATCCCAGGGATTATCTATTCCGTCACATGCGGCACGTGCTTCCGCTCCTCCGGCCTTTATTCCCTGCTCTATTCCCGAAGCAATTGCCGAAAAATACTTTCGCATAATTTTTATTTTTGTATAAATAGGTTCTATGCCCTTTCTGTTTAATGAAGGTGTCCCCGTTGTATCGAATTTGTACATGGGTAAAAAGTATAGTCTCTTTATCCAGTGAAGTTCGGAAACAAGCTTTCTTGTATAGGGAGAAATTCTCTCCTCTGCCGAACCTTCCAGAATACGGATATAATCGGTCATTCTTGGAAGATACTCATTGCCTATAATGCTTTCAATGCTATTACGCCAGCCGTTAATTACTCCTCCCAATGTTTCCTCTACACTTTCCATATTACCGGTAATGCTTGAGACATTGCCGAATGAAACGGAACGCAGCCCGAAAAAGAGTTCTTCCAGTATGCGCATGAGTACGGTTATTTGCTGCATGGGATCCGTTGGCGCTATGTTAACCACTCCCCTTTTAAGGTCAAGGGTATCCATAAAGTAAGGATAAAGATCCGGATATTCGCTTAACTTATCCCAGCCTGCCTTTGGGAAAAGTGCTTCAAGGGTATTAAGTCCTTTTTCCAGTGCCTTCTTTTCCGCCTCTTGTGCATTTCGCCGGGATTTGTCTTCTTCTGTAACCGCTTCCTCATTCTCCTGTACAACTTCCACTATATCTTCCGGTTTTTCCGGATCGGTTTGTTCCTGTGCATTATCGCTAAGGTCTCCATGCAGAACTAGAATTCCCGGGTTAAGCTGTTCATCCTCAGTAGCGTTAATGAATGCCATGATCCTGTGTTTTCTTTCCTTGAAAAAATTATTGTAATGAACATATTTTGAAGATACGGATTTCATTAAGAGGGGATAAAGGAGGTAGCGTATGTTTTGCTTTATTTCAAAAAATGAAGCAAGGGCAGTCCTGATCATTTCCATGCCCCTGTTCTTAGCTTCGCCTGGATTTTCCAGATACAAAACCTTATAAAGAACCTTGTAGGCTCCTCTTATATGTGTGTCCGGATCAAGATTTTCCAGCAAGAAAAGCGGCCTGTATACTGCCTTTAGAATTTCCGCAAAATCGCTTACAAGTGCATTTTTCGGCCTTGCCTGTATCTTTGCAAGATCCCCTGAGATTTTTTCAATATTCCAATAACGTATAACATCGAGAATTGCGTAGGCAAGGGGTGCTGCTTTTTTTATTTTTTCATTTCGTCTTACATTGTTTCTGGGGAACATGGTCCTTGTTGCAAGTACCATGGATTCCATTTTTTTGTAATATTCGGGCATTCGGCGGTTAATAAAAATTCCGCTTACATAATCCGGAGGCTCGGAAAAAAATCTTACCATTAGATGAACAATCTGAGCTGTAGTTTTTATTTCAAAGTCCGGTTGGGCAGCAAATCTGTCCATTTTAAGACGGTCAAAAAAGGATGCTTTTAATTGAATGGCAGGATTATCCAGAGGGCTTAATTCCCTGTACTTTTGATGTTTTTTTCTATGTGTTTCTTCTTTGTCATTTTCCGGGCGCAGTTCTACACGCCTATTTGGGCGGCTTGGAAGTTTTGTTTCTGGTTTTTTGGCTTCTTCGCGGGACTTCTCTTCTTCATGGCTCCTCTCATAACCCACTTCGCCGCCCAGTTTATCCGCAAGGTTTTTTGCTTCTTCCCAGTCAACCGGGCCAAGCCTTTCCCTTACCCTGCTTAGTTCTCCCGGAGCATATCTGTCTTTTCCCATATCTACCTCTTACAAATCAAGGCTCTTACAAACGAAGGCTGATTTTTTCTATAGAACCCCATATATTTTTTATCGGCAATTCTTCTCCATGTGCATTCAGCATTTTTCCGTTAAAAATTCCAAGGGGAGTTTCATAATCTGCATGTGCAAAAATAAAATTTTTTATACCCCTATTATTGTCTTTTGGAGAAAAAATTAAATCCACCATTCCTTCCATGTCTTGAATAATCCAGTCAGAATCGGCTCCCCCGCTTCTTGTTATTTTTACCGGCGGCAGGGGAGTGAGATCACCATTGATCCAGAGGGCATTTTCGTTGTTCATGAACTGTTCCTTGCATTGGTTTTCGCTAAGGGAAAAGCCGAATCTCCTATTTTCGCTGTCAAAGCCCATTCCTTCTGCCCAGGTCGATCTAAACCTGTAAGGAAAATATCCCTTAAAATCACAAAAAAGGCCGGAAGTGGTAGAAGGAGTTAGCCTTATATGTCTGCCTCCTGTAACCACATCGGCAGTTACCGCAGCAAGAGCCTTAAAGGAATACATGCTCCTTCGCTCTGAAAATAATAGACTAACCGACATTGGGGTGGTATTGTCTCTTGCAAGGTCGAATGCAGCATGGGCGGTAAAGGCCGGTCTCTTTCCCCTTTCCCTTATATCCAGTTCCAGTTTTATGCTGTTCGTATCCAGCCAATTATGTATCCTAAAAAAAAATCCATAAGAGCGGCTGTCAACAGATGCATTATATAGTCCTTTGGGAAGCCTCCAGCTGCCGCCGGGAACGAATTTCTGTAGTACCTGCCTTTCACCATTTTCCTTATCGTAAATAATAACCATGGCTTCGTGGAAAAATTTTAAATTGCTAAGTCTAGCCTTTATATAAAATCTTTCATCTTGAATTGTAAAGGATTCCCATTCTTTAATTCTTAAATCCTTTAATCCCTTTGGCAGAGGAATGGAGTAGGGTTTATGGACATCCAATAGATTTACTTCTTCAAAGGCAATGGTCCAGGTTCCTTGAAGGGGAATACCGTTTTCCAGAGGGCCATGCCTTTTGTCCTTTATCTCCCTGGTATACATTAGGGAGAATCCTATCATATAATCCATGTATTATCTATATTAGAATGTTATAGGAGCTTATTATGCCGGAACCCGCAAAAAGAGATCCAAAGGCACCCAAGTTTTTGGAAATTACCATTAAAGACAGTGATGGAAAGATCTGGTCCACCCTATATGCACATGCCAAGGATTTTTCCACCGGTTCTGTAGGTTTTTACGCCTCAGATAAAATAACCAATCCTGAAAGTGCAGAACGCTACCAAGGCAGTATGAGTTTTACACTTATTGGTTCGAAGCCGGGGAAATAATAGGAAGGCCGCTCCAAGCCCATTCCGCATAGTTGCGGGCTTGCACAGCGGTTTAATTCCTTCATTCTTCTACATACTCTTCTTCAAGGTTCAAATCGTCGGATTCTGTTGTGACAGGTAATTCCTGCTTTTTTGGTCTTTTAGGCATCTTTGGAATGGAGACCCTGCCGGATCTATATGTTCTTGCCACCGACCTCACTATGGATATATAGATTATCAATACTATTGTAACAGCAATGACCTGCCAGGAAGTGATAACTTCTGCCAGCATCCTTCTTACTTCTTCATTAAACATTAGCTCCCCTTTATCTTATTATATATCCATTATATGCAGTTGCGCCACATTATGTTTTAATTTATTATGATGACATGGCAGACAAGAAATTCACGGTACTCGATCTTATCGACATAGACCTTAAAGATCATAATTCACTTAATCTGATCTGCATGGGCGGCAGAAAGGGACTGGACAGGGAAATATGCATTCAAGACATTAACCGTCCCGGTCTTGCCCTCTCCGGTTTCTTTGAGTCCTTTGCCTCCGAAAGACTCCAGGTTTTTGGACAGGGAGAGGTTGCCTATCTAAGAAAACTGGAAAACGACGGAGAGAGTGAGCATATAAATACAATGTTCAGTTATCCCATTCCATGCTGTATTTTTACACATTCCCTCTTTCCCGGCGAAACCTTTCTGCAAATTGCAGAAAATGCACAATGCCCCATTTTACAGACAGATCTGCCAACCTCCGAATTCATAGGAAGAATATTGCGGGTTCTTTCCGGCATTTTTGCTCCAAGGCAGAGTATTCACGGCGTATTGGTAGAAGTTTACGGGCTTGGAATCCTCATCCTTGGAGATTCAGGTGTGGGAAAAAGTGAAACCGCATTGGAATTAATCATGCATGGCCACCGCCTTGTGGCAGATGATGTTGTAGAAATTCAATGCGTAGGCGGAAATACCCTGATGGGAGCCGGTGCGAATAAAATTATTGCCCATCATATGGAAATATGGGGAATGGGAATAATTAATGTTACCAATCTTTTTGGAGTAGGAGCAATTAAGGACAGAACACAGATAGAGCTTGTTGTTAAACTTGCAGAATGGGATTCCAAACAGAACTATGACAGGATAGGCCTGGAAGAAAAATTTATGGAAATCCTGGGAGTTAATATTCCACTTTTGGAAATTCCGGTAAAACCCGGAAGGAATATTCCCGTTATTATTCAGACTGCCGCCATGAATGAGAGGCTCAAAAAAATGGGCTATAATGCCGCTAAGGAATTTAACCAGAACATACTCAAATGGATAGAAAGCAGTGCAGCCAAGGCAGTTTACTTTGGCAGCAAGGATATGATTTAGAGCAATTATGACAGAAAGGCTGATTACCATTTCCAACAGAGCAGGAATACATGCAAGGCCAGCTGCAGTTTTGGTGCAGGCTGCCAAGGACTTTAAATCCGGCATATATTTTGAAAGAGGGAACGACAGGATCAATGCCAAGTCCATCATGGGTATTTTAACTTTGGGAGCCTTGTACAATACCGAACTAAAGATAATTGCCGAGGGAGAAGACGAGGAAGAGGCGGTGGAAGCACTTGCAAAGCTCTTTGATTCCAAATTCGAAGAAGACTGATTTACCGAAGGCTGATTTACCGAAGGCTGATTTACCGAAGGCTGATTTCTAATGGCTTCAGGCAGAAAGCAGATTATGCTCTGGAAAATTTCTTTCATATATGATATTATTGGGGAGAGATGAAAGAACCTACAAAGCGCCAAAGGGAAGTACTGGACTTTATTGCCCTATATATACAGAGGAATGGTTTTTCTCCGGCAATCAGAGATGTAGCTGACAATTTTTCAATATCTGTAAAGGGTGCCAACGATCATATTCTTGCCTTAAGGAAGAAAGGCCTTGTTGATCAGAGCGATAAAAAATCCCGGGCAATTAAGCTTGTTAAAAACAGCAGCGAAGAAGAAGTGATCAATATTCCCATCCTTGGAACTGTTGCTGCCGGAAGACCAATAATGTCCGAAGAAAATATGAGCGGTTCCATAAAGTTAAATAAAAGCTTTTTTAAAAGGGATGCGGGTTATTTTGCATTAAAGGTAAGGGGAGATTCCATGGAAGCTGCCGGCATCATGGAAGGGGATGTTGCCATTATCTTACAACAGAATGTCGCGCGCAACGGTGAAATTGTTGTAGTAATGGTTGATGATGACATGGATGAGGGATATACCCTAAAGCGTTTCTTTCATGAAGGTTCCAGAATCCGGCTTCAGCCCGAAAACCCTAAATATCCGGTAAAATATTATACAAGTGAAGTACAGATACTCGGCAAGCTCGTTCATATTTTACGTTCCTATGAAAAAACTTCTGCGTTCTATTAACCTAGGAACCGAGAGCCGCGGGCAAACGCAGTTTGCACATGGCCGAGGTGACGACGGTTATCGAAAGGTGAATACCCCGCGGCTTGCCGCGGAAGTCTGGGTGCTTGCAAAGCAAGTATCCAGACGGGTGCAGGGCTTGCCCTGCGGTATGATACATTTTATTTTATGTAATAATAAAAATGATCGCAGCAATCATGTCCTTGCATAAGTGTTTTTGTCATTTTTAATCCTATATTTGGATTAAATCCTTCTGCTATATATGGGTCATTCTTACAAAACATATAATATGCTTCTTCTGTTATCCCGCAATATTTTGCCAAATCATAAAGTCCACAGCGCCTACATTTCATTTGAATGCCTTTTTCTGTTTCTTTTATCTCATAATCCCACCCTTCTTCTTTCAATGGCTGCCATAAGCATTTGATAAGGCCTTCAATGGATTTATCCTCTATTTTTTCGGCAATACTTTTCCATTCATTAAAGGCTTTTTTTCCATTTTGTTTGGAAACTATTTGATATACTTCGTCTCCAAATCGTTCTTTTAATGCTCTAATCATTTTTGCCATATCCGTATAAGAAGAGATACGGAGTTTTTGGATTTCAGTCAATTCATTAGACATAATATTACCCTCCTGTTTAAAATTATTGTTAAACAGGGTTAAATATATGATTTTAAGCTAAATTAAAATGAACATTTTTGGACATATGAATAAATTTAATTTTTAACTATAAGAAATCTTCCTCTTCTATTCCCAGAAGTCCCTTGTGTAAGCCCATACAATGCTCTTTAATTTATTGTCTTCAAAACCTATGGCTACAGATTTCCCATTATCTGAAAACCATGTGTAAGGAAAAAAATCGAAATCACTTGTATCAATTTCTCCAAATATTTCCATAAAATCACTAAGATCCATTCCATGTCTTATTCCAAATAAATATTCAATATCATTTTTTGAAAAAATCGATATTAATTGAGATTCAGGAAAATTAATTCTAATACTTTCATCAATTTCGTAAAAATTGACAATAAAATGCTGGTATTCTAATTCAAATATTAGATGGTTTTCATCGCTTGTTTCATACACAATAATATGTAAAGGATTGCCATGATTTATTATGAATAATGATCTACTTGCATTTTCTTCTAAATTATATTGGAACCCAAATCCTTCTGAAGCAAATAATCTTCTTCTTTCTTCAAAATCATTTGGGAAAATAATGACACAATTAAAAACCAATAAAATTATAAATAATATTCTCATACTCATATTATACATTATTTCTATAATGTGTCAATTAATTTAAAAGTAAATGTCATATAACGCCTATAATGTTTTTTTCCTTAATGAAATAAGATACTCCATTGCTTTTTTATGAGATTCGTGCTAATTAGACCATTTTTCATAATGTTCACATGGGAATTCAAGACATTCACCACAATCAATTCAAACAAAACTTGCACCTAACGCTAATCAGGCATCAAAAAGCCCCGGCACATATTCACGCCTTTTCCCCTTCATTGCAAAAAAACCACTGCCATATGGCAAATTACCTGTATTAAAAACAGACCTTCTGGCTCTATGCTTTTTTACCTTTTAATGTTATAATTTTAAGCATAAGAGTCCCTTCCCTTCGGGCTTGCAGTTAAGACGCCTTTTAAATGGGGTGTAGTTTGGTCAATAAACCGGGAGTTATATTTTCGCGTTTCTTTAAATCCCGGGATGAGCTCTCTTTCCGCAATATAAGAAAGGCTTTATTACCCGTCATTCTGATTTTTCCCGTCTCGGTAATAATGGGAAATTTGCGGTACTTTGACCACAGTATAGCCTTCACCGGATTTGCCACTCACGAATTAACATTCTTCTTTTTGGGGCTGGGCTGGTTCATCCTTTTCTTAAGCCCCAAAAGGTTTATTCTCCCCTTACTCTGCATATCGGCTCTAGCTTCTTTTTCTCTCATGCTAACCATCTTTTTTATGCCATGGGGATTTTTCCATTTTGTCATTTTTATGAGTGCCAAGTTCTTTAATGGCCTGGCTTGTGCCTGTGCATTTTACCTCTTTTGTTTTGTATTAAACAATGTCGAGCGCCTCTTCGCCATGCTTTTAATCCAGTTATTCTATGCCGTCTTTTATGGTACTTACAGCACCATTCCGGCCCTTCATCAGATAATGAATGCCTGGGGGAGCATTGTTCTAAACGGGGTCTTCCTCCTCATGGCTTTATCAATATTTTTTATTGATAAACTCGATAATAATGAAAGTAATATCGCCATAACCGGCAATGACAATGACGGAAAGGGTTCCGGCGTACCCTATGTCATCGCCCTCTGTGTTGTCCATTACATGATTACCTGTATGTTTAACTACATAGAATGGATGGACAATAATATTTCCGGCTTTGCATTCGGGGCAGGCACCCTTATTTCCATAGCTCTAATCCTTATTATTCAACTCTTTAAAGGCAAAAATGCCATGTATATCTGGCTCATGTTTCTTGCCTTTTCCATGCTGGGTCTTGGGGCATTGCTTTTTGATTCACACTTTACATTTATGAGCGGCTCATTTATTTACGGGCTGGGAGACAGCCTGGGTTATATCATCATTTACTATATCTGTGCCGGAGCAATAAAAAAGAGCCAATCCCTGAAAATGTTCAAGCTTTTTTGTCTGGTATTTTTTCTGCAATACTTTTTAATTTCAGGATTCTTTTCGTTTTACTTCGATTACTTTGAAGCTCCAAACAGGTTTCTGGCATTTGCCGTAGTAATGGTTTTGGTCAGCCTCTGCCTTATGTTCATGCCCTTCATCCAGAAAAGACTTTTTGATGCCGACTGGACAGACGGTCTTTACCTGCGAGACATGCCTGAATATTCGTCCGAGTTATCGTCCGAGTTATCGTCAGACATATCGACAGAAAAAGAACAGCCAATAAAAGAAAGCCTCAACCTTACCCCGCGTGAAGAAGAAATTTTTGTCCTTTTATTAAAAGGCATTGCCCCAAAGGAAATAGCCTATACCTTAAAAATCAGTTACGACACCGTTAATTTCCACCAGAAAAACCTCTACCGGAAACTGGGCATCCAGAGCAGGGCGGAGTTGTTTGCCCGTTACCTGAACCGGGAGTAATAGGGAAAGCCTACCCAATTTGGTAGGTGAAAATTCAGATTCCCACCAGTTTTAGCAGGTTGTCCGTCAAAAAAATTTTCCCTAGCATTAAAACATGGGGAACAGGATTTTTATTCCGGTTATTATAATCCTCTTTTCATCCGCATCGCCTTTGGCAACGATGGAGCAGGCAGCCGCCTCTCTTGTTACTGCAGATCAGGCTCAAAGGCTGCCGCAGAATACCCGGCTCATCATAAGAGGCAATATCATCTTTTCTCTGGGCACAGAAAGATACCTTTTGCGTGATGCCACAGGTGATATGGTAATACGGGTCCCGGAAGAAAAATGGGAGGGGATATCTGCAGGACCCTTTGACAGAGTTGAAGTTACAGGGGAGCTAAGACGGGACGACAGGTATTCTTATTATATAGAAGTAGAAGCCAGTAGTCTGAGAGTTGTGATCAATCCCCCGGAAAGAGGAGCTGCCGAACTCCAATTCCTTTTTATTTGGCCGGTAACAGGCAGGGTCTCATCCCCCTACGGTAACCGTAGGTCGCCATTTACCGGCAGGCAGCAATTCCACACAGGCATAGACATAGTTGTCCCTGCCGGCACCCCTGTAAGAGCTGCCATGTCAGGCAGGGTAAGCAGGGTTGGGTTTGACAGTGTTTACGGCAACTTTGTGTTGATCAATCACCATTCTGGCTTGCAGACTCTTTACGCTCATCTAAATATTGCCAGGGTGAGGCTCGGAGACTATGTAGCAACCGGGGACAGGGTAGGGGATGTGGGCAGTACCGGTTTAAGCACCGGACCCCACCTGCACTTTGGTGTTTTCAGAAATGGTTCAACGATAAACCCCAGGGAACATTTAAGGTGATCATTAAGGTGATAATTTAATGGAGGAAAATATGAATAAGCGTGTCAGGATTTTTTGTTTGGTTTTATTTTTTACCGCTGCCATAATTAATGCCCAGACCGGTACCAACATAACGCTTAGGGGAAATATTCTTCAGCAAACAGGTGAAAATAGATACCTGTTCCGGGATTCTACCGGGCTATACGATCTTGTTATTTCACAAGATAGATGGGGAGGGCTCTATGTTGGTCCTTCCGACCTTGTAGATATTGCAGGAGAGTTAATACGGAATGAATGGACGGGGCAAGTGGAAGTGTATGTTAACAGCATTACCATAGCCTCTATAAATGCTCCCCCTGTCTTCGCTCCTGCTCCCCCTGCCTTCACGCCTGCTCCCTTTTACCCTGCTGCTCCCATGAATACCGTAGGACCCTCGCCGATGGAACTTCCTTCCTGGCAAAGCGGGAGGCTGCCGGGTATTGGAGGCAGGACAGGATTTTTTACCGGGCTGGAACTGGGTCTGGGAAATTTTTCGGGAACTGAAAATGTTCAAACTCATTTTCTGGCATATAGAAATGCATTTGGAAACGGAGCCTTCAACTTTTATGGAGGAATATATCACAGCCTCAGGTTTTCTGAAGATCTGCCAAGGGATCTAAGCCTGGAATTGAGTCTCTCTTATAATATCTTCCCGGGCTCTGCCTCCACCCTGTCCCTGTTTTTGGAAAATGATAATAATTTTGAATTAAGCCCATGTCCAAAAAATAATTGTCTTCATTTTACCGGCAATTTACGACCGGGTATCTCTTTTATTACCGGATTCGGTTCCGGCAATATTTATTCACGCATAAGTACTCCCTTTACATACTCATTTGAAACCCTCGATCTTGCCATCACCCTGGGCTGGATCAGTGATCGCCGGTTCGGTGTTGAACTTTCATCTTATTCCCTTATAAACCCGAATCCTGCCTATAATGGCTTTGATATCGGCATCTATTTCCAATCCGGAACTCTTTTTTCGAAGATCACTCTGGGCATCCCTGCCGACCTGAATCAGGGTCTAATAATAAGTCCGGAGCTAAAGTTTACATCCCAAAGCGGGATTTTTTCCGTGTATGCCAGGGGCAATATTAGGGGTATATCTTCCGGAACAGGGGGTCTGCAATTTTATCCTGTAATTGGAGTGATGTTCAATTTGGGAGGAAATAACTGATGAGATTCTCACCCAATTACCGGAAAAAAGTAAAAAAAAGCACCAACCTACTATATTTTGTAGGTTGTAGTAAATTAATTTACAGTTTAGATTAGTTTAAGAAGGGGAAATCAGAAAACATCGTTTTCTGTTCTATATTAAATCACCGCTATAAGCGGCCAATAAAGGAGGTATACTTATGAAAAAGTATACATTAATCGGGTTTTTAGTAATCGCTACAATCGCAATGCTCTTTTCTTCTACAGCAGTTTTCTCCCAGTCAGCGGGTGGATTTGTAGGTCCGGCAGCATTCACAGGGCAGCCGGCCGGTTTTGCCATGCCGCATGGATTTACCGGCGGCACAATGCAGGTAACCGTGGCTCAGATGGTCGCGACATTTCCTGACAAGACACCGGCAATTGTTCGCGGATACATTATAGGTCATCTAGGCGGCGACAGGTATATTTTCCGTGATGCCACCGGCAACGGCGAAGTTGTCATCAAAATCAAGAACGACCGCTGGTGGGGACTGACCGTTGGACCAAATGACCTTGTAGAACTGGGCGGCGAATTAAAGCGCGAAAAGAACGGTATGGTTAAGTACTTCGATGCAAAAAGCATCCGCCTGGCAGTTTGAAAAAGTATAGCCTGTTTTTCACAGTTTTACTTTTTCTCACCATTGCACAAGGGGCAGTTTACCCTGGCACTTTTTCCGTAATTACGGTTAACGATGCAAGGGTAATGCCCCACGATTCCTGGGTAGTGCTTAGCGGAAATATCATCAATGCCTTACCCGGCGGCAGACATTATACCTTCAGGGATTCCACCGGGGAGATTGCTGTCGAGATTGCGCAAAATATCTGGAGGGGTCTTTCTGTCAGTCCCTCTGACAGGGTGGAAATATGCGGCGAAGTGGTTATTAATCGGGGTGCAGTTTCTGTTCTTGTGCGGGCAATTATAGGGGAGACCGAGCCAAGCCCAAGGCAGGGACAGGCAATTACCTCAAGGCAAACCATCACAATAGGAAATGCAAGAACCCTGCCGCAGGATTCCTGGGTTATATTGAGCGGTAATATACTCTCTGCCCTTTCGAATAATACATATTTATTCAGCGACCAAAGCGGCGAAATTCTTCTTGAAATTAACAATAATATCTGGAGGGGAGCCTTTGTCGATGTTACCGACCGGGTGGAAGTTCAAGGTGAAGTCAGAATTAATAGCGGAGTCACAAGCATAAGGGTAAGAGCCCTAAGAATTCTATAATTGATATTTATTGAGGGCAGAGAACAGGGAAAATTAAAAGTCTTGGCTTCAAGCCCGAAGGGAAGGGACTTTTTACTACCTGGGCTTTGCCCTCATTTTTCTGTCACCGGGCTGAACCATTCCATTTGACAATAGGTTCCGTCATATTTCCCGATATCTATTTTCTCAAAAAAAATCCTGTCTGCCTGCAAAGAGAATTTGCCCGTTATGGAAGGGCATGATTCATCGTGTTCATAACTGCAAATGGCTTCATACATGGCACGGGCCCTGTCCGCATTAATATCATAATAATGGTGCTGACCGATATAGCGGAATCTTGCGCATAACGTAGATTCAAAAGTACAGCCTCTCAAACCGGATGGAATTTTTTTCAGGTTTTTAACCATTACCGCCGGCATATATTCTGAATGGCCTGCCTCGTGATTTATTTTGCCGGTAAATCCGATATAAACATTGGGATCGATTATTTCCTTTATAAGGGAACGTTCATTATGCCAAAATTCTTTCGCCATCTTCGGAGCCAAAGAAACAGATTCGGCAAAGGGGACAATTCCCGGCTTCCCGATCATATGAAATGCCGGAACCATTACAAAGTCAGGCCCAAAGAGTACTCCGCCGGAGATCTTGTTTTTATCAAAAAGATGGAGAGGCGGCTTAACCTTTACAATACTCCTGGTCTTCCTTAGCTCCCCGGGCGAAAGACCAAACTCTCTCTTGAATGCCCTGATATAGGACTGCTCATATCCGAATCCGTAATCAATTGCAATATTGAGTATATTTTTTTCTGTTTTTAATAAATCCTCAAGGCTCGATGCCAAAGTCCGCGAACGGATATAGCCGGAAGCTGCCTGCTTGAAAGCAAAACGAAACAATCTTCGCAGATGCCCTTCTGAGAGTCCGTATTTTGAGGCAAGTATTTCCGGATTAATTCCTTCCTTTAAATTCTTTTCAATGTCTATCAGCACATTTTCAAGTAAATCATAGGGTTTAAGCATGGCTGAAAATCTCCCAAATATAGTTTAATTGATGGTTTATATTTGGATAATATCAGGAAATGCATTCTCTTTCATCCCTGTCTTTTCCTTTATCGTCTTTTCCTTCATCTCTTTTTTGATTGCCTTTCTTATATTTTTTATTGCTGGGATCAATTTCCGAAACTCCAATTTAGTTTTTAGCTTTACTATTATTACACTATTATTTTTATGTAAGGCATAGAAAATGGTTCTTAAATATAACGTAACCCATTTGAAAGCCATGTCGCCTATATTCCTGTTCACTATGGCTGCTTCCATTCCCCTATATATAAACTTGTAATTGTATTTATTCCTCCTTACCTTTGTTTCTCCCCTTGTATATTTTTCTATTTTTTCATTTACTTCCGGTGTTAACCTTGCATAATTTGCAAATTCTCTCTGGGTCATCGAAATAATTTTCTTGTAAACGTCTCTTTTTGGATATTCTTCCAGAGCCCTTTCCAGATACAGGAGCTTGGTAAGCCCATTCTTGCTTGTAAAGCCTGCCTTTTCCAATTCTTTTTTGTACTTGATGTATTTTTCTCCAATCTGCAACCAATTATATATACTGCTGCGATCCTTATTGCTCTTTTCTACAAGATAAACTATATACTTGCTCATTTTTTTGAAGCCCAATTTAATATAGATTTTTTCGCTCTTAATCTTAAACAAAGCCAATGAAATAGACAGGTTTGATTGGTCTATTGAATCTATGGTGTCCAGAATGCCCTTGTTAATGATTACCGGGTCATCATTGAAAGTAAAATCCAATGTTAATTCGTTTAGTATGGTTTCCATACCCATATAATAAACCAATTCCTCTATTCTGTCCAGACGTTTCGACAAAATATTTGTATTAACTCTATTTTCTTTAGGGTAAGGAGCCATTTTTGAGGTAAAATTGAACCAAATTAAAGACAAAAGAAAAACAATTTGATATTGTTTCTTGAGGCAAAAAAATGCAAAAAAGCCTGGCAGATATTAATTTTAATGAAATTATACACTATCCAAATATTACCGGTTATTCGAAATCAGAACAGCCATATTATTGTAATGGATTTTGTATAAAATGTGAAAAAAATAATGTCTCCCATTCTTTAACTACAATATCTCATGGAGCCGATAGCAATGATTTTAAGTTAAAATATGGTAATCAAAATTATGGAAATAAAGAACCCATAATGTTTTTATTTGAAGATCCATCTCCAAGTGCACCTAAGGATGATACAGGTGAATTTTTAGAATCAAATGGTCTTAAAAAGCATATTCCTTTTTATTATTATTACTGGATTGATGAAAGAATAAATTCCATACCGAAAACCAAGTTGGAATTGCTAAATTACCCACGTTCAATACCTGCATATATACTATATTTACAGGAAATTTATCAATTGGATAATGTATATGTAACTAATTTTGTAAAATGTTTTTCAAAAGAAAAAAAATCAAAAGATAAGCAAGCTAAAGATGAATATGACAATGTATTAAAAACTTGTTTTACCAATTATCTTTCAAAAGAAATAGAAATTTTTAAACCAAAAATTATTTTAAGTTTTGGCGGCAGACAATTTGGCCATTTAGGATATTACATTACAAATTCACAGGATTTTGGAATAGATAATAATATACTAAAAAATTATATAGAAGATATTCATTATTTTAAGTTATATCATCCATCACCTGGAAATTCCACACCATTCGAAGAAATTGTAGATCATAATGATAAAATATTGAGCAAAATCCTGTCCTGATGCAATATGGGGTATAAAAAGATATTGAAGAATTTATTGAGGCATCTATTGAAGAAGCCAAAAATGATACCGACCCAAAATATCTTATTCATTCACTTGAAACTGCTGCCCAAGCGCGAGGAATGCTCAAAACCGCCAAAGATGCCGAGGTTGATCGTGCAAGCCTTTACCGAATTCTTTCAGGTGAAACAGATCCCAGAGTCAGTACCATTGCCAAAATAGCGAATACACTTGGTTATCGCCTTACATTTGTGAAACAATGATGTCATTGAATGGTTCCGTTCTTTGGGACTTATGATATTAAAAACCTAAATACTCAAATGAATGTATAAATGAATCCATTTGTTCTTCTAATTCTTCTCTTTTTGGTTTTTGGCAAAAGATGTCTAGTCGAAAATAGGAACTATTTATTTCAAAACAAGCACATATTGCATATACTTCGTTAAAAACATTCCCTACTTTCCTTTTTGTTGTACATTGGTAATAATGCGCATCAATACCATTAATTACAATATTTTTATGTGATAATATATTTGGTTTTTCTTCTTTTTCATCTGGGTTTAAAAAATCTACATTAATAAAATCTGTTAACGAATTAACATTTTTATACATTGAAAGAACAGCATTAAATAATGGTCTTAAAATAATATTTGACTTAGCTATATTACTTTTAATCTTCTGTAGATTTAAACAAGTAATCTCAAAACCAAATTGATTGTTATGAGTTTTCAAACTGGTTTTAAACTCTTCATCCTTAAAATCTACATCTAAATCAAATAGAAATGATGGAATAGTAAATGCCCAATTATTAATTTCAGAAGTAGTTTTTGCCGTTTGTGAATTATCTACAGTTTGAGGTCCAGTATCATCAATCTTAGTTTGGTTATCATTTCCAACACTTTCTAATGCTTTCATAACACCAGTTTCGCCGATGTTAGCACCGCATTTAGCACAGAACTTTTTTCCTTCTTTTGGAATTGCTCCGCAGCTTCCGCATACTAAAATCATGTTTTCTTTTTGATCTGAGTTTTCGCCGCGTTTTGCACCACATTCCAGACAAAACTTCGCCCCTTCTTTAAACTCTGTTCCGCATTTAGTGCATATATTACTTTCGCTCTGAGCAATTTTAGTTCCACATTCCAGACAAAACTTTGCACCTTCTACAAGTTCTTTCCCACAGTTTGAACAATTCATATAAAATCTCCTTTAAGTTGTGGACTTTCCGAAACTAACCCGAACCAAAGGTTCGCAGTTCTAGAAAAGGTTAAGTTAATTTTTCACCGCAATCAGAGCAGTACAAATCTCCGGGGTCATTTTTAACACCGCAATCACCGCAAAAAATAAATTCGGTTGCATTGGAATTAACGGCTGTTGTTTGTGCTTTTCTATTACTTTTTAGTGCTTCAAACTTTGCTTTTAAAATTCGTGCTTGTTGTGCTTCTTTAATTACCCGTTGCTCTTCTGCTTCTTTTGCTTCTCTTGATTTTTTAGCCAGATGTTTTCCCCCGGCAATTAAACCTGTAACTGCTGCTGCACCTAGACCCAATGCAATTTTGCTTCCACCGTATATAACGGCGTCCACACCGGCACCACCATCACCGGTCATCATACCTACTATACCGGAGCCGGTCTGCTTCAATCCGGTTCCAATATCATATTTTCCTTTGTATTTATTTTGGTTATCTACACAAGTTTTACTGCAATAATATGAGCCATTAACCAAAACCCCTCCACCTGTTATTGGCTTTCTACAACACGCACAGTTCATACATAAATCTCCTCTATAACCGGTTACCGGTCATTTTATTACTTTTTACAGATTTTGCAAATAGGACATTATTGAAAAATATTTTGCTATCGGGCTGCCTGTATAAAAAATCATACAGGCAGTATCAACAAAATATCATAGTCATAAATCAATATCAACTCAATATAAACCCTCCTTGAAAATATTTTGCCTCTATGTTAGCTTGGTTCCAGTAGAAAAAATGGACCGCTAGCTCAGTTGGTAGAGCAGCAGACTCTTAATCTGCGGGTCGAAGGTTCGAATCCTTCGCGGTTCAGGAAAGAAAGTAAATCCCTAGCGGTTCAGGAAATTGGCAGGATCATTATTTTACAATATAAAAATAGGTTGAATATATCCTAATATATTATTATACTCAAACCAAGAGGTATAGCATGACCATAAATACAGACAATTTGGTTTCTATTACAGAAACAAATCAGAACTTCTCTCGTGTAGCTCGCTTGGTAGATAAAACCGGCGCAGCAGTTGTTTTAAAAAACAATATCCCCAGGTATGTCATTCTTGACTTTGCCTTGCTAAAAGGTGAAGAACTTGCTTCTACCGATGAAGCCTTAGCCTCTGCTCGAAGCCTTATTAAAAAGCATCTAAACGCTTTTGAGGAACTGGCAAAATAAGCAGAAATGAAACGTCTATCTTACGAAACAGTAGTTGATATGCATAGCGAGTTAATAGCCCAAACTGGAGGACTTGAGGTGTGGGTCTAGGTCTTGCTGATAGTTCAATATGTGAAGCAGAGCTCATTGAATGGATTATTTCACATAGTTAAACCACGTATCCTTCGCGGTTCAGAATGCAAAGGAAATAGCGCGCAATTTGGAGGTAGAATAATGAAAACTACTGTTTACGATCCAGCCGATTATATCGAAACCAGAGACGACGTTCTTGCATATCTTGAAGGTGCTTTACAAGAAAACGATCCGGAGTTTCTTCTTGAAACAATTGGGCATATTGCATGTTCAAAAGGTATGGCTCAGATTGCCAAAGAGCTAAACCTGGATAGAGCTGGTCTATATAAATCTTTCTCGACCGACGGGAATCCATATTTCTTTACCGTTATAAAGGTTCTTGATAATCTCGGTTTTCGTTTGAGCTTACAGCAAAAAAAAGTATCTTAATCACCTCGCTTAAGAATCTACTTTTAATAACCAATCCAGAACATTAATTGTTTTGATACCATTGTTGGATTCCCGGAAAAGCCTATCATTGGTAAGAATAAATTTTGGATTATGATCATTAATTGCGTTAAGAGATCGATATTCACGCTCTTCAGTTTTTATATTGCTAATGGAATGTGCAACTTGATAATATTCAAGGTCTGCACCGCGTTTTGCAACAAAATCAACTTCACTATTATTTACCTTTCCGATGAAAATATCATCAAAATTTCTGCGGCGAAGTTCCAGGTAAACTATATTTTCAAGAATATGCCCAAAGTCACCTTCACCGCCCAAAAGGTAATAGCGTAATCCAAGATCAGAAACATAATATTTTGCATTGGTCTTTAATAAACGTTTTCCTTTTACATCATATCGATTTGCTTTATAAAGAACAAATGCATCCATTAAACATGAAAGCCAGGATTCTATAGTTGTGCCGTCAATTTTCATACCACTTTCAGAAATTGCATTTGCAATACCACTAATGGAGCTTTCGCTGCCAATATTATGAAACATGAATTTAATGAAATTGTTTAGACGCTCTGCTTCCCTTATTTTTTTTCTTTCGATTAGATCTTTCATAATGATGGTATTCCATATGCCACTATTTAACATTCTAATTGCATTAAGATCCCAGTTTTGTGTGCTTTCATTGGCAGAATACATTCTTAGCGAATATGGGAAGCTGCCATTACGGATATAATCACTAAACATCTCTTCGGCACTGCGGTTCTTAAATGGATAAGCTGACACATATTCCTTAAAAGAGAGAGGCAGCATATTAATGGTAACATAACGCCCTCCTAACCTTGTTGCAAGTTCTCCCGATAAAATGGCAGAATTTGATCCGGTTAGATATATATCTACATTAGGTAGTTTTCTTAAAGAATTCACAGCAAGTTGAAAATCCTGGACTACCTGTATCTCATCCAAAAAAACATAGTTATTTTTTCCCTTAACAAGAAGGGATTTTATATGATCGTGGAGCTTTTTCCAGTTTGTTAATTCTGAAAGCGGCTCGGCTTCTTCATAATCTATACGAATGATATGTTCGGGTGTAACCCCATTTTCCATTAGATAGCTTTGATATATGTCCAACAGAGTAGACTTACCCGCCCGCCTGATTCCTGTTACAATTTTTACGATATCTACTTTGTCTTTCCAGGAAAGCAGTGTTTGGAGATAACCAGTTCTTGGAATAAGATGACTCATAAAACCCTCGTTTTTTATGAGTATAACCCCAAAAAAGGGAAATGTCTAGTGTTTTTTTAGAGTTATAACCAGAATTTTAACAAAAAAAACTCTACTGCAAAAGCAATTTTTACCTTATCTCCAATGTCACCGGCCCTATAAGACCCGATTGCTGTATGGCCTGATAACCCGAAAGGCGGTCATGCTCCTGGTATACAAGGGTATTGGTAACTTCGATTCGGAGCGAGTTTTTGCCTTCTTTAGCAAGGCCTGTTATGTCAAAGATGTAGGGGGGAGTAATCCTTAGCCCCACATGCTTTTCGTTGATCCAGACTTCTGCACATTCACCAACATCACCGAGATTTAGCATAACGGCTTTTGCTTCAACGGCAGCTCCTGTAAAATCAAAAAGAGCTTCGTATTTAATTGTCCCCGAAAAACGCGGGAGGCCGCCCGGATTATTAAGGTTGCCAGGTTTTTTTATGTTTACGTTAGGTGTAAAGTTCGGATACTCTCCGGCTTTGGCAGTGGATACTGTCCAGTCACATTCAAGAGGTATGGTTTTAACAGGCAACGAAGATTGTAATAATGATAATTGTATAGAGCTGTTGGATTTTTCCATAGCGAGAGGATTGTCTTCAAAGGCAATGACCGCGGCTGCATAGGGAGGAAGGCAAATTGGAACAATTGTCCTGTCATTCTCCGTTCTGTACTTTATTTCAATAGCCTTGTTTTCCATTCCGTCATAAAGGAAGGGCTTGCGCTTATCGTTAAACGTAAGATTCATATCGAGAGTGCGGTGGAGGTTTTCGTTAAATAACAGAAAATAATGCTTTCCTTCTTTTTCGTAGGGATATATTTTTAGGTCGGCTTCTGATTTACCAATTTCTGAAGTTACAGCTCTGCAGACACGGAAAGATTCGAGTGCATCAGGAATTTCATCAAGCGAAAGTTTCATGCAGCCGGCAGAGGATAGCAGCTCATGGGGATTCGTAAGAGAACCTGAACTTACATGAGAGGGAAAATTATTTACAAAAATTACCTTTAAGCCCTGTTTAGCAAGTGCGGCGATTTGAGTAATGGCGTGGGAGGGCAGGGATACAGCTTCCGGAATAACCAGAGCGCCTAACATTTTTCCATTGATTAATAATTGCCCGTCCTTTACATCCGCGGAAGATAAAATGTCTATGGGAATGATTGCCGCTTCCAGTTGATTCTGGTTCAGGATCTTCACCGGTTCCTGAGTTTTCATGTACGGGTCTCCCGACCATTCGGCCTCGGCATGGTAAAGGATAGCAGCCTGAAAGAGCGGGCGGCCGCCGGAAATAATGTCGCTTATGCGGTTCATGTAGTCCATAAGGTATTTAAAGTAGCGGTATTGAGGGTTTTGTCCGCGTGCATAAAAATGAGGCGGACAGTCCGGGTCGGGAAATTCCTTTGGGGAGAAGGCGTGGGGTATATAGTGGTTCACACCGCGGACAAGGAAGAAGTCGGCAAGCCATTTCATTTGGCGGCAGCCTTCCTGCCAGCCGTAAGCGCCGAAAATTTCGCACATTGTACGGCCTTTTTGCATGGGGTTAATGTGAGCCAGAGAGACGGCCATTTGGGCTAACATATAGTAGAAAAAATCATCATCGGCTTCGAAGCTTTTGGAAACCATTGCGTGGGAAGTTCCCTTTATTCCGGGGATGAGTCCGTGCAGAACAACATCAATCCCGGAAATATCCTGTCCCCAAAGGGCACGAAAGAAATGCCCTGTGCCGGCGCCAAGACGAGCATGTGCATTGTTTTCTTCGATAACGTGCCCCATGTATTCTGCATTATGGGAGCGGCACCAGTCCCCTATGCGTGAGGCGAAATTTTTCCCGTAGAGCTTTGTTAATGCGTCCATGTAGGCGTAACGTATGAGTCTTGTTTCCGGGCCAATATCGTACCAGATGCCGGGTAAATACTTGCGGCTCTTTTCTCCCAGAGCCTCGTCCATCAAAGCGGAAAGCCCTTCGCACCAGGGCAGCACAAGATAGGGATAGCGGCCGGGGACGGCATGGTAACCGTAGCCGGAGCCGAACTGTGGTTCATCGGAGAAAAAGCCCTTAAAAGTCTTGCCGAAATCGGCAGCATATTTTTTATAGTGGGGTTCGTATACTGTGTTGATGAGTATGTCTGTTCCCTCCGGCGTTATGTAATTAATGTACTGATCAAGCCTTTCGTTCTCGCTATGTCTGGATTCAAAAATATAGAAAATACGCCAAAGACCATCCGGGATGTCCCAGTAAACTACATCATCATTAATAAGGGGAGTTAGGTCGATAAGGTTTTCGACCGGAGAGCCAATCATGTTGATGTGGGTAGAGTGATCCATATTTTTACCGGGAATGCGGCGGCCGGCAATTACTGCCTTTAGAATGTCATCCTCGCCGCCCCTGTCCTTCATATTTACAAGGAGGGATGTCCCGGTCTGCGGACCCAATATATCAACATGTTTTTCTTTGATAAAAAGTTTACGGTGGGGTGAATCCTTTGCCATGCCATTGGCGTAACCTGTTGGAAAACGGGAATCGTCAAATACCCAAACATGGAGACCGAGTTTCCGGCATTCATCCATGATGATGTCCATGTCGCGCCACCAAAGATCCCCGAGAAAATCCGGATGGGGACGGGATTCCACACAGACGGCTCCGATCCCCGAGTTCTTTATTGCGCCTAACTCTTCCTTTAGAATGGCGGCATCTTCGCCATGCTGCCAGAAGAAGGGTATCATGTAATTGTTGTGTTTGTTCTGTAAAAGCCTGTTTATCATAATCCCCTACCCCGATAAATGTCTGTCCAAAAAATCCAGAATACCTATTCCCCTCCATTCATGTTTTCCATCGTGGACATTGTGAATGAGTTTATCGCCACTGCCAAAGAGGTCGTAGGCTTTGCGGGTAATTTCTACCTGAGGATAAACATTGTTAATCCCCGGCTCCCCGTTCAGATGATCATTGGTGCCGCTTTCTATCATAAAAGGTTTTGGTGCAATTAAAGCACCAATATCGCCTATGTCCATGGTTTTATATATGTATGGAATAAAATTGCAGGAACAGTTATGGGGGAGAAGGAGATGGGATTCCTTGATTCCGTAAAAGTAACCGCTGGTCATGGCAAGACCAATTCTGTCATCAAGTGCAGCGAGCCATAAGCTTTTTTGTCCGCCGCCTGACATTCCCGTGCAGGCAATTTTACCGGGTTTAATTCCCTCCTCCCCTGTAAGAAAATCTATCATACACATTAGATCCCAAACAAAAAGACCGATTACAGCCTGACCAAAGCCAAGTGCAATATTGTTTACCTCCCTGTGGGAATTGGATCTGTTTTTTTCTTCGCCTTCTCCCTGTTGTGGAAACTCGCGTCTTTCTCCCGAGCCCCTGTCATCCGGACAGACTACCAGATAACCCCTTTCGGCAAGCTCTGTCACATAGTTTTTCCCATCGGTAGTCAATCTAAGACTGGCATCCTTTCCGCCTCCATGGGAATGCGGAACAATTACAGCGGCTCCATTAGGCTTTTTGGGACGAAAGAGCCAGAAAGGCATGGAAATGCCGGGTTCAGTATTTATTATCCGGTATTCTTTTTGGATTCCATTTTCTTCGGTCACCGATGACCTTACAGAATCAAGGGCGGTTTTTCGGCACAGGTTCATGCCTGTAATTTCCCAAAGGCGTTTTTTTGCCGCAGTTTTCCATGATTCTAATTCTTCGATACTCTTTGCATTAAATGCATATTCCATGGTTGTGGTATCAAACAAATCGCTTTGGCTTTGTAAACTGGTATAATACATTTTATCCCCCTATTGATGACTATCAATAAATATTATACAACAAAAACAGGAGATTATATGGATAAAAATCATAAAAATGAACAATGGGTATTTTACAGGGACACCGAAGCAAAGGAAAGCAGCCCGGGAATTACACGCAGGATTTTGGCATATTGCGATAATGCCATGTGTGTGGAAAATAGTTTTGAAAAGGGAGCCGCAGGTCCTGTGCATAGTCATCCCCATACACAGATTACCTATGTTGCGGAAGGCTCTTTTCGGTTTACGATTGGGGACACCGAAAAAGTGGTGACCAAGGGAGATACACTTTGCAAGCAGGACGGAGTTGAGCACGGCTGTGTTTGTATTGAGGAAGGGGTATTGATAGACTTCTTTACTCCGATGCGGGAAGATTTTATTGGTTGATATTATTTTTACCCTATATGGACGAAAAGGAATTTAACAAGTTATTCGTTAATATTTACTATTATATACACAGGCGTACAACCAGGGAATGGGAGGTTAAAAACAGGGAGCTTCCCTGGGCGGAATTGATTTATATTATTGACGGACAGGCTGTTTATACAATAAACGGGGAGAAATACAATGTAAAAAAAGGCGACCTCCTTTGTATTCCAAGGGGATGTAATCGTTCTGCTTATACAAACCCGGACAACTTAATGGAATGTTACGGCATCAGCGGTCTTTTTTACAATTCTACGTTAAGCGAAACCAATTTGCCTTTTCCGCTTATTTCCAATGTCGGCATACACAGGGATATTTTTCCAATCTATAAGAACCTTTTTTCTTCCATGATGGAAAGGAAGCCCGGTTATGAGCTAAAGGCAAGGGGTTTGTTCATGGTCATCCTTTCCTATTTTTATGACAGGTTGATTTTTGGCAGCACTAACAGCAATTATGATATTCGAATAAGAAAGGCAATTGAATATATTTTTGAACATTTTCCGGAGAAAATAACAATTCAAACGGTAAGTAATAAAATCGGATTAAACGCATATTATTTTGGCAACCTGTTTAAAAAAGAAACAGGAAAATCCTTTCATCAGTTTTTAAACAATATTCGCTTAAACCATGCGGAAAACATGCTATCAGAAGGTGAATTAAATGTTAATGAAGTAGCATGGGCATGCGGTTTTTCGGATCCCTTTTATTTCAGTAAATTATTTAAAAAAGAACGCGGCGTATCTCCTTCAAAATATATTAAACATTAATTTTTACAGTTTTTCATTAATTTTTACAGGGAAAATTTTCTCCGCTTACGGATTTTTTTGTTAAAATTATATCCGGAGGCATAAATGAGTACAAATGAAAAGTTAAACACTATTTTTAAGGACAAAAACGGCAACCCTTTATATGTTTTGGGTCTGCAATCACACAATTCCAGCAATGGATGCTGGGAAATGATTGACAAAAGCATAGCGGCTGTAAAGCAATACCATGGAAATACTCTTGAAGTACCTGTCTGCTGGTATCATTTGGAGCCGGAAGAGGGAAAATTCGATTTTTCTTTGGTTGAAGCTCTCATTCAAAGGGTAAGGGCAAGCGGTTTGTATCTTGTCATACTGTGGTTTGGCTTCAGTAAAAATGCCAGCAATGTCTATCTGCCGGATTGGGCGAAGCTGGACACTGAAAGGTTCTTTCCTGCCGTTGGGCCTGATGGATGTGAAGTAACAATAATTTCCCCCAATTGTGATGCAATTTATGAAGCCGATAAAAAGGCCTTTGCAGAACTAATTAAGGGAATTAAAAGGGTGGATGAAAAGGAAAAGACCGTAATTGGAATTCAGGTAGAAAACGAATTGGGTCTGTATACAATTGACCGCTGTTATTCGAAAAAGGCACAGGAAGATTTTGATAAGGGTGTGCCGCCGCAGCTTGATGGAGTAACACTTGAAGATTCCGGTGCAAGCGGCAAAGGCAATTCATGGTATGACAGGTTTGGCCGTCATGCTCATGAAGCATTTTCAGCCTGGCATTTTGGCATTGGTGTGGAGAAAATTGCAAAAGCCGGCAAGGAGATATATCCTTCCCTTCCCCTGTACACCAATACCATGATAGGTGAAATAAGGCAGGAAGTTGCAGGACAGAGTTATTCCTCCGGTTCTCCTGTAGGACGTGTTCTTGATATTTGGAAGAAAGCGGCTCCAAGCCTTGATCTTATTGCGCCTGACATATATCAGCCATTTACCAGCGGATATATCAGGGTGGCAAATCTTTTTAACCGGCCGGACAATCCGCTTTTTATACCGGAAACGGGAACACAGGGCGATAACTTTGCCATGCATATTATCAATGCTGCAGTTGATTATAAGGCAATTGGCATTTGCGGCTTCGGGGCGGAAAGCACTGTGGAAGCTGACTGGAGCCTAAAACCCGAAGCCAAGAAGGTTGCAGCTTCCATGTCCATTATAAAATCAATGTCACCGATTCTTTTAAATTATGCCAATAGCGGCAAGATCTTTTGCGTAACCCAGGAGCAATACCAGGCACATGCCTATTTTAAGAGGGAAAAATACCATGTTACCTTCTACTTTACAAGTGAGAATCTTCCATCAAGGTTTTCGGCCTTTCCCCGTTCCTTTTCAGCCAATTTAAGGGTTGGAACCGATGCAGCAAAAGATCCGGACTTCTTCGTACAGTCCAGGGGCAGGGCCATAGTCTACGAAAAAGACCCTTACGATTTTTATATTGCAGGCATAGGGCTTGCAGCCAGATTCCTGAAACGTACCGAGATTGGAGACCTATATCCGCATATTACCAATGTATCGCCTAACGCAACTGAAAAGGCGGCTTTTACCATTGAAGAAGGTCATTTTACGGATGATTGTAAATGGGTTTGCGAGGCAAAACGCAGCGGAGATGAGCTTAACCCGGGAGCTCTGGTTTATCCGGGCATAGTACTTAGGGTAAAACTAAACCCGAATGTATGCAAGCCAGTATTATATAAGGAGTAAGGAGAAACTAATGAAGAAATTATACGCTATTTTATTTATAACAATCCTTTGCATGACTTTTTTAGCCTGTGGGGGAGGAAACCAGCAGTCGCAGGGAGTGGTTTCCGGGTTTCGCAGTCCCGATCCGGACTATGCCAATATTGATTTAACAAGGCATGTTAATATTACCATTTACAACTTTAGTGATGTGGTGGTTCCGGACAGGGCCGATGTTGTCGGTTTGGCAAACGAACGCTATTTTATGCCCATTTTGAATACTACCGTAGAAGCGGTACTAATGCCCAATACCAATGCGGCACAGATGTACCCCCTCTTGCTGGCAGGCGGTTCGGATGTGGATGTAATATTTACTGCTCCCTGGCGTTATTATAACGAGGAAGCCTCGAAGGGATCATTTGTGGAAATTACAGACGACCTCCTTAGAACTTATCTGCCAAAAACATTAAGAACCAATCCTCCCGTGTCCTGGGTACAGGCAAGAATGGACGGCCGTGTTTATGGTATACCGCCTTCGTGGGTATGGTGGGAGCAGAAAATGGTCGCAATACGGGAAGATCTCAGGCTGAGCAATAATCTGCCGGAAATCAGAACCTGGCAGGATCTTGAAAACTATGTTATTACCGTCGGACGCAATGACAGGGTTTATTACAACACTTCTGCCAATACCTGGGAATTGATGAATGTTTATTTGCAGTACAGGAATGTTTTGTTGACCGTACAGCCGGTATATTTTGCATGGGAACATAGGGGAGGAGAACCGGGCCCGGATGACCTGCACTTTCTCTATACAAGTTCATGGTACAGGGATTATGCGCTAACAATGGCAAGATGGTATACCGCCGGAGCCTTTGACAGGAATGTAATGAATCAGACAATCGGGGATCGAAGTAATTTTCCGCAGGGAAGATCTTCCATGGTTGTAGGAAATTTTGTAATTTTTATGCAGGGCAATGATTTGATTGCAAACGGACAGGGGATACCCAGCTATTGGGATATATCCCAATCTGTTGACGCAATTGTCAGGCGAATGACCTACGACAATAATCTTCTTGCCATTGCCGCTACATCAAACAATGTAGAACGCTCTGCCCTTGTTATCGACCTAATCAAGAATACCCGAGATCTGAATGAGATGATCAGGTTTGGAATTGAAGGCAGACACTGGATTAGGACAGGGCCTTCTTCATATGTCCCGGGTCCTGAAACCACAGGTTATCCTGCAGGTAACTGGATAAGCGGCCCGATTTTCTTTGAAGGTCAGGTAACCCTCGAACTTCCTGCCGACACAACACAACAGGAGATTGATATTAGGGATAGTGTTGATGCAAGGCTTACGGATCTGGAAATTGACGGCTTTAGGTTGAATGTTTCATCCATGCAGTCTGAATGGGCTGTAATGTCGGCACTCATCGAAGAGTACAGAAGAAGCTTTGAATGCGGTATTTTTGAAGGCCAGACAGCAGCCAGATTCGATGACTTTTCCAACAGGTTAAGGGCAGCAGGGCTGGACAGAATGGTTGCTCTTGTAAGGGAACAATATGCCGAGTTCAGGAGGACTATGAGGTAGGGAAAATGTAATGTCATTTTGACAAGAGAATTGAAGGGAAAACCCGACCTGTTGACATTTGTGCAGATTCCTGCTATGCTGATTAAGCTCATGCGGGAGTAGCTCAGGGGTAGAGCGCTACCTTGCCAAGGTCGATGTCGCGGGTTCAATTCCCGTCTCCCGCTTAAAACCCTCATTTTTGGGGGTTTTTTGCTTTTTATGGGAGGCATTTATGCTGCATGAAGAGGCCTATAAAAACCCGCCTGCAGGTCTATGGAACAGCTTTGATCTCCATAGGAAAGAACTGGAAAATCAGGAATTAAATCCCGTTTTTGATGAAAATAGCGGCCTTTCTCCTGAAGATCTGGAAGCAGGATTTAACTCCTTTGCGGAGGAGCTGAACGGGAAATCCCCCATAATTCGAAAGGCATTCCTGTTTGAATATGTCCTAAAAAACAGCAGGATTGGCATAAATCCAAACGACTGGATTGCGAATATTTTTGATCACCAAAATCTAATTCCAAAATATAATAATCAACAAAGAAAAGAAATATCGGAAAAAAAAATAAAAAAGGCAAGGGATACATTAAGATATTCAGAAGACCATGCCTATTATTCTGCAGAACTGGATCTGGGGCATATTTCTCCGGGCTGGAGATATATGTTTTCCAACGGCCTTAAGGGTCTTCTGGAAAAGGCAGATAGGGAGAGAGCGGCAAAGGGAGAGGCTCTAACTTCCGAGCAGGCAGATTTCTATAAAAGCCTGGAAATTGTTTACAATGCCATAATCGCCTTTGCAAGACGGCTTTCAATAATGGCAGGGAAACTAGCGGATAATGGTGATCCTGCAATAAGGCTAAGAATGTTAAGTGTTGCAGATTCCCTAAACCATGTGCCGGAGAATCCACCACGGGATTTTCTGGAAGCATTGCAGTTTTCCTTCATTATGCATCAGATGATAGAAATGGAAGGGGAATTTGTACGTTCCATGTCCGGCTTTGACCGCTGTTATTTTGAATATTATGATTCTGATATTCAGAAAGAAAGACTGACAAAAGAAAATGCAAAGGAGCTGATAAAGTTTTTCTTTACAAAGTTTTTTGCGCGTACCAGGGGAGCTGCCAACGGGAAAAATTTCTACTTTGGCGGGCAAAAAGCCGATGGCTCCAATGCGGAAAACGAGCTCACGTTTACTGCACTTGAAACTTATCATGAGCTAAATACTACAGATCCGAAACTCTCGGTAAGGATTTATAAAGACTCAAGTGACAGGCTTCTTGAAGCGGCAGCAAAATGCATAAGGGATGGGAGAACGGGAATTGTTATTGTTAACGATGAAACTGCAATTCCGGCAATAATGAGCCGCGGAAAAAAATATGGAATGACTCTTGAAGAAGCAAGGGAATATTTATTGATAGGCTGTTATGAACCTGCTATAGAAGGACGCGAAATTGCGTGTAATATGTCCATAAAAATAAACCTTGCAAAGTCTGTGGAGCTTGTTTTAAACAGGGGGAAGGATCTTAACACAGACAATGTTCTTGGCCCTGATACAGGAGACCCGGAAAAATTTTCTTCTTACGAAGAATTCGAAAAAGCCTACTTTACCCAGCTTGAAGCACAGGTTAAGAACGCTACGGATGCAATTATGGCTTTTGAGCCGTTTTGGGCGGAAATAAATCCCTCTCCGGTACTTGCCGGAACCTTTATCGACTGTCTTGAAAAGGGGCTTGATATTGGCAGGGGAGGTCCAAGGTACAATAATACGGGAGCCATGGGAGCAGCAATGGCAAATGCCGCCGATTCCCTTATGGCAATTAAAAAAACCGTTTATGACGATAAAAAATATTCAATGGAAGAAATGTTAAGAATGCTAAAGGCGGATTATGCCGATTATGAGCAGGAAAGACTTTACATAATGAACCGCCTCCCTAAATGGGGAAACAATAATATTGCACTTGATCCAATAGCGGTCAGAATTGCAGAATTTTACGGCAATCTTGTTAATTCCATCCGGAACAAGAGGGGAGGAAATTTTACTGCGTCCCTTTTTTCCCTGGATCATCGTCATAAACTTGGAAAGAAAACTTCTGCTCTTCCTGACGGCAGAAAGAACGGCGAGTCTCTTTCGCTTAACCTGACCGCCTATACCGGCATGGACAGGGAAGGCGTTACTGCCCTCCTCCTGTCTCTTGCAAAAATAGATTACGGTAAAATTCCCAACGGCTCTGTTGCCGATGTCTACCTGCACCCTTCCGCCGTTATGGGCAATGACGGCTTAAAAGCAATGAAGTCCCTGATAAAGACTTATTTTTCACTCGGCGGCTTTGGCATTCAATTTAATATTTTCGATGCCAATACCCTGCGTGATGCGCAAAAACATCCGGAAAAATATCAGACCCTACAGATTAGGGTTTGCGGCTGGAATGTTTATTTTATTACTATGTCCTCAGAAGAACAGGAACATTATATTAAGACTAACGTGCACGCTGTATGAGAGATACCGGCACAGACTTAAAGGGTATAATTTTCGAGATAAAAAGATTCGCAGTGCATGACGGCCCGGGAATTCGTACAACGGTTTTTTTCAAGGGCTGTCCCCTTAGCTGTCTTTGGTGCCATAATCCTGAAGGCATAAGCGGAAAGACAGAAATTGCATATCTGAAACAAAGCTGTACAGGATGCTTTCTCTGCCAAAAGTCATGCGAAAGAAAACTCCGCCGGGCAGACATGGTTATCAATAATTTAATTAAAGATGAATGTATTTACTGTGAAAAATGTGTAAATGCCTGCCTGAATGGTGCATTAAAATTATATGGAAAGGATTATTCTATTAATGAGCTTTTGGAAATTGTACTGGAAGACAGGGAGTTTTATTCCAACTCGGGCGGAGGGATTACCTGCTCCGGAGGGGAACCCCTAAGTCAGGCAGAATTCTTAATTTCTTTCCTTTGTGAATGTAAAAAGGCAGGGCTGCATACAGCAGTGGATACATCCGGTTTTTCATCATGGGAGAATATGGAAGAAGCGGCAAAATATACAGATCTCTTTCTATATGATTTAAAAGTAATGGATAACCAGAAACACCTGGAATACTGCTCTGTTAGAAATAAAGAAATTCTGGAAAATATTATTAAGCTTGGCGAAGCAGGTTCAAAGATCGAAGTCAGGATTCCTGTAATACCCGGTTTTAATGATGATGAAGAAAATCTGAAAGCCCTTACTTCATTCCTGAAAAAAATTGATAATCTGGTTCTCGTAACCCCCCTTCCCTATCACTCACTTTCGGGAACAAAGTATGAATCCATTGGGATGGAACTTAAAATGCCCTTTGAGAATGGTACCGAAAGGGAAAGGGTGAATCATTTTATTGATCACCTGAAAAATGAAGGTCTTCCATTAGATTTTTTTGACTACCCGTAAAATGCAGGATATAATAAAACAAATAAGGAGATTTCCATGATGAAACCAAGATACCTTTTTCCGAAAGACTATATGGCAGACCCACATGCCAGGGTTTTTAATGACAGGTTATATATCTACCCCTCTCATGACTGGGACAGCAAGGCACCCGAGAATGATTCGGGCGGACATTTCATGATGAAGGATTATCATGTCTTTTCTACAGATGACATCGAAAAGGGGGAAATTGTAGATCATGGCAAGGTATTGGGTGTGGAGGATATTCCCTGGGCAGGCCAGCAATTATGGGATTGTGACGTTGCCCAAAAAAACGGTAAATACTATATGTATTTTCCGCTAAAGGACAAGAACTATATTTTTAGAATAGGTGTTGCCATTGCCGATAAACCCGAAGGACCCTTTAAACCTTTAAGCGATCCCATCTGGGGAAGTTATAGCATGGATCCTTGCGTATATGAAGAAAATAGAGAGCACTATATTTTCTTTGGCGGAATTTGGGGAGGGCAGCTTCAAAGATATAGGGATAACAGGGCACTGGAAGAGGGAGGGATTTACCCATTGGATGAAGAAGCTGCAATTCCTCCAAGGGTGGCAAAACTCAGTGACGATATGCTTCAGTTTGCAGAGGAGCCAAGACCGGTATTAATTATCGATGAAAACGGAAAACCAATAAGAGCAGGAGACAATGAGCGGCGTTTTTTTGAAGCATCATGGCTCCATAAATACAACGGGAAGTATTATTTCTCTTATTCCACAGGAGACACACACTGCATATGTTATGCGACAGGAGACAGTATTTACGGCCCCTTTACATATGGGGGAGTGGTTTTAAGTGAGGTAGTCGGCTGGACAAACCATCATTCTATAGTAGAGTTCAGAGGAAAGTGGTATCTTTTTTACCATGACTCTGTTCCGTCAGGCGGAATTACCTGGTTAAGGAGCATGAAGGCAAGGGAATTAAAGTATAATCCGGACGGCACAATAATTACAATGAACGGCATGGATTAGGAAAAAAAATCATGATTCCATCTCCCCTTTTCAGAGATCCCATTTTTGACGGTGCAACAGATCCTGTAATAATTTGGAATAACGAAGAATCATCCTGGTGGATTCTGTACACACAGAGGAGATCCACCGAAGTAAGGATAGGTTTTTCTTCGATACACGGATCTAAAATCGGCATTGCATCATCAGTGGACGGGAAAAAATGGCTATACAGGGGAACCTTGCCGGATCTGGATTTTGAAAACGGACACAATACATTCTGGGCGCCGGAAGTAATTTTTGCGAATGGCAAATACCATATGTATGTTTCCTATATTACGGGAATCCCCACAGACTGGAATTACCCAAGGCATATTGTCCATTATTCTGCGGATAATTTATGGAAGTGGAAATTTGAATCTGTGCTAAATCTTTCATCGGAAAAGGTTATAGATGCCTGTGTTTATGAAATTAAACCGGGGAGATATAAGATGTGGTATAAGGATGAAGCCAATAATAGCCACACATATACATCGGAAAGCAACGATCTTTATAATTGGGAGAATATGGGACCGGCAATTTCCGACTGCTCGCATGAGGGTGCAAATGTTTTTGAATTTAAAGGCAGCAAATGGATGATAACAGATTTCTGGAAGGGGCTGGCAGTTTATTCATCCGAAGACTTTTACAACTGGAAAAGACAGGAAGAAAACATTCTGGATATTCCGGGAAAAAGGGAATGGGATAATGCACTTGGGCATCATGCGGATGTCCTGGTTCATGGGGACAGAGCCTTTATTTTTTACTTTGTCCACCCTGTTTTTGAGCAAGAGCCCAGGAACCCTGCCACCTGTCTGCTTGCAGCGGAACTGAAAATAGAAGACGGGAAACTCGTTTGCGACAGGGATGCGGATTTGGATGATTCCTGTTTGATTTATTAATGACAAATTTCGGGAATAGGGTATAAAATAAACAAAGGATTTTTAAGGAGCAAAAAATGGAAAATTATGAAAGTATTCGTAAGTATGCACCAATTCTGCATACAGGATTTGCCAATGTTTACAACAAAGAGCAAATGGATGAATTTAACAGATGGGTTGCCGAAAGGGGTTTTGCCGGGTATTCAATACAGGGAAGATCGCTTGAACCCACAAACGATATAGAAGGATGGTTAAAGGGATTTTTAAACAGCCTTTCTTTTGCTGCAGAAGGTGCCAAGGAAAAAGGTCTGGAAATATGGATCTTCGATGAATGGGGTTATCCGACAGGGACTGCCGGAGGAAATACCATGAAGGGAAAACCTCATTGGAGATCCAAAAAGCTAAACCTTGCTGTGGACATGCCGCTTGAACAAGGACAGACAGTGGAGTTCACTGCACCTCCTCATTTCCTCGCTGCTTCTGTCTGGCCTGTCGGCCGCAGCGTTTTTGGCCCTGCTCTTGGCGAGGATCTAATGCTCTCCCCCGATGCAAATGGAAAAATCAGCTATACCTGTAAACGCAAGAGGGAACGCCTCTGCATGGTTACCTGGGAATTTGATGATTTTCGCACGGTGGGAATTTTTGTTCCCGATCCGGAAAGCGACGAACAGGGTACTCTGGATCTTTTAAATTATGAAGCAGTTGCATATCTTTTAACACAAATGCATGAGCGCTATATTCCCGAACTGGGAAAATATTTTGGCAAGGAATTAAAGGGGTTTTTCTATGATGAGCCTTTTATTTCCTTCCCGGCTCCCTATACATTTGATATTTTTGATGAGTTTAAAAAGCAAAAGGGATATGACATTCTTCCCATCCTGCCAAGAATGCTGGGAGGTCTGGCTCAGGGTGATATGCTTGCCTATCGTGATGTATGTACCACAAGAGTGGCCGATGCTTTTTACGGACAATTAACACGCTGGGGAAAAAAACATGGCCTTTTTATGACAGGGCACCAGGATCTGGAGCACAATATAAGATCCCTGGACAGTGTAAGCGGTCATTATTTTAAGAACATGGAAAATACGGATGCACCCGGGATAGATTATATCTGGGTACAGATAGAGCCCGGTAACTTTACAGACTTTCCAAGATATGCAGGATCTGCCCGCCGCCTGCTTGGCAAGGAACAAGCGGTAAGCGAATCCTTTGCCGCAACCACAAGGGCTCTTTACCCGGACTATATGCGTTTTTGTATGGATCATCAGATAATCAGGGGAATAAGCAAATTTTATTTAATGATTGCAGATCCTGCACCGGCAGAAAATTCATTTATGGGACATCTATCCAAATATCATCCAATGGCGGTTAACTTTGGAGCCAAACTAAACAGAAGAACTGCCATTGCAAACAGGCTGGTAAATACCGCCAAGCCTTCCGCGAATATCGCTCTCTACCTTCCCATGGAAGCCCTTGTAAGGGATCTGATGTCAAACAGGCCATCCTCTGTAAATTATTCGCCATACGCTCCTATGTCTTCCTATATTAATGAAGCGGCTGAAACGCTCTGTTATCTCCCGATGGATTTTGAATACATATGGAAAGAGGCATTTATTAATCTGGAAGTAAAAAACGGTGCTTTAATTACAAAGGAAGGTCAGAGAATAGACACTGTAATTTTTCCCCCTGCCCCAAATCTGGAAAGGGGAATTTCCGACAAGCTGGATGAATTTTTAAAACAGGGAGGAAAGGCGATCTTTTTAAACAATCCTCCAGATGACTTCATCGGTAGGGGCATTGTTGTTCCGGAAGCTTCGGCTCTTGGGGATTACATAAAACCCCGGGTTTCTGTTACGCCTAACGATAAAATCAGCGTGGCATACAGGCAGGGAGAAGACAGGGAGCTTTATTTCTTCCTGAACGAGGGCTGGAAAGCAGCATCAACTGAAATTCAGTTTGCAGGCACCGGGAATATCCAGAAATTCGATTTTGAAAATGAAATGTGGATAGACATTGAAAGTAAGGATGGGCTTGTCAAAGAGCATTTTGAACCAATGCAGATGTCAGTCTTTGCCGTATGCAAAAGCAAGGCAGGGAAAATTGCTCCGAAGGCTGCAATGATACAGGAAATAAAAAACTGGACAGCAACTACTCCTGAAGGAACCAAGGTAGACCTTTCCGGCGGACTTAAGGACTGGTGCAGTTTCTATAAGGGTGAATATTCGGGCTGGATGAGTTACGAAACGGAAATCGACATAGCAGAAGATGCAACATACAGGCTGGATTTGGGCAAGGTATGTTATGCCGCAAAAGTAATTGTAGACGGTGATGAAAGTCCGGGAAAAGCACACTTATATGCATTTGCTCCCTTTTATAATGATATTGATCTGTCAAAGGGAAGGCATAAGATCCGTGTTGATGTTATAAACACCGAAGTCAGCCGTAATATAGGCAGCCCTGAAGCGGAAAAAATTGCCAGTCAGGGAGATCCAAACAGGCCGGGTGTTGTTAACCGTTCCTGGCTAAGGACAAGGATTGGCACGGACAGAAGATATCTTACAAGCGGACTATTGGGGCCTGTAAAGCTGTATAAGCTGGACTAAAAGAGAAAGTCTTCCAGTGTTCTTAAAATGCTGTCCATCTCTTTGAAGCAGGTCTTTGTTTGCGGAAGGGCTCTTAGAAAAATTTCTCCGTAATTTTTTCGAAGGAGCCGCCCGTCCAAAACGACAACCGCTCCATGATCACTTGAGCGGCGCATAAGGCGGCCAAAGCCCTGCTTGAATCTCATAACGGCTTCGGGCAGAGACAGCTCCATAAAGGGACTGCCTCCGCCTGCAGCAAGTGCTTCGGAGCGGGCTTCGAATATTGGATCGTTCGGGCTTCTGAAGGGAAGGCGGCAGAGAATCACCAGGCGCAGGGTATTGCCGGGTGCATCCACCCCTTCCCAGAATGAATCGGTTGCGAATAACACACTGCTTTCATCATTCAAAAAATTGGCAAGAAGCCTGTGCCTTTCATCATCCCCCTGTTTTAATACGCGAATTCCCTGGTTTTCCAGAACAAGATGAGCCGCTTCATAGGCACTGTTTAAGGCCTTAAAAGATGTGAAAAGTACAAGAGCCGAACCTCCGGAAACCTGTGTTAAAGCAGAGGCTGCATAATCTACAAAGTCGTTATATTGGGGTTCTGTCGGCAGTGGTGAATTTGAGGGAGAAGCAAGGAGTACCTTTGACTGGTATGGGAAGGGAGAAGAAAAAACGCCCGTAAGAATTTTCCTTTCCTTAACGAGGGCAAGGCCGGATCTTTTTTTCCAGTAATTAAAACCGCTGTCTTTTGCATTTGCGTAATCTGCATCATCTGTGTAATCTGCATAATCTACATTGTTTTCAATATTTCTCATAAAGGAGCCGGTTGTAAGTGTTGCAGAAACACAAATTACGGTTTTTGCAGGTTCAAAGAGTGCCTCTTTTAGAGAAGGTGCAATATCTATTGGAGTAACATTAAAAACAGCCCATGGATTTTCGTAGGGACCGGAACCTCCCTGCCCCCTCTTTTCTATCCACATTACATCATTAAAATTTTCCCTATATTCCAGAAAATCAAGACAAACAGAGGCTATGGCATCCAGCCTGCGAATAACGGAACGAATTTCCCACATAACGGGATCATCCTGGTAGCCGTCTATAACCTTATCAAGCTGCTCTCTAATATATCCGCAGAGTGATGTTAAATGCTTTCGCATAATGACCATATATGGAAAAAGCCCGTCTTGCAGGGTTCTGTCTATTTTCGGAGTCAGTCTTGATACACCTTCGCTGCCGCAGAGTTCCAGAGCCGTCTTGTCCAGGTTATCCGCAGTTTCACGGATATTATCGAACCTTTCGGTAATGACAGAATCCATGTCATCATTAACCTTTCCCGGTATTATCGATGCAAGACGCACCAATAGCCCGCTTTTTTGGCTTCGCCTTCTTCTATAAAGCCGCCCAAGCTGCCTGTTTATTCCGATTCGGCTGAACTCACGGGAAAAAAAAGATGTTGCAGAATCTTCTGCGTTATGCGCTTCATCAATTATTATGCGGCTGTATGGGGGAAGAACCACAGCTGTATCGTAACCAGCTCCCTCAAGACGTGCAGAAAGGTCGGCAAAGAGGAGATGATGGTTCACTACAATTATTTTGGAATCCAGCGCTTCCCGTCTTAACATCATGACAAAACAACTTTCCCTTGAAGGACATCGCATATTCATGCAGGTATCTGCCTCCGAGCAGACCCTGGACCAGATATTTTCAGCAGGAAGGAAGCTTAGTTCCGAACGGCTGCCTGTCCCTGTTGTATCTGCCCAGCGTGCTATGTCTTCAAGATGGTTTCTTTCTTCATTATCCAGACCCGGTTCCCTTAAGGCATCTTCCAGCCGCCTTTGGCAGAGATAATTTCCCCTTCCCTTCATTAAAAGGGTTTTTACTTTTTTTCCAAGTCCTTCATTAACAAGGGGTATGTCCTTGTTGAATAACTGTTCCTGGAGGGTAATGGTTGCGGTGGATATAATTATTCTTTCATCGTTTGATGATGCATAGGTGAGTGCAGGAAGCAGATAGGCAAAGGATTTCCCTACCCCCGTTCCTGCTTCTGCCGCCACAAGTGCATTTTCGTTAAAGCCGCGGATAATTAGCTGCATCAACTCCATCTGGGATTCCCTGATTTCGTATGACGGAAGTCTCTTGCTGATCGCTCCTCCCGGTTCAAGGGCTACACATATCTTTTGTGAATCCAGAGAGCGGGTTTTTCTTTTTTTAACGGCCTCTGCAACTATATAAACATTTTCTACTGTATTATCAATAATATAGGAACCAATTCCGGATTCGGCGGCTCTTGAAGAAATTAACATGTCATTATCACTTGGAATTAAAAAGCCTGAAGGATGGTTATGAATGAGAATGTCGGGAGCATCATCATAATATTCATGCAGTGCCAGAACGGATTCATCATTTCCCCTGGCTATTACGCTTACTTTCTTGATTATTTTTTTATCATCCAGATAACCAAGGGCAAATACTTCATTGCCCCCTGCGGATTCAATTTCATCCTTTAGAGATTGAATTGCTTCTTTGGAAAAGTATTTAGCAGCAAGCACCGAAAATAACTCCGTTCACAGATTAAAATGGAACTCTTTAACAAGTTCAATCCCTTGACACAATATATGGCTTATAATAGGCTGTTTTATCAAAACTTTATTGACAGACTAGCTCATCCGGATAGAGCGCTACCCTCCGGAGGTAGAGGCGGTGGGTTCGAGTCCCGCGTCTGTCATTCTGTCATAAAGAGGGGTGTTGATAAATACCTTTCTCCTGTGTCCGGCAGTATAACAACAATGTTTTTTCCACTGTTTTCAGGTCTAAGTCCTGCCTCGCTTGCAGCCCAGAGTGCGGCTCCCGAAGATATTCCTGCCAAAAAACCTTCACTGCGTGCCAATAGGCGGGCTGCTTCCATGGCATCCTCTGCTTTTACAGTAATAATTTCATCATAGATTCCTGTGTCCAATACTTCCGGAATAAAACCTGCTCCTATGCCCTGAATCTTGTGAGGGCCGGATTTTCCCTGTGAAAGGATGGGAGAGTCGAAGGGTTCAACCGCAATTATTTTAAGAGAGGGGTTCTTTTCTTTTAGATAGCTTCCTGTACCTGTAATTGTACCGCCTGTGCCAATTCCGCAGACAAAGATGTCTATTTTTCCTAATAGTGCTTCCCAAATCTCCGGGCCTGTTGTTTCCCTGTGAATTTTGGGATTTGCGGGATTTTCAAACTGCGAGGGAATAAAGGAGCCATTAATTTCCTTTCCAAGTTCTTTGGCTTTCTCAATGGCACCATTCATGCCTTTTGCGCCTTCCGTTAAAACAAGTTCAGCGCCATAGGCTGCAAGGAGTTTTCTCCGTTCCACACTCATGGTTTCCGGCATAACTAGTATTATGCGATACTTCCTGGCGGCTGCTACAGAAGCCAGACCTATGCCGGTATTTCCGCTCGTAGGTTCTATTATTACAGAGCCCGGTTTTAATTTTCCGCTCTTTTCTGCATCTTCTATCATTGCAAGTGCAATTCTGTCCTTGACACTTCCTGTAGCATTAAAACATTCAAGTTTTCCGTAAATTTCTGCACTTAACCCCTTCTCTTTGGCATATCTGCTTAGGTGCAATAGGGGCGTTCGGCCTATAAGATCTGTCAGGCTTTCTGCAATTCCCGGCATTAATTATCCTCCTGTTTTATTCCCTTAACAACGGTATCTTTTGGTACGGATTTTACGATAAAGACATTTCCGCCTATTGTGGAATTTCTGCCTATTATGGTCTCTCCTCCAAGTATGGAAGCTCCCGAATAAATTGTTACATTGTCCTCGATTGTCGGATGCCTTTTTTTGCCTGCCAGTTTCTGGCCGCTCTTTGTGGAAATGGCGCCTAATGTAACTCCCTGGTAGAGCTTTACATTATTGCCGATTATGGTTGTCTCCCCTATTACTACACCCGTTCCATGATCAATAAAAAAATATTCGCCGATTATGGCACCCGGGTGTATGTCTATCCCCGTTATGCCATGGGCATATTCACTCATGATTCTTGGAATATAGGGAACCTTTTTTTTATACAGGAAGTGTGCAATTCGGTAAACAAAAACGGCAAAAAATCCCGGATATGTCAATATTATTTCATCTATACCCTGTGCGGCAGGATCTCCGTTAAAACCTGCTTCCGCATCCTTATATAAAAGTTTTTGGATATTAACAAGCTCTTCCAGAAGATCGCGGGAAACAGATGCAGCACTTTCGCCTGCATTCTCTTCATCCATTTGGGTCTCTTTTCCATGTATAAGAAATGCCTTTTTTATTTCGCCCTGAAGTTCCCAGTAAATATCATCGAGCAGGGAAGGAAGCCGGGAAGACAGGGGCTTTGTTTCAAGAGTGCCGTTAAAGCGTCCGGTGAAATATCCCGGGAGAACCGCTGCCCTTATTTTCCTTATTAGGGCGGAAATAATATCTGTATTGGGCAGATTGGAATGATTGTTTCTGCCGGAAAATTCATTATGCTGATCTATGAGTACCGAAGACAGCCTGCCAAAAGTTTCCATATTCTCCATAAAAATATTTTACCTAAAAAACCGAATAAAATCACCCATTATCTTTTATGGTATTCCTGCAGGGAATAAATTAAGCTGGAAGGGTTATTTATTCTCTCTTCTATCCCTTTTGCACTTGCAAGGGCTGCTGTAAGGGTAGTCATATAGGGAATATTATATCTAATTGCAGACTTCCTTATATAGGAATCGTCATGGCTGCTGCGTTTATTACCGCTGGGGGTATTAACTATCATGTTAAGCTGCCTGTTTATAATTGCATCTTCTATGTTTGGACGTCCCTCATGAAGTTTATTTATAACCTCAGCCTTAATTCCCATTTCGGTAAGGAAGGAATGTGTACCCCTTGTGGCAACTATTCTGAAATTCATTTTTTCAAGAAGCTTAGCCAGCTCCAGCGATTCTTCCCTGTCATTTTTATCTACGGAGATCAAAACAGAACCGGACAGCGGCAGAATGCTCTTACTTGCTTCAAGTGCCTTATAAAAAGCCTGACCGAAACTATCGGCAAGACCAAGAACCTCTCCTGTGGATTTCATTTCCGGCCCAAGAACAGGATCTACCTCCGGGAACATATTAAAAGGAAGAACCGCTTCCTTGACACCGTAATATGAAATTTGCGGCGCACTCATATTTTCAAGATTGATTTTTTCTCCTGAATATTCTGCCATGATTATTTTTGTCGCCAAATTTGCCATATTTAAATTGCAAACCTTTGAAACTATGGGTACTGTTCTTGAAGCACGGGGATTTGCTTCTAAAACATAAACCTTATTTTTATGTATGGCATACTGTACATTTATTAAACCTACCACACCAAGCTCAGATGCAATTTTACATGTGTAATCACGAATGGTTTTAATGTGATCTTCACCTATATTGACGGTTGGTATAACACAGGCGGAATCTCCCGAATGTATTCCTGCATATTCAATATGTTCCATAACGGCAGGCATAAAGGCATTCTTTCCATCGGACAGTGCATCTGCTTCACATTCAAGAGCCTTGTTTAGGAAAAGGTCTATAAGAATGGGAGCTTCATTACTAATGTATTGAACATTTTGCTGTATGTAATTTTTTAATTGATCATTATCGTAAATAATTTCCATTGCCCTTCCGCCCAGAACAAAGGAGGGACGCACCATAACAGGATAACCTATTTTTTCCGCAGTAATAACGGCTTCTTCATAGGTACATGCCATTCCGGATTGGGGCATGGGAATATTGAGCTTGTCCATCATTTTACGGAAAAGATCCCTGTCTTCGGCAAGTGCAATTACTTCAGGGCTGGTTCCAAGAACGGGAACTCCTGCATTCTTTAATTCCATTGCAATATTAAGCGGTGTCTGTCCGCCAAACTGGACAATAATGCCAAGAGCCTGTTCGTTTTTGTAAATGGAAAGTACATCCTCTACGGTTAAAGGTTCAAAGTAGAGTTTATCCGATGTGTCATAATCTGTAGAAACTGTTTCGGGATTGCAGTTAATCATTATTGTTTCAAAACCAAGCTCCCTTAATGCAAAGGCAGTATGAACACAGCAATAATCAAATTCAATGCCCTGCCCTATTCTGTTTGGACCGCCGCCCAAAATAATAACTTTCTTTTTATTGGCATCTGCTTTCTTTTTTGGTATTCCACGTTTTTTTCTGGAAGCTTCCAGTTCCTTGCCCAGGCTGCCAAGCCCATTATAACTGGAATAAAAATACTCGGCATCCGCACCGCTGACAGGGACTATATCCCATTCTGCATTGATCCCTGCAACTTTCCTGTGAAGCCTGATATATTCCTCGGGAACCTCAAGGAGCTGAGCCAGGTATTTATCTGCAAAGCCATCCTTCTTTGCCCTTTGCAGCAGCATATCAGGCAGAACCCTTTTTCTGTAAGATAAAATTTCGTTTTCAAGATCAACAATTTCCTTAATCTGTTCAAGATAAAATTCTTTTATTTTGCTTATATTATAGATCTTTTCTATTGTTACACCCTTTCTTAAGGCTTCATAAATTGCAAAATATCTTTCGCTGTTGGGAATGGCAATTTTGCCTAACAGCTCTTCTTCATTCATTCTATCCAGACCGGCTGCAAAACCAAGACCGCTTCTGCCTATTTCCAGGGATCTAATTGCCTTCTGAAATGTTTCCTTGAAGGTTCGGCCTATACTCATTACTTCGCCTACAGCCTTCATCTGGGTTCCAAGCTTGTCCTGAATACCGGGAAATTTTTCAAAGGCCCATCGTGCAAATTTTATTACAACATAATCTCCATGGGGAGTATATTTTTCCATACTTCCCTCTTTCCAGTAGGGAATTTCATCCAGGTTAAGGCCGGCCGCCAAAAGGGCGGACACATAGGCAATGGGAAAACCGGTTGCCTTTGAAGCAAGGGCGGAAGATCGTGATGTACGAGGATTAATCTCTATTACAACAATTCTGCCGGAAACAGGATCATGCGCCAATTGCACATTTGTGCCTCCGATAACACCTACTTCCGAAACAATTTTAAAGGCTGTTTCCCTAAGCTTTTCCTGTACTTCCTCGCTTATGGTAAGCATGGGAACCACACAAAAGGAATCTCCTGTATGTGTTCCTACAGGATCCACATTCTCGATCATGCAAATGGCTATCATCTGGTTTTTGGAATCCCTTACAACTTCCACTTCCAGTTCTTCCCATCCGAGTATGCTTTCCTCTATTAATACCTGCCCTATAAGGGACGCCTGAATCCCCCTGGCAGCAATTGCCTGCAGCTCATCCTTGTTATACGCAATGCCGCCTCCCGTACCCCCCATGGTAAAGGCAGGACGAACCACGACAGGATAGCCCAAACCGGAAGCGGCATCTATGGCCTGTTCCACAGAAAGAGCTTCAAAACTTCCGGGCATTTCTACACCTATTTTATCCATGGTGTTTTTAAATATAATCCGGTCCTCTCCCCTTTCTATGGCATCAAGATTTACACCGATTATTTTTACATTGTACTTATCCAGAATACCGGCTTTTTGAAGCTCAAGGCTAAGATTAAGCCCTGTCTGTCCGCCAAGATTGGGAAGCAGGGCATCGGGTCTTTCCTTTTCTATTATTTTTTCAAGTCTTGCAACATTAAGGGGTTCTATATATGTGACATCTGCCACAAGGGGATCTGTCATAATGGTGGCAGGGTTGGAGTTTACAAGAATAATTTTATATCCCAGGCTTCTAAGAGCCTTGCAGCCCTGGGTTCCCGAATAATCAAATTCACAGGCCTGTCCGATTATAATCGGACCCGAACCTATTATCATTATGCTGTTGATGTCAGCTCTTTTTGGCATATAAACTCCTGTAGGGATTCGCCTCATAGTCTAGCATATTGACAGTCTTGAAAAAAGAGGGGAAAATGAAAAATGGCATTTGAGTTAAATTCATATCCGGTTGTCTTCCGGGCAAAAATTAAAGACAATAAATGGTCAGAAGAATATCTGGTAAAACCCCACAAAGATGCAGCAGAAGAAGCTGCCATGAGTGCAGAAGAAAGAAGTAAAATTCATGCTGAAAGAAATTTGTTTCCTGATATGCCTCTGGTAAATTATACCACCCAATACGGCATTGGCTGTTTTGAAGGCTTGAAAGCCCTACCTCAAAAAGACGGCAGTTTGGCAATTTTCAGACCCGAACGAAACGCTGAGCGTTTTTATAAATCCATGGAAGGCCTGTTAATGCCTCCTTTCCCGAAAGAATCCTTTGTTAAGGCGGTACTGGAAACCATAAAAAGAAATGCCGACCTTGGCTTTAGACCTTTTTATGATGCCAAATGGGAAAAGGATTTCTTTATTAATGCAGATTCAATTTATATACGTCCCTTCAGCCTTGCAGAAGGCGGGCTTGGAGTAAATTTATCAAGGGAGCCATATGTAATTGTAATTGCTAACCCGGTAAGCGCATACTTTTCCGGCGGAAATTCGGATGCCGTTATTACAGACAGAATTCGTGCCACTCCGAAGGGAACAGGCTGGGTAAAGGCGGCATCAAACTACACAATAGCAGCTCTTGCAAAGAACGAGGCACAGAAAGCCGGTTTTATGGAATGTATTTTTCTGGATGCAGTTCACAGAAAATATATTGAAGAAGGATCGTCCTGCAATATCTTTTTTTACTTAAAGAGCGGAGAGCTTGTTACTCCGGATCTGGAAGATACAATACTTCCGGGCATAACAAGGGCAAGCATTGTTGAACTTGCGAGAGACAGGGGCGTAACGGTAAATGAACGCAGAATTGCCATAGATGAAGTAATGGAAAATACGGCAGAATGTTTTGTTACAGGTACAGCAGCGGGTGTTACTCCCATAGATTCCATTACGCATAATGGCAAAAAGGTTGTTTTTAACAATAATAAGGTCGGCGATCTAAGCGCAGAATTACGCGACACCCTTAAAGGTATTCAATACGGAACAATTCCGGATACAAAGGGCTGGCTGGTCAAGGTATGAATCCCATAGAAAAATCCGATAAGCTCTCCGGTGTACATTATGAAATTCGCGGTCCAGTATTAAGGGAAGCAAAACGTCTTGAGGAAGAAGGCTTTTCCATTATTAAACTAAATATTGGAAACCCGGGTGCTTTTGGCTTTAATGCACCTGATGAAATAATACACGATATTTTGATAAATATAAGGGAAGCCCAGGGTTACGGAGATTCACAGGGACTCTTTGCTGCACGCAAGGCCATTATGCATGATTTTCAAAACAAGGGCATAATGGATGTGGGCATTAACGATATTTATATCGGCAACGGGGTAAGCGAACTAATAATGATTTCCATGCAGGCACTTTTGAATAACGGCGATGAAGTCCTTGTGCCCATGCCGGATTATCCCCTTTGGACGGCGGCTGTAACGCTGTCAGGCGGCCGGGCTGTTCATTATCTCTGCGATGAATCAAACGGCTGGAATCCCGATTTGGATGATATTAAAGCAAAGGTAAGCAGCCGCACAAAGGCAATTGTTGTAATAAATCCGAATAACCCTACGGGAGCAGTGTATTCAAGGGATATTCTGGAAGGCATTGCTTCAATTGCAAGAGAAAATGATCTTATTATTTATGCCGATGAAATTTACAGCCGGATTACCTACGATGATACAGTGCATATTCCAATGGCAAGTTTAATCCATGAAAACCTGATTGTAAGTTTTGACGGACTTTCCAAGACATGGCGTGCTGCCGGTTTCCGTTCCGGCTGGATGGCTCTCTCCGGTAATAAAAAAGCTGCTTCAAGTTATATTGAAGGGCTTCAGATGCTTTCCAACATGAGGTTATGTGCCAATATGCCGTCCCAGTTTGGAATTCAGACGGCTCTTGGCGGCTACCAAAGCATAGACAAGCTCATCCTTCCGGGCGGAAGATTAAAGGAACAGCGGGACATAACCGTAAACATGGTTAACAGTATTCCCGGTCTGTCCACTGTTGTACCAAAGGGAGCTCTCTACTGTTTTCCCAAAATTGACATTAAATGCTTTAACATAACAAACGATGAAAAATTTGTAATGGATCTTCTAAGGGAAAAACATCTACTTCTGATTCATGGGACTGGCTTTAACTGGAAAGAACCGGATCATTTCCGCATAGTTTTTTTACCTGACAAGGAAACTCTTGACGAAGCAATAAGCAGACTTGGCAGCTTTCTTGAAAATTATCGCCAGAGCTAAGTACAAAAGATCCGGGTTTTGTGAACCGGAATCATTATTCAAATTGCTCACTACTTAAAATAATTAACACCGGCAGAAAATATGTCCATTGATTTTATTTCGCTCATATTTATGTAGAGCCCATCCCCTGTACGTTCAACATGCCCCATTTTTCCGAGTATTCTTCCGCATGGAGATATTAATCCTTCTATGGCATACATTGAACCATTTGGGTTATGCGGCATTAGACCCGTTGGATTCCCTTCATCGTCCGCATATTGAGTGCAAATCCTTCCAGTGTTTAACAGCTCTTCCAGCAGAGCATCATCCGCAATAAAGCGTCCTTCTCCATGCGAAACTGGAGTGAGGAAAATATCTCCGGTTCTTACATTGGAAAGCCAGGGGGAATCGACAGAACAGACACGTACTGGACAGATGGATGAAACATGGCGTCCAATATTGTTATAGAATAAGGTCGGACTATTTTCTGTCATTGGAGTTATTTTTCCAAAGGGAAGGAGTCCCAATTTAACAAGGGCCTGAAAACCATTGCATATACCAAGAACAAGCCCCTGCTTTACTTCTATATGAGCAGTCATTGCTTCTGCTACAGAAGGAGAGCGAAAAACTGCCGATATAAATTTTGCACTGCCGTCAGGCTCATCTCCTCCGGAAAAACCTCCGGGAATGGCAATAATTTGAGACTTATTTATTAAGGCTGCCAGTTCAATGCACGAATCTAAAATATCTTTAGGCTTAAGATTCTTAAAAATAAAAAACTCTGTTTTTGCACCTGCATCCATAAATTTTTTGGCGGTATCATATTCGCAGTTGGTTCCCGGGAAAACGGGAATTAAGACATGAGGAGAAGAGATTTTTTCTCCTTTGTAGAAATCCCATGTAATTTTATTATGATCTTTTTTATTTATTTTTTTACTCCCTTCTGTATTTAAAGGAAAAATGGAAGACATGGTTTTAAGGTATACTTTTTCAGCTTCATCAATATTTAAGCTTTCCTTCTTAAATTTAAAAAAACTCCCCCCTGCCCTTCCAATAAATTCAGGGGAAAAGTCCTTAAGTTGATCGATATTTTTAATTATATTACCAGCAATTAGTATGTCTCCAAGCAGAGGGAAGAATAAATCTTCTCTGCAATAATCAAAAGAAAATCCAATACCATTTCCAAAACAGGATTTGGCAATGGCCATGGCAGCTCCTCCGCTTTCTACCACAGCGCAAAAATCTATTTCTCTTTCTGAAATTAAATAGTGAAGTATTTTCATTAATTTTTTAAAATAATCATAATCGGGACAGCGGGATTTATCCCTCTTAAGCGAAACTCTGTAAACATGGGCTCCTTCGTATAACACATTGCTTATTAATCCGGTTGAAGATGAAGGTGCTATGGAAAAGGAAATAAGGGTGGGAACAACATCCATATCCATAAAGGTACCGCTCATGGAATCCTTTCCGCCTATTGCAGCGAGCTCCAGCCCAAGCTGGGCTTTTAAGGCTCCAAGTATGGCAGAAACAGGCTCTCCCCAGCGCAGGGGATCTGTGCCAAGTTTTTTAAAATATTCCTGGAAAGAAAGGTATATGTTTTCATAAGAGACTCCCGCTGCACATAATTTTGCAACGGATAAAAGCACAGAATATTGAGCGCCAACAAAGGGACTTTCGCTCATTAAAAAGGGATCAAAGCCCCAGGCAGATACTGTTACAGTATCTGTATCCATGGGGTAAACCGGCAATTTTGCAGCCATTACCAATGCAGGAGTTAGCTGCCTCTTTCCTCCCAATGGCAAAAAAATACTGCCTGCTCCGATTGTAGAATCAAACATTTCCTTCATGCCCTTATTGGAAGCAATATTCAGCCTTCCCAATTCCGCCAGAAAAGCCTTTATATAGTTCCCTTCTTTAAGGTAGTTCCCGGAAGATTCGGAAGCCCTATCCATATAAACAGGCAGGACATCTCTTATTTCTGCCCTTGCCTTTTGCCTGACTCCATTGGTAGACAGAAAATCAGCTTTTATATTTAATACTTCTTCTCCGTCATGTGTCATTATCAGGCGGCCTGAATCTGTAACTTTTGCAACAGGAACAGCATTCAGATTTTCCGATGCACAAAGGGAGAGCATCTTGTCAAGATCATCAGGCGAAATAACCAAGGCCATGCGTTCCTGTGATTCTGAAATGGCAAGCTCTGTTGCATTTAAACCTTCATATTTTTTTGGAATGGCATTTAAATCTATTAAGAGACTGCCAGCCAGCTCCCCGATTGCAACACAGACACCTCCTGCCCCAAAGTCATTGCATCTTTTAATCAGGGTGGTACATTCGGGATTTCTGAACAGCCTTTGGATCTTTCTTTCTGTTACAGGGTTGCCTTTTTGAACTTCCGCTTCTCCTGTTAAAACACTGTCAGCCCTGTGGGATCTCGAAGAACCTGTCGCTCCACCGCATCCATCCCTTCCGGTTTCTCCTCCCAATAAAAGAACAATGTCACCATTTTCCGGTTCCTTGCGCACAACATTATTAACAGGAGCCGCTCCTATAACAAAGCCCGCTTCCAGCCTCTTTGCCGCATAGGAAGGATGATATATCTCTTCTACAATTCCTGTTGCCAAACCAATCTGGTTACCGTAGGAAGAAAATCCCCTTGCAGCTTCCCTGGAAATAAATCTCTGAGGCAGTTTAAAGGATGAATATTCTTCTTTTAAGCCTGATTTAAAGTTTGATTTTAAGTTTGATTGATCCAAAATGAGATCTGAAGCACCGCTTATGCGCATTGCATGATACACATAGGCTCTTCCTGAAAGAGGATCCCTGATTGCACCGCCCAAACAGGTTGCAGCTCCTCCAAAGGGTTCAATCTCCGTAGGATGATTATGTGTTTCATTCTTAAACATGACATAATAATCCACCGGGCCGCCTGATGTATCTGCCATAACTTTTATGGAACAGGCGTTTATTTCTTCGGATTCATCATAATTTTTCAATAGACCCCTGCTTTTTAGCTCACGCAATCCCATGGTTGCCATATCCATTAAACATTTATATTTTTCGCTATTTGCCGAATAATGCTTTCTAAAAAGGGTAAGGTATTCCATGTAACATTCTTCTATTCCGTCAATCTCTGAATTAAAACTAATTTCGCTTAACTCTGTAAGAAAGGTGCTGTGGCGGCAATGATCGGACCAATATGTATCCAGTACGAGTATTTCGGTTTCTGTAGGATCCCTTTCTTCCCCAATAAAATAACGCCTTATGAATTCAAGATCATCAATATTCATTGCAAGTGACATTTGGTCATGGAATTGATGCAGTTGTTTTTTATCCAGTGTACGAAAGCCATTTAGAGTTTTAACTTTTCCGACAGGAATGAAAACTTCCTTCAGGCTCTCCGGTTTTTCTTCTGAAGCAGGACGGGATTCAACAGGATTTATCAGATGGTTTTTGATTTTTTTGACATCTTTGGCACCGGAAAATGCATAAACAGAGGCACATCTTACAATGGGTTTATTGCCCATGGTCAAAATCTGTATACATTGAGAAGCGGAATCCGCTCTTAAATCGTATTGCCCGGGAAGGTATTCCACCGAAAAAATTTCATGATCCTTCATTTTCGGAAGCTTTTCATGGTATACATTATCTACAGGAGCTTCAGAAAAAACAATATTAACTGCCTCCATAAAGGCTTTTTCCTCTATTCCTTCCATATCATAACGAATAAAGATCCTTAATTTGGAGATTGTTTCGCTTAGCTGATCATTTAATTCCTTTCTAAAATTTTCTGCACTTTTACTGACAGATGATTTTTTCTCAATAAAAACCCGTTTTACCATTTTTAGTCTTCTTCCTTTATCCCAAAAAAAAGGCGTAAACCGGCCACGGGAAATACCCGTACCGGCAAACGCCATTGTTTACCTGTCTATGTTTACCATAAAAAGCAATTTTATGTCAACTTCCATTTTATACTATTGTATTTTTATTTTATCCATTATACAATAAATCCAATAATTGGAAGTATAAAACTCAATAACTGAGGTGTAGTATAAATGGCAGAATTTACCTTGATATGCTGTGTAGTCAATGTCGGACAGGCTTCCAGGACATATAAATGTGCAAAAAAATTCGGAGTAAAGGGCGGAACCTTCTCCATTGGCAGGGGAACTGTCCAAAGCCGCCTCCTGGAAGTACTGCAGATCAATGAGGTTCGCAGAGAAATATTATCAATGATAATAGAAGATGAGCTTGCAGAAGAAGCCATCAGGGGAATAACAGAGGAAATGGAATTCCATAAACCTCACCATGGAATAATATTTTCTTATCCTGTAAGGGAATTTTTTGGCAGTAGGAATACTATTTTAAATAAATCTGAAACAAATGAGGTTAAGAATTCTATGTATAAAATAATTTATACCGTAGTCGATAAGGGACGTGCAGAAGATGTAATAGAAGCTGCCAACAAGGCCGGTGCACGTGGAGGGACTATTTTAAATGCAAGAGGAGCAGGCCCCCACGAAGTTCAAAAACTCTTTTCAATAGAGGTAGAGCCGGAAAAAGAAGTGGTTTTTATGATAACCAAAAGCGATATGAAAGACGCAATTGTAGATTCTATAAAATCACACCTAAAAATCGAAGAACCGGGAAACGGGGTTTTATTCATAATGGACATAAATGAAGTTCATGGATTGTTTTTTGATTAAGTAATTTTAAAACCAGGCGGATGAATTAATGAATTATTTTCTGGCAAAACTAAAAGACACTACCATGGCCATAGCTCCCATTGTTATACTTGTATTTATTTTTGGCTTTACAGTTGCTTCCATAGAGCTGGTTTTTATAATTAATTTTTTTATCGGCGGTATAATAATAATCTTTGGCTTGTCAATATTTCTCGTGGGTGTAGATCTGGCCATCATGCCCCTGGGATCAAATACCGGTGAAGTTATTTCCAAATCAAACAAGCTATGGATTCTGGCTGCAGCGGGCATAATACTGGGTTTCTTTATTTCCCTTGCCGAACCGGGAATGATAGTTCTTGCAAATCAGGTAGACCTTGTAACAATGGGTCAGCTATCCAGCACGAGGTTGATAATATTTGTTTCTGCCGGTTTTGCCGTTGTTCTTTCACTTGGCTTGATCAGGATTTTTTCTAAAATACCCCTGTATATTGTACTGGTAGTTATTTATCTGTTGATAGGCATTACCACAATATTTGTTTCTCCCGAATTTCTTGCACTGGCCTTTGATTCATCAGGTGCAACTACAGGGATTCTGGCTGTACCCTTTATACTGGCCATGGGGGTCGGTGTTGCTTCCAGAAAAAAAGACAGCATAAGATCGGAAGAGGATTGCTTTGGGCTTGTTGCAATGGCATCTGCCGGTGCAGTAATTGGAGTCCTTGTTTTATACATGTTTTCCGGAACATCAAGTTATGATACAAGTCTTCCAATAACAATGGAAGTAAGCGGATACTTTTTATACTCATTTATCCGTATTATTCCCGTAACATTATACGAAGGTTTTATTACATTGCTGCCCCTTCTAATCATCTTCCTTTTATTGCAGGTAACAGTTTTAAAACTTAATATAAGAAGATTCAGAAGAATGATAATGGGTTTTATTTATTCATTTATCGGTCTTATCCTCTTCTTTCTTGGAGTAAATGGCGGCTTTATGGATGTGGGTGCCATGCTGGGATATAATCTGGCAGCTTTTGGAAACAATACTTTAACCATAATCGTTGGTTTTCTAATTGGTTTTGTAACAATTGCCGCAGAACCCGCAGTTTATGTTCAGACTCATCAGATAGAAAATGTAACAAGCGGTCATGTAAAAAGAAGAGCAGTTCTTTTTCCCCTCTGTATAGGCGTTGGATTGGCAGTAATGCTGTCGGTAATTCGCATTTTATATCCCGTTGTTCAGCTATGGCATTTTCTGCTTCCGGGATTTGGAATTGCTCTTACTCTGACCTTCTTTGTTCCAAAATTATTTGTCGGCATTGCATTTGATGCAGGCGGTGTTGCTACCGGACCAATGACAGCCACCTTCATTCTATCATTCACCCAGGGAATTGCCGCTTCAAAAGAAAATGCAAATCTCCTTATTGACGGCTTTGGAATGATTTCACTTGTATGCATGTTCCCGATTGTAACATTGCAGATTTTGGGGCTTGTTTACAATTTTAAGGCAAAAAAGAAAACCGGATAATAGCTAGGAATAATGGGGTCTTACGTTGATTCCATTATTAATTAAATAATCCTTTAGCTCCTTAACGCTGAAATTTTTCCCTGCTCTTGGCGAATAAAGCATACTGCTTATTATTGCGCCCTGTGTCTGCGTTAATGTAAAAAGATTTCTTAAATGTTCGGGTTTTCCGGCTCCCCCGGATGCTATAAGCGGAACAGAAACCGAATTTTCTGCAAGTTTCATTAAATCAAGATCGTAACCTGACATTGTACCGTCAAAGTCTATGCTGTTAATGCAAATTTCGCCTGCTCCCATTTCCTGCCCTTTCTTTATCCATTCAATGGCATCAAGACCTGTGGCAAGTCTGGCTCCGTCTATAAAAACTTCATAACCGCTTTTGGTTTTTTCGGTACGTTTTACCTGAGTTGAAAGAATTATGCACTGGGAACCGAATGCTTTTGCACCTTCTGAAATTATTTCCGGGTTGCGTACCGCCATGGAATCCACACTTATTTTCTCTGCGCCGGCTTTCAGGGCTTCATACATATCATCAATATTTTTTATTCCTCCACCGACAGCAAAGGGAATAAAAACACATCGGGCTGTTTTTTTTACGGTTTCAATATCTATTCTGCGTTTTTCTGCGCTTGCCATAATATCATAAAAAATAAGCTCATCAATTTGTTCCATATACATTTTAAGTGCTAGTTCTTCTGCAGGAGCTACATCAATATTGTCCTGAAACTGAACAGCCTTTGTAACACGCCCCTTAATTATATCAAAGCAGGCGATTAATCTTTTGGTCAGCATAATTTTAGAAATCCATCCAACAGCTTTAGCCCATGCATTCCGCTTTTTTCTATATGGAACTGGGTTCCGAAAATATTATCTTTTCTTACAGCCGAAGTAAATTCTTCTCCATACATGGAAAGTCCCCATATATTATCATTTTTTTTAGGTATAGCATAATAAGAATTTACAAAATAAAAATGTGCATCTTCCGGTCTGAAGGATGAATTATCATTAAATATTACCCTGTTCCAACCCATCTGAGGAACACGTACAAGAGAAGAATTAAATTTTACGACATTTCCTTTTAGCCAGCCAAAACAGGGACTGTCTTCCTCTTCACTGTGATCAAATAAAATCTGCATTCCAACGCAAATACCCATATAGGGAATTTTTTTATTTAAAACAAGATCATTCAGTTCAAAAAAAATCCCGGATTCCTTTAAAGATAACATGGTAGCACCTGCACTTCCCACACCCGGAAGAATTATACATGAAGCATTAGATAGATCCTCTGGTTTAAGCGCATATTCTGCATTATGTCCCAGAGCTCTTAGGGCATTCATTACACTTGGCGCATTACCGGCCTTATATTCAATTATCTTTATCATATTTTCTTCCAAGTGCAGCTTTCAAAAATCCCAAAAACAGGGGATGTGCTCTATTCGGACGGCTTTTAAATTCAGGGTGAAACTGTACTCCAATATAAAATAATTTGCTGCTTATTTCGACTGCTTCCACCAAATTGCCGTCCGGAGATGTTCCGGATAATACCAATCCTTCTTTAGACAGTAAATTCCTGTAATCGTTATTAAGTTCAAACCTGTGACGGTGTCTTTCACTTATTTCATCCTCTTTGTAAAGATCCCATAACATTGTTCCCTTTTTAACTATACATGGATAGGCACCAAGCCTCATGGTTCCGCCGCTTAACTCCTTTCCTGCCTGGCCTTTCATATAATGAATAACAGGATTTTTGGTTTCCGGATCAAATTCAAAAGAGTTTGCATCTTTTAAACCGCAGACATTTCTGGCAAACTCTATTACCGCAATCTGCATTCCAAGACATATTCCCAAATAGGGAATATTGTTTTCTCTGGAATAGGTACAGGCTTTTATTTTTCCTTCGATCCCGCGATCTCCAAAGCCGCCGGGAATTATAATGCCATGAACTGCGGATAAAATATCATCAGCATTTTCTTCATTTAATTTTTCACTGTCAATCCATTTTATTTTTACAAAGGATTCATTTTCAAAACCTGCATGGTTTAGGCTTTCGATAATGGAAAGGTATGCGTCATGGAGCTTAATATATTTTCCTACAATTGCAATTGTTATTTCATTCTTTCTTTCTTTTATTTTTTTTATCATCTGCCGCCATGCGGATAAATCGGGTTCGGGCGGATTTATTCCAAGCTCCCTGCAGACAACATGATCCAGTCCCTGCTCATGAAGAATGAGAGGAACTTCATAGAGGGAAGACAGTGTTGTGTTTTCTATTACACAATCAGGTTTAACATTACAAAAAAGTGCAATTTTATCTATAATGCCCGGATTTAATTTTTCATCTGCCCTTGCAACGATAATTCCCGGAGTAATACCCATTGACTGCAGCTCTTTTACAGAATGCTGTGTAGGTTTGGATTTATGTTCGCCTGTTGCCTTAAGGAAGGGAATAAGTGTTACATGAATAAAAAGGCAGTTTTCCCTACCCTGCTCAATGCTTATCTGTCTAATGGCCTCTATAAAAGGCAGACTCTCCATGTCACCTATTGTTCCGCCAATTTCTGTAATTAAAATTTCTGCGCCGCTTTTTTCTGCACCTGTGTAAATAAAGTCCTTTATAGCCTGGGTGACATGAGGAATTACCTGCACTGTGCTGCCGGAATATGCTCCCTCTCTTTCCTTATGCAAAATTTTCCAGTATACCTTTCCAGATGTTAAGCTTGAATATTCATTAAGGTTCTCGTCTATAAAACGCTCGTAATGTCCCAAATCCAGATCCGTTTCCGCTCCGTCATCTGTAACAAAGACTTCTCCATGCTGGTACGGATTCATTGTGCCGGGATCTATATTCATATATGGATCCAGTTTCTGTGCAGCAACTTTCAGGGAACGCTGTTTGAGGAGCCTTCCAAGAGAGGCAGCAGTAATGCCCTTGCCCAGTCCGGATACAACACCGCCTGTTACAAAAATAAATTTTTTATTCATTAATGTTTACTCCCATTCAACAGTCGCAGGAGGCTTTCCGCTAATATCATAAACGACCCTGCTGATCCCCGCAACTTCCGATGTTATACGTCCGGATATTTTTGATAATATTTTATGTGACAGGGGAGCATATTGACAAGTCATAAAATCGGAGGTATTAACAGCTCTTATGGCTATTACCGGATCATAGGTTCTGGAATCTCCCTTTACTCCTACAGAAAGGGAATTTGTTAAAACTGCAAAATACTGATCCGGCTTCTTTTTTATTTTATCTATTTCCTCCCTTACTATCATGTCCGCCTGCCTTAAAATTGATAATTTTTCCTCTGTAACTTCACCTGTAATGCGAATGGCAAGACCGGGGCCGGGAAAGGGCTGTCTATTTATATGGTATTCGCTTAGACCCAACCGGGAACCTATTATGCGAACCTCGTCCTTAAATAAACCTGCCAATGGCTCTATAAGGGCGGTAAATTTTAAGTTATCGGGAAGCCCTCCTACATTATGGTGACTTTTTATCACAGAGCCTAAATCGCCTCCGGATTCTATAATATCAGGATAAATTGTTCCCTGAGCCAGAAAGGGAAAAGAGCCGAGCTTTTCTGCTTCTTCCTCAAACACACGAACAAATTCCTCTCCTATAACCTTACGTTTTTCTTCAGGATCTATAATTCCATTTAACCTTTCTAAAAAACGTTCTTTAGCATTCACATATACTAGATTTAATTTAAATTTGGAAAAATTTTTCTTTATCTCCATTCCCTCATTTTGGCGCATAAAGCCATGATCCACAAAAACACATGTTAATTGTTCCGGTATCGCATGACATAAAAGTGCAGCAGCAACGGACGAGTCTACACCGCCGGATAGTGCAAGCAGCACATTGCCGTCTTTGCATATATCCTGTATTTTTAAAATTTCTTTTTCTATATAGTCTTCTAGACGGTAATCTCCACTGGCCTTGCATACATCAAACAGGAATTTTTTTATAATGGAGGAACCGCCTTCTGTATGTGATGTTTCCGGATGGTATTGAACTCCGTATAATTTTCTTTTTTTATTTTCCATCGAAGCAATATAGTTATCTGTACGGGATGTTATTTCAAAACCTTCAGGTACCTTGGAAACAATATCTCCATGACTCATTAGAGCTTTAAAAGGTTTGGATGCATCGACAGGTTTAATTTTAACCATGCCAAATTCTCCGCTATTTCCTTTTTTTACCTCGCCGCCCAGAATGTGACACATAAGCTGCATTCCGTAACAAATACCAAATATGGGTATGCCCAGAGAAAAAAGTCTTTCGTCACACTTATATGCATTATCATCATACACACTGCATGGGCCGCCGCTTAAGATAATGCCATTTGGGTTAAGAGATAATATTTCTTCCGGAGAAATTTCACAGCTCTTTATACAGGAATATACTCCATAGGAGCGTACAGCACGCGCTATTAATTCCTTGTATTGTCCGCCAAAATCCAATACAAGTATGGTTTCATTTCCCTTTGCGGAATTTTCCTTCATGTTATACCCTTATTCCACTGTAACACTTTTTGCAAGATTCCTGGGTTTATCAATGTCTAAACCCTTATTGGCAGCAACATAATATGAGAGGAGCTGGAGCACAATTACAGACAGGGATGGAGAGAATAACTCATTAATGGCAGGAATCTCTATCCTGACCAGCCTGCCTCCATAATCGGAAGAAGATCCCGGTGTAATCAAAAGAACTTTGGCTCCGCGGCTTAATACCTGTTCCACATTGGAAATAATTTTAGGGAAAAGCCTGTCACATCCTGCAATTGTTACAACCAGGGTATTATCTTCTATAAGTGAAATTGTACCGTGTTTTAGCTCTCCTCCGGCATAAGCTTCCGAATGTATATAACTTATTTCCTTTAGTTTGAGCGAACCTTCCGTAGCAATGGCATAATCTATATTTCTCCCGATAAAAAATATGCTTTTATAAACGACACAGGATGCTGCATACTTTTGAAGTTCATCTATTTGTTTTAATATGATTTCTGTTTTGGCAGGAATGGAGCTAATTTCATTATGCAGCTCCTTCATTTTTTTTCCGGAAATACATCCAAGTTCAGATGCAAAATGTACCGCCATTAAATACAAAAGAACTAGCTGGGCAGAGAAAGCTTTGGTAGTGGCAACTGCAATTTCCGGACCTGCCGCTGTAAAAATACATAAATCCGACTCCCTTGCAATAGTGCTGCCTACAACATTAACAATGGCAAATGTTAATGCTCCCTTGCTTTTCGCTTCCCTCATTGCCGCAATTGTATCCGCTGTTTCTCCTGACTGGCTTACAAGTATAACAAGGCTGGTTTTATCAACAATGGGATCTTTATATCTGAATTCACTTGCAATATCCACCTCTACAGGAATTCTGCACAGGCTTTCGAAAACATATTTTGCAACAAGACCGGCATTATAAGCCGAACCACAGGCAGCAATAATAATTTTTTTATATCGTTTAATATCAAGGCTCTTGAGTGCAGCATTATTTTTCCCGTTTTTTAAAATACTGTTAATTGTTTCCTTTAAGATAAAGGGCTGTTCCATAATTTCCTTTAACATAAAATGTGAATAACCGCCTTTTTCAGCACTATCCAGATTCCATGTTATTGTTTCCGGTTTTTTGAATATTTTTTCACGTTCTATATTCAGGAATTCCACCTTGTCCCTGGAGAGAAGAGCAATTTCCCTGTCATTCATGTAAAAAATATTTTTGGTATGTTTTAATACAGCCGGAATATCTGACGCAATAAAATTGCCATGCTCCGAAACGCCAATAATGAGGGGGTTGTCTTTTTTAACAGCAAGAAGAGTGCCGGGCATATCTACGCACATTATTCCCAGAGCATAGGAGCCTTCCAGAGCACTTAATAATCTGATAACAGCACCTGTAAGATCCCCATCGTAATAATATTCCAACAGTTGTGCAACAGCTTCGCTGTCGGTTTCTGATTGGAACTTTATTCCTTTTTCTTCAAGCCACTCTTTTATATGACTGTAATTCTCTATAATTCCATTATGAACAACGGCAATTTTATTCTTACTGCCAAGATGCGGATGAGAGTTAATATCAGAAGGCTCTCCATGAGTAGCCCAGCGTGTATGTCCAATACCGGCATTTCCTTTTACATGAATATTCCTGGGATTATTCTTAATTCTGTTTTCAAGGGCGGATAGCCTGCCTTTTTGCTTTACTATGGAAATACCATCTTTTTCAAAAACAGCAATTCCTGCTGAATCATATCCCCTGTATTCGAGTTTTTTTAATCCATCCAATACAATTGGAACAGCATTTTTCTTTCCCACATAACCTATTATTCCGCACATATGCAATCCTTTAAGTGTTCATTAAAACGATCCTCTTCAGCCTATCCAGAACCATGCCGTATCCCTCCAGTACATTACCCATATCCCTGCGGAATCTGTCTTTGTCCATTTTATCTCCGGTATGCAGATCCCAGAACCGGCAGGAATCAGGCGAAATCTCATCACATAGAATAATGTCATTGCCGCACCTTCCGAATTCCAGTTTAAAATCGACAAGTTTAATTTCAGCTTTCAGAAATAGATCGATTAACAATACGTTAATTTTTTCCGCCATATTGATCATTGAATCCAGTTCTTCCCTTGAAGCAATGCCTATGGCGGTAATTTGACTCATATTGATCATAGGATCTCCCAGGCTGTCACTTTTTAGGCAAAATTCCAGTACGGTATTCTTTAATTCTCTGCCTTCTGCAATGCCGTATTTTTTGGAGAAACTTCCTGCGGCAATATTGCGGATGATCAGCTCTACCATGATAATATCAGCTTTCCTTACAAGTATTGATGTCTCATCGATCTCCTTAATAAAATGTGTCTTAATACCCCTTTCTTGTAAAAACCTGAAAATTAAATTGGAAATGGCTGCATTAAGCTTCCCCTTCCCCAAGAGCTCTTCTTTTTTTTCACCGTTAAACGCAGTAGCAGTATCCTTATAACGTATAATTAAGCTGTCTTTATCCGGTCCGGGAAAAACATTTTTTGACTTTCCTGTATACAGTATATCACTCATAAAGACCTCCTGAATTATTCGATCTAAATTACTCCATAGAGCAGATCAGCATAGGAAGGAATTGGCCAATGATTTTTTGCTGTTAGGCTTTCAAGTTCATCCGCTGCTTCCCTTAATTCAAGCATTGCCTCAAAAACTCCGGCACTATAATTTTTTGCCTGTATTTCAGGTTCTTTTTCATTTGATGCCTTTTGGGTTTCACCTTCCAGAATATTTAGCTTTTCGAAAATCCTGCTTGTTATTGCAGAAATCTGTTCAAGAAGGTAATTTTCCGCTGCATTATTGCCGGTTCCTATGGCTTTTTTGGTTTTAATAAGCGATGCAATTTCTCCCTGATATGCCAAACTTGCAGGAATTATCATGTTTTTTACCATACTTATCATGGTATTGGCTTCTATATTGATTGTTTTGCTGTAGGTCTCTGTAAGAATTTCATAACGGGAATGTATTTCCACATCTGAGAATACCCCATGTTTTGAAAACAGCGAAATACTCTTTGGTTTGACAAATTCCGGAAGGGCTTCCACTGTTTTTGACAGGTTGGATAATCCCCTCTTTTTGGCTTCTTTTACCCATTCATCACTATAATTATTGCCGTTAAAAACAATTCTCTTATGTTCGCCATAGGTTTTCTTTACAAGATCACTTAGAGCGGCATTAAAAGCAGAAACTCCTTCGGCTGCCGGTTTTTCAAGCGAAGAGGCAAACTGGGATAAAATTTCGGCAACCGCAGTATTTAATACTATATTTGGTCCTGCGATTGAAAATGAAGAACCCAACATTCTGAATTCAAATTTGTTTCCGGTAAAGGCGAAGGGTGATGTTCTGTTTCGATCTGTTGCATCCTTTGGAAAATGCGGAAGTGCATTAACACCAATTTCCATCTGAAACTTTTCCTTGTTTTTATATGCGGAGCCGGATTCAATTGAATCCAGTATAGCCGTGAGCTCTTCACCCAGAAACATGGAAATTATGGCAGGGGGGGGCTCACTTGGTGCCCCCCCGGGGTTTATTTTCCCACCTCCGCACGCTGCACACAACAGATACCTGC
>Ga0099364_10000599_pt1 | contig 61861 bp, 47 predicted proteins | sample TergutTh196P3_FD_73070 | JGI IMG/M metagenome (GOLD analysis project Ga0099364, IMG submission 73070) | Microcerotermes parvus P3 segment gut microbial communities from Pointe-Noire, Republic of the Congo - Th196 P3 | ecosystem: Host-associated > Arthropoda: Insects > Digestive system > Gut ... | reverse complement strand
GTGCAAAATTACAATCAATTCAAATCAAAAAATCAAAAAACGCTTGTATCTATATGTATATCAATTAATTATAAATATATTCTAAAAGTTAACGCATCACCAGTATTATAAGACAATAAAAAAGCCAAATTACGGTAAACCTGTAGAAATAACAACTGATTTTGTTAAAGAATTAAGAAAGGCGTTTGAACCTAAAAATGTAAAGAAAGCAATCCCTGAATGCACAATTTTTAAGGACAATTTGGAAAAATGGTGGGATAAAGATGAATTTAAAAATCGTGATGCACAATTTGAGGTCAAGCCCAAACCAACATTTATAGATGAATACGATTGTTTTGACGAATACGATGATTATGGCGAATATGATGAGGAATAAATGGGCTGCCGATAACTGGCGTAGCCGTTGCACAACCCCGATAATTCTTTAAAGGTTCTCGTCTTATGCCCAATCTCGACCTCACCTCGCCTGTTCTATCGTGTTGAAAATAATGATTATCCCAAAATGTCCATTTCAACATTAATGCGTCTTAAAAAGCCTATTTTTTAGTGAATTAATGCAAAATAAACAATTCAATATCAATATTTTACAACAGGAATTTTCTAATGGTGTCCATTAGAAAACGAAAAAACCAACTAACTGATAATCAATGACATATATCTTAATGGACATTTTGGGATTATATTCCTTTGCTTTATCAAAGCGGCTACCTGACAATTAAGGAATATGACATTAAATTAGACGAATACACACTTGGATTTCCCAACGAGGAGGTAAAATATGGTTTTTTGAACGAACTTTTGCCACAATTCACCCTTTCGTTTGGATGGGCTTTATCCCCGCCAGCGCAATAGCCGCTGCCGCCTCGACCACGGGTGGGAGGCGCAGTGCAAAGCAGACGTCGTGTCTGCCTTCGATGGTGAGGACGTCCATCGTTTGGGTAGCGAAGTTGAAGGTATGCTGTGGTAGTCCGATGCTTGGCGTCGGTTTCACCGCCACGCGGAAATAGACGTCGTTCCCGTTGCTGATGCCGCCGTTGATGCCGCCGGCGTGGTTGGTCTTGGTGGCGCCGGTCTCGGCGATGATGGCGTCGTTATGTTCCGACCCTTTCATGGACGCCGCCTCGAATCCCGAGCCGAAGGCGATGGCTTTGACGCCGGGAATGGCGAAGACGGCGTGGCTGATGACCGACTCCAAGCCGTCGAAAAACGGCTCCCCTACCCCACTCTGCAATCCTGTGATGCGGCACTCTATCATCCCGCCGATGGAGTCTCTCTGTTGCGCCGCCTCCTGTACGTTCTTTTCGATGTCGGCGCTGCCGCCGGCTTCGACGAGGGTGGCGACGATGCGCACCGGCTTGATGACCTCCTTGGCGATGACGCCGGCGGCGGTCAGCGCCACCGTCAGCCGTCCGGAGAAATGTCCGCCGCCGCGCATGTCGGCAAAGCCGTGATACTTCTTCATTGCCACGAAGTCGGCATGTCCGGGACGCGGAAGATGGCTGAATTGGGTATAATCGGATGGTTTTATATCTTGATTGCGAAACAGCAGCGTGATAGGCGCACCCGTAGTAAAACCGTTATAAACGCCCGACACGATCTCCGGAACGTCGGATTCCCTTCGCGCCGTCATACCGGTAAGGTTCTGCTGCCCGTCATTGCGAGCGGAGCGAAGCAATCCAGAACATTGATTTTCACTGGATTGCTTCGGGCTATCGCCCTCGCAATGACGTTGCTGCTCACTTTTCACACAACCCCTTTCGGGGGGGGCTGGGGGGGGGCTGGGGGGCTGGGGGCTTCGACGCCCCAAATCCTCCGCAAAAAGTCCTTCATCCACCTTTATCCCTGCGGGGCATCCGTCTATGACTGCGCCGACGCAGGCGCCGTGCGACTCGCCGAACAGACTCACCCTGAATATCGTCCCGAAGCTGTTCATAGCGGACGGAGGTTTTCTATCTCTTTCTTGATGCGTGCTGCCACCTGAGCGCCTGTTTTGGCTTCTGTCGGAACCAAAACATCCACAGCGCGAATATGTTGCAGGATGAGTTCCTTCTCTTTGTCCTTGCCGTTCACCATGAAGAAGCAGAAGGTCTCATCTTTAATAAAATCGTAGAAGTCACTGTTTGCCAACTTGTCGGCAGTAGCCATCACGATGACGTAGGCGTGTTTGTGGGCTTTGCGAATCCGTTTTTTGAGTTTTCGGCACGAGCAAGGGTCTTCGGTGAGGTCTATGAAGAGGGCATGGTCGAATCCGGTGAGGTGCGCCGTGGCGGTGTGCAGCACGCCTTCGGAGGCGGCGATGATGCTGAAAACCTGCGGCGGCGGATTCTCTTCCTGTATGGCTTTTCTCATCTCTTCGACGGGGGCGTCGTGTCCGGTCAGCATCTTATAAGAAGGGCATCCTTGGTACAAAAGCCACTTCTTCCCACTGATATAGAACGCATTACGGGAGGTTACCTTGTTTTCCAAATTCGTGTCGGAGTAACTGCAGTCCAAGACAATCTGCTGCTCGCCGAAAGTTACCTGATTCAGCAGCAGCGTATTGTTGGGGATGGTGGAGATGATGATGTCCGAACTGTCAACCGTCCGTTGAATCTCTTCCATATCCACGGGGATACAACCCGTTCTTTCGGAAAATTTGGCTAATTTCTCCGGATCTTTTCCCGTAACGAACTCCTGCATCTGCATCATGCGGCAGGCGTAAGCCGCCGCGTGAGCCGCGCCGCCGTATCCGATAATCAAGACCGAAACAGCCTGAAAATCAGTCTTATACTCCATCAGCGACTGATAGACGCCGTTGACGTCGGTGTTAAAACCGACCCATTCGTCGCCTTCCCGCAGGATTAAATTGACGCTGCCGGTCTGCTGGACGCGCGTGTCGAACTTGTTCGTTTTCGCAAACGCCGACATCTTAAAAGGCGCCGTGATGTTGCAGCCCGACATCTCTAGAAACTCCATGACGCCAAAAACCTCATCAACGGAATCGGCTGCCAAATAGAGGTAATATCCATGAAAATCATCAACGTCCATGGCTCTGTTCATCATCTTGGGACTCAAACTATGACTGATTGGGTTTCCCGCGACGGCAAATAAGTGAGGGGATTTGGTGTCTTGTAGCATGATAAAAAAATTATTTTATTTTACCTGACATAGTTTAAACTCATTAATCATTGTGCAAAGGTACATTTTTTTTTGGATGTGAGATTGTAGTCCCGAGGGCAAACGCATTAAAATTCACCTGTTTTCCCTCTTTTTTTCGGAAAGATATTAATAACCAAATGTTCATGTAAATTTTATCCCGTTAGGGATAACAGTTTGGTAGAAAAAAACAATGACCGTGATGTAGCATGCCGTTAGGTATGCAACTTTATATTGTGCGGGTTGCATACCTAACGGCATGCTATAGGCTTGACAAACCCCATTTTCTACCAAGCTCACATCCCTAACGGGATGATTTTAATCCGAAAATTTTAATGCGTTTGCCCTGACAGCTCCATAATAATAAATTACCTAAACAACTTAAAAATATCATTCCCAATCACAAAGAACATCAGCATCGCCACAATGACCATCCCCACCATTTGTGTATATTCGAGGACTTTGTCGGACGGTTTTTTACCTGTAACAATCTCAACAAGAATGAAAACGAGATGACCTCCGTCGAGGGCGGGGATGGGGAGGATGTTCATAAACGCCAAAATGAGCGACAAAATGGCAGTGATAAACCAGAACCGCGCCCAGTCCCAAACGCCGCCGTACAGCGACGCGATGCCGATAGGACCTTGCAGCGATTCCGTGGCTTTCTCTTTCCCTTTCAACAACTTCCCGAAGCCTTTCACATTGGCTGAAAGCATGTCCATGGCGTCGGAAATGCCATATCTGAACGACTCGCCGATGGTATAATGCACCGGCACGTAGGGATATTTATTGATAAAACCGAGAACGGGAACGGAATCCATCTGCATCGCCAGTTGTAGCGTATCTTGTTGACGCACAACGCCGAGCAGGATTTCTTTATTGGTATGTTTTTTTAGTTCGCTTTGCAATGCTCCGAAACTGTTGATTATCACATCGTTGATGCTGATGATATGGTCGTCGCGTTGCAGTCCGCCGCGCTCTGCAACGGTTTTGGGTGCCACGCTGTCCACGACGGCAGGGAAATTACTGCCGGCAAAGAGGCTACCGCGCTGTTGTAATACCCGGTAGGTCGTGTCGGGAAGTGTGATGTTCATCGTCGCTCCGTTGCGTTCGACGGTGATTTCCGAGCCGAAGAATACGCCGGTTTTTCCGACATCCTCGAAACGGACAATCTTTTTCCCGTTCAGCGCCACGATTTTGTCGCCTGTCTCAAAGCCGAGTTGCTTTCCGGCATCGTAAACGTAGATGCCGTCTTTTGCCACGTCATCATTGGCAATGTAACCGCCGACATAGTGGTAGGTGAAAAAGACAAACAGCGCACATCCGAGGACAAGGTTCATCACAACGCCGCCAATCATGACAAACAGACGCTGCCACGCCGGTTTCGAGCGCAGTTCCCACGGTTGAGGCTCGGAACTGAGTTGGTTGGCTCTCTTATTTTCGTCAATCATGCCCGCGATGTTGCAGTAGCCGCCGAAAGGAAGCCAGCCGAGTCCCCATTCCGTGGATTCGGGATATTTCCGCCAGTCGTCGTCGGAAAGTTCTGCATCGGGGATGGGTTCGTAGAGTTTATTGTTTTTTGCGTCGGTCAGCGTATTGCCGTTGGCGTCTGTTTTTTCACGAAATCGTGAAGGGACGTTTCTTGCAAAAAAACGCACCCGCCACGCTCCGTTGATCTTCTTTGCCCTGACGAGCGATATCTTCGGATTGAAAAAGAGGTAAAACTGCTCAACGCGGGTTTTGAACAGCCTCGCGAAGAGGTAATGTCCGAATTCGTGTAAAATTACTAAAATCGAAAGTCCCAAGATCAGTTGGGCTGCCATGATAAGTCCTGTCATTTTTTTTCGGGTTTGGTGATAAGTTCGTTACAAAAAATTCTTGTCTGACGGTCGGTTTCGATGATGTTTTCGACCGTTATATTGGTTTCAAAATATACTTTTTCCATGCTTTTTTCGATGATGCCGGCGATGTCGGTGAATGTGATTTTTCCGCTCAGGAAGGCGTAAACGGCTTCTTCGTTGGCTGCATTGAGGATGCACGGCATGTTGCCGCCTTTGTTCATCGCCTCCAACGCCAACGACAGACAGCGGAACGTCTTCAGATCGGGCTGTTCAAATGTAAATTGATGATAATCAGCGAAATCAAATCGTCTGTCATCCGATAAAAGGCGTTCGGGATAGGAGAGAGCGAAGGCGATGGGGAGTTTCATGCTGGGAAGTCCGAGTTGCGCTTTGATGGAGCCGTCCCGAAACTGCACCAACGAGTGGATGATGGATTGCGGATGGATGAGAATCTCGATTTTTGAAGGTTCCACGCCGAAAAACCACTTTGCCTCAATGGCTTCTAACCCTTTGTTCATCAGCGTTGCCGAGTCAATGGTGATTTTTTGTCCCATGTTCCATGTCGGATGTCGGAGCGCTTGTGCGGCGGTTACTTTTTCCAACATGTCGGAGGTCATCCCCCGAAACGGACCTCCCGAACCGGTGATGATCAACTTCTCTATCTCATTGCCATACTCTCCGCCAAGACATTGAAAGATAGCGGAATGCTCGGAGTCTATCGGTAAAATGATGCTACGGTATAATCTTGCTTCGCGCGTGATAATCTCTCCGGCAACGACCATGCTTTCCTTATTCGCTAAGGCAATTTTCTTCCCGTGCCGGATGGCGTTCAGCGTCGGTTTCACGCCCGAAAATCCAACCAATGCCACCAAAACGGTGTCGCACAACGGCAATTCCACAATTTGCTCAATAGATTCTTCTCCGGAATACACCTTGATATCCAACGGATTGAGCGCGTCGAAAACTTTTTTATAGTGCGTCTTATTTCCAATCACCACCGTATCGGGCATGTATTGTTTTGCCTGTGCAATCAATAAATCAGCGTTATTGTTGGCAGTGAGAACAGCGACGGAGAAACGGTCGGGATGGGCGGCAATCACCTCCAACGCCTGTACTCCGATGGAGCCGGTAGAACCGAGAAGCGCTATTTTGTTGGTTTGCATGGTGATAGAGATGTTTTAGAAAATCAAATAATCTTCGGGGTTTAACGGAATGCCTTTGTACCAAATCTCGAAATGCAGATGCGGTCCGGTGGTAACTTCTCCGGAATTTCCGATGATGGCGACGGGGTCTCCGGCTTTCACGTAGTCCCCCGCTTTTTTCAACAGTGAGGAGTTGTGTTTATAAACAGATAGGACATCGTTTTTATGTTGAATAACAAGGACGTGTCCGGTTTCTATCGTCCATTCGTTGAAGATGACGGTTCCGTCCAATGTGCTTAGCACGGGCGAGCCGGCTTTCCCGACAATGTCAATGCCGTAATGGCGGTTGACGCGGGAGAAGTAGGCTGTCGGCGTCCCGCCCAAAACGGGCAGTACAAAGTTTTCGTCGGCAAAGGCAGAGAGTTTACTGCCTCCGCCACGCTCCTGCAAGGTATAATCCTGGATGCTTTCTATTTCGCTCCTCAAGATAGAATCTTCGCGCGAAGGGGCGTAACGGATATTTTCAGTAGAGACGGCAACAGATGTTTGCGCCTCGGTATCCGTCTGGGCGACATTGCCGAGAAGCACATTACGGAGGTTTTCGATGTAATTCTCCTGAATCCGACAAATATACTCTAATGAGTCGGCTTTGCGGTTCATGTCGTAAATCATGGGGATCATGTCGGCGTCGGAATAACCCGGGATGAACCTGCGCAAGTCGGTGAACGCAATCAACAGCGTCGTCGCCGCAATCAGCAAAAAAGCGATTACAATAGCCGAAATATAGACCCTGATCTTGGAAATTTTCAGGAAAATACGGTCATGAAACGACACTTCATCCTGAACGCGCAGATGATAGCGTTTCCGTAAGTTCCTGAATAACAGCGGTTTCTTTTTCTTTTCGGAATACATAACGTATGATACGATTATTTCGGCAAAGATACGATTTTTAGATTAAAACAAAGACCCGCCAAAGGGCTTCGGCAGGTCTTCAAAAAAAACAAACAATATGAAAAAAATTTATCTAGTACATTCCGCCCATGCCGCCGGGCATGCCGCCAGGCATAGCAGATGTTTTTTCTTTATCTTCTTTATTTTCGGCAACGACGGCTTCTGTTGTCAGCAGCATTCCTGCGATGGAGGCTGCGTTTTCTAAAGCGACGCGCGCTACTTTGGTGGGGTCAATAACGCCGCTTTCGAAGAGGTTTTCGAACACTTCGGTCTGTGCGTTGAAACCGAAATCTCCTTTCTCTTTTTTCACGCGTTGAACGATGATAGAGCCTTCAAGTCCGGAATTTTCGACGATTTGGCGCATCGGTTCTTCTAATGCGCGACGGACGATGGCGATGCCTGTCGTTTCGTCGTCGTTGATGCCTTTGAGGTCGTCAAGGGATTCGATGGCGCGGATGAACGCTACGCCGCCGCCGGGGATGATGCCCTCTTCGATGGCTGCACGGGTGGCGTTGAGCGCGTCGTCGAAACGGTCTTTTTTCTCTTTCAGTTCTATCTCGCTGGCTGCTCCTACGTAGATGACGGCGACGCCGCCGGCTAATTTCGCCAGACGCTCTTGCAGTTTCTCCTTGTCGTAGTCGCTGGTGGTGGTTTCTATCTGTGCTTTTATCTGTCCTACGCGGGCTTTGATGGCGTCTTTGTCGCCGGAGCCGTTGACGATGGTGGTTTTATCCTTGTCAATGTTGATTTTTTCGGCGCTACCGAGCATATCCAAGGTGGTGTCTTCCAATTTGAATCCTTTTTCTTCGGAGATGACGACGCCTCCGGTAAGGACGGCGATGTCTTCGAGCATCTCTTTCCGTCTGTCGCCGAAACCGGGCGCTTTCACGGCTGATATCTTCAACGAGCCGCGCAACTTGTTCACTACCAACGTTGCCAATGCTTCGCCTTCGATGTCTTCGGCGATGATAACCAACGGACGTCCGGTCTGAACGGTCTTTTCGAGGACGGGGAGGAAGTCTTTCATCACGCTGATTTTCTTGTCGTAAATCAGAATGAGCGGGTTTTCATAGACGCACTCCATCTTTTCGGTGTCGGTGATGAAGTATGCCGAGATGTATCCGCGGTCAAACTGCATTCCTTCGACCACTTCTACGGATGTCTCGATGCTTTTGGCTTCTTCGATGGTGATGACGCCTTCTTTCTTAACGCGGTCCATGGCATCGGCGATGAGGCGACCTATCTCGGTGTCGTTGTTGGCGGAGATGGTGGCGACCTGTTCTATCTTTTTGTTGCTGTTGCCGACCTCTTGCGATTGCTTTTTCAGCGAATCTACCACGACGGTAACGGCTTTGTCAATGCCGCGTTTCAGGTCCATGGGGTTGGCGCCGGCGGTTACGTTTTTCAGTCCGGTGGCGACGATAGATTGCGCCAAAACGGTGGCGGTGGTGGTGCCGTCGCCGGCGAGGTCGTTGGTCTTCGAGGCGACCTCTTTCAGCATCTGGGCGCCCATGTTCTCGATGGGGTTCTTCAATTCAATCTCTTTGGCAACGGTAACGCCGTCTTTGGTTACGTTGGGCGCACCGAACGATTTTTCCAAAATCACATTACGTCCTTTGGGTCCTAACGTTACTTTTACTGCATCTGCCAATGTGTCCACGCCTTTTTTCAGAAGGTCGCGCGCTTCCATGTTATAAAAAATGTCTTTTGCCATAGTTATTCTCTATTTACTTGTTATTCAAAAAAATTAATTAGATAATTGCCAATACGTCCGACTCGCGCATGATGAGGTAATTAATGCCCTCAATGTTGATTTCCGTGCCGGAATACTTACCATACAATACTACGTCGCCCGCTTTCAGTGTCATCGGCTCGTCTTTTTTGCCGGGACCGGCAGCCAAAACAGTGCCTTTTTGCGGTTTTTCCTTAGCGGTGTCGGGGATGATGATACCCGATGCTGTCTTCTCTTCTGCGGCTGCAGGTTCGATAATCACCCTGTCTGCCAATGGTTTTATCTTCATTTCGTTCATAACTAAACTAATTTTTCTATCTCTATTTATTTTGTAATATCAATTCGTTGTGTCTCCCCTTTTAGCATTTTTCGTGCCAGAAAAAATCGGAACTATATCTGTCTTTGCTCTAAATCATTGATTATCATATAAATAGTGTTTATTTTAAAAAAAATGACAACTGACATGCAAGTTAAAAATTGTCAGAGGGGTGTGACATTTTGGCATTTTTCCCTTTTATCGGTATCCCCGCGCCGATGTGAAACGTCATGTTTTTGCCGCTCAAACCGGTGGATTGCTTGTAAATCTCTATCAGCCCCTGTTCGTAATGCAGGTTGAATTGGAGTCCTTTTCCTTTCATCAGCCTGCATTGGAGGTCGAGGGCAAGTCCGAAATCTATCCAATTGAACTTGTCTCGCATTTTCATGTTATAGGAGAGGTCGCCCTCGTTCTTTTTCACCGAATAGATGTCATGTCCCCGTGCCAAAAGAGCAGCGTATGGTCCCACGCCCACCGACCACGTCGGACTGAGGCAATAGCGCATCACCGGCGTTACTTGCAGGTATGAGAGTTTGCGTTGTATCATATCTGTGTGGGTGATGACTAGAGAGTCGGCGGCAAGCAATTCGCTCTTTACATCAAGCCCCGCCGCCCCTTTGGGCGACTTGAAGAGGATGTAGTTCTGCAATATCCATTTGTCGTTGTGTCCTATTTTTACATCAATATAAGCGCCGAGAGAGAGCGAGAGATTAGGACGAAACTCCAACGTCTCCGCCCCTGTTATGAAACTGCCCTGCTCGCCGATAAACAATCCGAGACCGATATTGTCGGACTTGATTTTATCTCCAAACAACAGCGCTATCACTGCCTGACTCTTCGCTGAAACAGAGGTAAGCGTTACTAAGAATAAGAGGAGTATTACTTTTTTCATTTGCATAAGTTTTTGCAAAGATACATTTTTCTCTCAATTTTCAATTAAATTTGTACCTTTGCACCCACTTTTTTAAGCAATAAAAACGCAGAATACTAATCAGTATGTCGAAAAATTTAGTTATAGTTGAGTCTCCGGCGAAAGCCAAGACCATTGAGAGGTTTTTGGGGAAAGATTATTTAGTGAAATCGAGTTTTGGTCATGTCCGCGACCTCCCTAAAAAAACGTTAAGTATTGATGTAGAGCATGGTTACGTTCCAACCTACGAAATCACTTCCGATAAAAAGAAGATCATCAAAGAACTTTCCGAGTTGTCGAAGGCGGCGGAAGTCGTATGGTTGGCGTCCGATGAAGACCGCGAGGGGGAAGCCATCTCGTGGCATTTAGTAGAGACGCTCAAGTTGGACGAAGGGAAGACGCGACGGATTGTCTTTCACGAGATTACGAAGCCGACCATAGAACACGCCATCCAAAATCCCCGCACCATTGACCGCAACTTGGTTGACGCGCAGCAGGCACGCCGCGTGTTGGACAGGTTGGTGGGCTACGAACTCTCGCCCGTGTTGTGGCGCAAGGTGAAGCCGGCGATGTCGGCAGGGCGCGTGCAGTCGGTGGCGGTGCGCTTGGTGGTAGAACGAGAGGAAGATATACGGAATTTCAAACAGGAGACCTATTACAGGGTGATGGCGTATTTTCTCGTTGACAATGAGTTTGGTACGGGCGTTCTTCCTGCGGAACTGTCGGAAAAATTTGCTGAAAAAGAGCAGGCAATTCAGTTTTTGAAAAATGCTATCGAGTCCATCTTTACCGTCAACAACATTGAGAAAAAGCCGGTAAAACGCTCGCCCGCGCCTCCGTTCACGACCTCGACTCTGCAACAGGAAGCCAGCCGCAAACTCGGCTTTTCCGTCTCCAAGACCATGATGATTGCACAGCAGTTATACGAAAACGGACACATCACCTACATGCGTACCGACTCGGTCAACCTATCGCAATTAGCGCTCGGCACAGCAAAGGAAGTCATCACCGAACAGTTCGGAAAACAATATCTTCACACCCGCCAATACACCACAAAGAGCAAAGGCGCACAAGAAGCCCACGAAGCCATCCGTCCGACCTATCTGAATAAAACGGACGTTGAAGGAACACAAGACCAAAAAAAACTCTACAACCTGATTTGGAAACGTACCATCGCCTCGCAAATGAGCGACGCCCAATTAGAAAAAACAACCATAAAGATTGATATTTCCAACAGCAAACTCCACTTTACCGCTTCCGGAGAAATTGTCGTTTTCGACGGATTTCTGAAAGTCTATTACGAATCATCCGACGATGACAAACAGGAAGAAGAATCGGGCATTTTGCCTGTAGTAACCAAAGGCGAACAGTTGAAAGCAAGAGAAATCATTGCTACACAACGTTTTACACAACCGCCTTACCGCTATACGGAAGCAAGTTTAGTGAAGAAAATGGAAGAGTTGGGCATCGGACGCCCCTCGACATACGCGCCCACCATCACCACCATACTGAAACGGGAATATGTACAAAAATTACTGAAACCCGCTATCACGCGCGAATACGACATCATCCAACTCAAAGGCAACGCCATCAAAGAGCAGATAAAGAAAGAGCAGGTAGGTTACGAAAAAGACAAACTGTCGCCTACCGATATGGGAATTTTGGTCAATAACTTTCTGATACAGTATTTCAACGAAATTATGGATTATAATTTCACGGCAAACCTCGAAAAAGAGTTTGACGAAATAGCAGAAGGACAGATGAACTGGTCGGCAATGCTTGACCGTTTCTACAAACCCTTCCATAAAACCGTAGAGAACGCCATCGAAACATCGCGACAGGTAAAAGGCGACCGTTATTTGGGCGACGACCCCGTCAGTGGCAAGCCCGTTACAGCCAAGATAGGACGTTTCGGTAGCATCATCCAAATCGGCGTCTCCAACGACGAAAACGAAAAACCCCGTTACGCGCCACTACGCAAAAACCAAAGTATCGAGACCATCACCTTGGAAGAAGCCATGGACCTGTTTAAACTGCCCCGCACCGTAGGACGCAAAGAGGACAAGGAACTCATCGCAGCGGTAGGGCGTTTCGGACCGTATATCAAATACGACGGCAAGTTTTACTCGTTAGGAAGAAACTACGACCCGCTCACCATCACCTTGGAAGAAGCCATACAAGTGATAGATGAAAAAAATAACGCCGAGGCGAAAAAGACGATTAACGAATTTACCGTTGACAACGGAACAATACAAGTCCTGAACGGACGCTACGGACCGTATATCGCCTACAATAAAAAGAACTACCGCATCCCGAAAACTACTGACCCTCACGCCTTGACGCTGGAGCAATGTCAGGAAATTATCAGCACGGCGGCGAAATAACATACAACCATGCAACGGAAGAAAATATTTATCAGCAGTGTTCAATCGGAATTTGCGGCAGAGCGGCAGATGCTGTTTGATTATCTGACTTCCGATGCGTTGCTGGGAAAATTTTTTGAACCGTTTATCTTTGAACACGCTGAGGCACAAGACCAATCGGCACAAAAGGTTTACTTTGAACAGGTCAGAATGTGTGATATTTACATCGGATTGTTCGGCGAAAAATACGGGTTCGAAGATAGCGCTGGTATTTCACCTACCGAAAGAGAATACGATTTAGCCACTGAATCTCATAAAACGCGACTTATTTACATTAAAAACGCACAGAAACGAGACGAAAAAGAAACAACATTAATTAAAAAAATCGAAAAAAATGTTGTTCGGAAACTCTTTTCCGATGCCGATGAGTTGAAAGCCGAAGTTTACGCCTCCTTGATACGTTACCTTGAAGAGAAGGAAATCATACGTTTGTCCCCATTTGACGCCACTTTTAACAGAACGGCTACGCTTGAAGATATTGACGAGAAAAAACCGCAAAAATTTATGATTACCTCCTCCGTGAAATGTTGTCAGTTTTATGGAAATAAGAGAGAACGACCAATTCCTTCGTATCATATCTACGACGGCGATGTGTTTGAGTTGATAGATCAAGCCGTAAGTTTTGTGATGTCGCGCATTGACGCAGCAGTAAGCGGACGAGACAAAAGCGTTTTGGCAGATGTAGAGTCGGAACTCCCATTACTTGCTGTAACAGAGGCTATTGTGAATGCCATCTGCCATCGGGATTATACGAGCAATGCAAGTGTGCAGGTTATGCTTTACAAAAATCGTCTTGAAATTTGGAATCCGGGACAACTCCCGTTCGGATTGACCATCGAGATGTTGAAAACCGAACATCCCTCTAAACCGACAAATCCTCTGTTAGCACGTCCTATGTATCTTTACGGATCTATCGAAAATGTTGGAAGCGGAACCGAAATGATTGTGGAAAAATGTTTGGCACAAGGTCTTCGAGAACCTGAATTTAAACAGGAATTGGATTTTACTACAACATTTTGGAGAAAAGAAGATGAGGAAGACACGGAAGAAGAGTTGCAAAAGGTCGGAGAAAAGGTCGGAGAAAAGGTCGGAGAAAAGGTCGGAGAAAAGGTCGGAGAAAAGATTACGGAAACACAGCAGATAATATTGGATAGTATCATGAAAAATCCACATATTTCTTCACTTGAGTTGTCTAAAACAGTGAATATTTCGAGTCGAAAAGTAGAAGTAAATATCGCCAAACTCAAAGCCAAAGGATTGATAGAACGCATCGGTTCCAACAAAGGCGGATATTGGAAAAAGGTCGGAGAAAAGGTCGGAGAAAAGGTCGGAGAAAAGGTCGGAGAAAAGGTCGGAGAAAAGGTCGGAGAAAAAATTACGGAAATACAACAGATAATATTGGAGAATATTATCAAAAATCCACATATTTCTTCACTTGAATTATCGAACATAGTGAGTATTTCGAGCCGAAAAGTAGAAGTAAATATCGCCAAACTCAAAGCCAGAGGATTGATAGAACGCATCGGACCCAACAAAGGCGGGTATTGGCAAATAATCAAATAACTCATAAAAACTTGATACATCATGGAATGGAGTGATTTTTTAAACCCAATAAATACCGAAGAATTACGGAAACCTCACAGTCGTGCGCGTTTCGGAGATGTTATTACCATTTATCAGGAAGTGGGGAACTTTCCCTCTTTGGATGGGATGGACATCGCCATTGTCGGCGTCGAAGAGGCGCGGGCTGCCCTCAACAACAAACAGTGCGACCAGGCGCCCGATGCGGTACGGAAGTATTTGTACGACCTTTTTCCAAACAATCCTAACATCAAAATCGTGGATATGGGAAATATCAAAAGAGGATTTGAACTGCCCGACACCTACGTCGCGCTCTCCGGCGTCCTTTCCGAATTGTTGTATCGTGGCATTATTCCCGTCGTCATCGGCGGCAGCCACGACTTGGCTTACGCCAACTATTTGGCTTACGAAAACATCGAAAAAGTTGTCAATATCGTGGACGTTGACGCTGTTTTCGACATCGGCGAAACCGAAGACGAAAGCCATCATCGCTCTTACCTCAGCAAAATAATTCTGCATCAGCCCAATTTCCTGTTTAATCTGACCAACATCGGATACCAAAGTTATCTGATTGACCAGCAAGGATTAAGCCTGATGCGCAACCTGCTTTTCGACGCATTCCGTCTGGGAGCGGTCAACACCGAGATGGAAGAGATAGAGCCGATGGTGCGCAACGCCGACATGATCAGCATTGACATCTCGTCCGTGCGGATGTCGGACGCGCCCGGCAACGAAAACGCCCTGCCGAATGGATTTTACGGCGAAGACCTCTGCCGTATCGCACGCTATGCGGGGATGAGCGACAAACTGACCTCCTTCGGCATCTACGAAGTCAACCCCGAATTGGATTTTCGCGGACAGACATGCCATCTGACTGCGCAAATAATATGGTACTTCATTGACGGGTTCTACGGACGTAAACACGACTTTCCCGTTGAAAAAGACAAAGGCAACTATTTGAAATACACCGTGAAGTCGGACGCTTTTTCCGAAGATATGACCTTTCACAAAAGCAAAATAAGCGACCGCTGGTGGGTCGAAATCCCATGCCCGAAAAAGATAAAGGAAAAATACCTGCATCAATGTTTTGTGCCGTGTTCTTATAACGATTATCTCACTGCATGTAAAAACGAGATACCGGACAGATGGCTTAGAGTTTATGAGAAATTAATGTAAATATTTGACTATGAAAAATGTAAATAGTCAAAAACACACTGAAAACAAAAGAAAAAAACAACCTAACAAAAGATAGAAAAACGCCCTTTAAAGCATATAATTACAGATAATCAAAAAGAACAAAAGCAGTACGATGTTTTCCGTTGTTACTGCTTTTTTTGTGTTTTTTTTGTTACTCGCTCGTTTCTCGTGATGTTACTTTTTGTTACTTCACAAAATTTCATTGAAATTTTATCAATATAATGTTACCCGACACAATTTATGTCAATATAACAATCTGTAAATCAGTATATTATAAAATACTTTACATTAATAAAGGATAAAAATAATTTTTCTGTTGTTTTCCTTTGTTATGTTGATATTTGTTGTATCTTTGCAAAAGATAACGAACCGATAAATTTTTAGAGTTATGGGTAGCAAAAAAAAGGAAGTCAAAAAGGCAAAAGAGGCGATAAGGTTAAGACTGAAGCCACTCGCGGGAACTACAAAAGAAACGCCGATTAAAGATGGCAATTGGTCTTATTATTTGGATTATTACAAGGACGGGGTACGGGAATATGAATTTTTAAAATTGTATTTAATCCCCGAAATAACAGCAGAGGACAAGCAGAAAAACGTTAACACCAAGAGCCTCGCAGAAAAAATACAAACAAAAAGGCTAAACGAGTTTAACCACATGGAACATGGTTTTTCTATTAGCAAAGACCGTTCAGCCGTGAAAGTTATTGACTACATTAAAAGCCTTGCAGAAAAAAAACGCATCAAGACAGGATTTGGAAGAAGCACAACGGCAATGAGTTATTTAACGCTCGCCAAACATATAGAAGTGTATAGCGGACGTAACACCACATTTAAGCAGATAGATAAAAAGTATTGCAACGGTTTTATTGACTACATGAATACAGCCCAAAAAAAGGACGGAGTGCCGCTCTATCACAATACGCAGGTGGCATACATAAGTTTTTTTATAGCAACGCTTAATACTGCCATTGCAGATGAAATTATTACCATCAATCCGTTTGACCAAATAAAGCCGGAAAACAAGCCAAAGAAGCAACAAAATGAAATTATTTATCTAACAATCGAGGAAATAAAAATACTTGAAAACACACAGGGCATAAGTCCGTACATCAAACAGGCATTTTTATTTAGTTGCTACACCGGGTTAAGATTTTCAGACATAAAAGATTTGACATGGGGCATGATACAAAAAGACAACAACGGGGAAATACTTATCAAATACCGTGTAAAGAAAACAGACAAGCCGGAAGAATTGCCGATGCCGCAAAAAGCAGTTAAGTTATTGCCCGACAAAGGAACGGCAAAAGACACAGATAAGATATTCTCTTTGCCGAGCAATATGTATGCGAATTTACAACTCAAAGCGTGGGCAGAGGTGGCAGGCATAAAAAAACATCTTACATTTCACGTCGCACGACATACATACGCCACAATCCTTTTGAGTTTGGGTGCCTCAATGGAGGTAATAAGCAAAAATTTGGCTCATTCCGATTTGAAAATAACACAGGTACATTACGCCGCAATACAAAACAAGCAACAACGGGCGGCGGTAAATTTGTTTGATAAATTAGATGGTTTAACGGAAAAAATAGAATAACTATGAATAAGACAAATTATAAACAAATAATAATTGATGTTTTTCGAGACAAAGAGCAACCTTATGTCTTTAGTTTTAAAGAACTCGCAGAAGAAGCGTCCAATGCTTCAAACTTTTTTACCGGTTGTAAAAACGTAATTGATTGTTTTAAAGAGGAATCAAGAGCATGGGAATTGCAGGGATACATCCCTGTGTGCAGGCTTACGAAAACATTCGAGGTTACAAGCATTGTCATGGATACCGAATACATGCTTCGTCGTTCTGACATAGAAAAATTGGAACAGGCAATCATGCAAGCGGAGCAGGAACTACAAGAGGAACAAAGGCAAAAATTGCAAGCCGAACAGGCAATTGTGCAGGCAGAGCAAAAGCTGCAGGCAGAGCAGGAACTAATCAAAGATGCTCCAAATAAACAACTTCAACAAATAACAATACCCGGCAATGTAAGACAATTTACCGCCGAGCAAATAGAATTATTGAAAAGCTATTTTTCCCCTAATTTTAAAGGTATGGGAGGAAATCTTAATCGTTTTGAGGAGAATTTATTGATTGATTTGAAGAAGAAAAGAACAGGTCTTGAGTATGCTAAAATTGCAAAATTGATTTATGAAAGTGAACAATCAGCACCAAAACTTAAAGAAAAACCTTTTACTACATGGTATGAAACGTTTTGTGGTTTAATGGGAATTAAAAAATGTACATATAGATTGTCACAGATAAATATTGACGAGAGAATAAGGAATGATTTTTTTTATATCACGTAAAAATCACTTGCATTTTCACATAAAAACGCTGTAATATGTTGTATTACAGCGTTTTTTGTTTTTATGAAAGTTGCATTTTTAAGTGTTGTTGTTTTATTTATTTTCCTTTGCACCGCAAAATCATTGCAGCGACTACCAACCCGTAATGATTCTGCCGGCTGCAAATAAGGAGGCATTTGGTAGCACCTCCAAAGAGCAGCAAATTAAAATATTTTTTAAAATGGAACAAAGAATTTTAGACGAGTTATTGGAAATCAAATCCATGACTTTATTAGGAGCAAAAAAAGCCCTTACGATGTCAGATTGTGCGCTGCTGACAGGGTTAAGCAAGTCGCATCTTTATAAATTGGTATGTGCAAGAAAAATACCTTTTTATAAATCAAGTGGCGGAAAACTAACCTACTTTGACAAAGCGGACATCGAAGCGTGGCAATTACAGCATCGAGTTAGAACCAATGAAGAATTGGAAATAGAAGCTGCAACTCATTGTGCAACAACGAGGAAAGGAGGCAAATTATGAACAACACAATTAAATCGCTCGCAAAGACGAGTTCGGAAAATGAAATTAAAACCTATTTTCAGAACGTTTTGGCGCTACATCAATCTGGAGAAGAATTTCCTGTAAATCTTGATGAAATATGGATGGCTGTGTATGCACGTAGAGAGGATGCAATAGAGCCCTTATCAGAATAGCAGACGTCGTTAGCGTATTAGGCGAATACATTCAACTCCTTTATTACGAAGAAGAAAGCGAGACTGTAAACTGCACAGCCGCGCGTATAAAGAAGTTTGATGATTTTATGAACACCTTTAAAAAAATATATGAGCATGACGAATCGGGTAACGCAGGAAAGGAGGCTTTCCATGAATAAGAACTTGAAAGCAATGCGAAATGCTGCCGGTACGATGAAGGTTGCACCGGCGGCACGTAGCAGCCACGAAAAAGTTGCACAGAGTTTGAAGCTTGACGCAAACGCCAAAGAAGCAGCGCCAAGCTGTTACCACATAGGGCATAGCACGTCAGGAGATTACAGCGGCATATTCGGCGACATATTCGTATCGTCAACACCAACAGGGCATGTTGGTCACTCGACATCGGGAGACTATAGCGCCATCATTGGGCATATAACTGTCAACATCCTGTCCGAAGAAACCTTTTTGAAAATAAACAATCTCAATGTTTTAGAAGCGATTGGGAATATCCTGCCGTTTTTAAACAAAACAGAAAAAATAAACAAAACAGGAAATGATGTTATATGAAAATTCGTATCTTTGCAGTCGTTATTTGGCATGGTTAGGCACGGCAAGGTTTGGCAGGCAAGGATGTTCTTGTCCAACAAAAAAATTAATATCATGACAAATGTTGAAAGAGCAGTTACATGCGCAAGAAAGCGCTGCGAAAGGCAAGGGTTCATTTTTGATCAGCCAAGTAGGTACAATTTAGAGGAAGACAACGATTATGTCTATTTGTACAACGATGAAAGAGATTTGATTTGGAAGTACAGCATTAAACGGAAAAGATTGTTGTTCACTACTTAAAAAATTCGTATCTTTGCCCCAGAATTGACGCCGCAAGGTATCATTTTAAATGCAACGAAAACACCTCAGAAATGGGGTGTTTTTTTACGTGATGCTTACAGGCACATTTTCAAAGTAAAATATTATCCGTATCTTTGCACTCGAAAGCCTGCCGGAAAGAGCAAAAAAGGATGTTTTGTTACCAGTTTGTTATTCGTCAGGAGCAAAGGTAGGTTTTTTAGTTTGATAATCAATTTTTTATATTAGATAGTTTACATTACTATGAATAAAAACCAATATTGCGTCATCATGGCGGGTGGAGCGGGAGAACGCTTCTGGCCCATCAGCAAAGGGAACCATCCCAAACAGTTTATTGACATTTTGGAAACCGGCTCAACGCTTATTCAGCAGACATACAGACGGTTATCCCGTCTTTTTTATCCGGAGAACATACTTGTAGTGATTAACGAGCAATACCTTCCGTTAGTCAACGAACAATTGCCGCAGATTCCCAAAGAGAACGTACTATGCGAACCCGCACGCCGTAACACCGCCCCCTGCATCGCATACGCCTGCCACAAAATCGCTGCTAAACATCCCGACGCCGTCGTCTTGGTCGCTCCTTCGGATCATGTGATTCTGAACGAGTCCGAATTTCTTGATACACTGCAAGTTGCCATGGACGCCGCCGCGCAGCAAGAGTGGCTGCTGACCTTAGGCATCCAGCCCACACGACCCGAAACAGGCTACGGCTATATCAAATTCAGAGAAGGAACGCCATACCCGCAAGATGTTCGCATTCAAAAAGTTAACACTTTCACCGAAAAACCCAACATCGAAATCGCACAGCAGTTTCTCGAAAGCGGCGACTATCTCTGGAACTCCGGCATCTTCATCTGGTCGGCGGCTGCCATCATCCGCGCATTGGAACAGTGCCTGCCTGACATTAACGACTTCTTTAAACCGACCGTCATCCCCTACCATACTCCACAGGAACACGAATCCATCCAACAGGCTTACTTTAAATGTCGCTCAATGTCTATTGACTATGGTGTGATGGAAAAGGCTGACAATGTGTATGTTTTGAAGTCGAACTTCGGATGGTCCGACTTAGGAACATGGGGTTCGCTGTTTGCCTTCCTGCAAAAAAATGAGAGAAACAATGCCGTATCAGGAAATAATGTGCTGCTGTACGACTCGGAGAATAACCTCATCAAAATACCAAGCGAGAAACTCGTTGTCCTGCAAGGATTAGATGGATACGTGGTCGTGGAAAACGACGACATACTCTTGATCTGCAAAAAAGACGAAGAGAAACGACTGCGAGAAATCATTAACGATGTGAGGTTGAATAAGGGGGAGAGATATTTATAACATACTTTTTTTTGTGCTTTTTTCCTAAAAAAACCCGCATTTGCGGGTAGTGCGAACCGAAAAAACGTTTTATCTTTGCCGCCAAAAATAAATGTAGCAAATGATGAACGCCAGAGTATTACCGACACTTCTTGTCATCTTGTTTTTTATCGTTGCGTGCAACGATGCGCCCGTTCACAGACAGACGAGCGACGAAGATTTTAAAACACTTTTGGATAAAAGCAAAGAGTATCTGCAAACCTATCCGCACCAGCCGGATTCGGCATTGATGATTCTGTACGAACTGCTGCCGCAACAGCAAGGCGACGAAAAAGCCGGCAATCGCGCCAAAGTATTGAATATGATGGGCGCTGCCTACGACATCAAAAGCATGAACGATTCGGTGGCGCACTATCTGTATGAGGCGGTACGAATAGCGGAGACGTTAAATTACGACTCGCTGCTCGTCTCCGTTTACTCTAACATCGGTCTCTTGCACTTTGCCACGAAAAATGCGAGCGAAGCCATAAAATACCACCAACAGTCACTCGTTTTAGCCGAAAAACTGAACGATACCATAAAAATCATCCACCAGTTGAACAACATCGGCAATACCTATATGACCTTGACCAATGCCTTTGAGGACGCCGTCCCCTATTTTGAGCGATGTATGGAACTCAGCGATAAAACAGGATACGCCCTCGGCTATAAAGTCGCAGCTATCAACCTAATACAAATTTACGACGAATTAGGCGAACACGACAAAGCCATGCAGGAAATTCAACGTATCACCGAAAACTACGGACAGAACATCTATGCCGACTTCACGCTCGGCTCCATATATTTTAAACAAGGCAACTATAAAGCAGCCCTGCGCGAATGGAAAGCACTTTTGAAAAAATCACTGAATACCAGAGAGTTAGAGTTGATACTTTTGAAAAATATTGCGGAAATCTACAAAATCAGCGGCAATATGGACAGCGCCATCGCTTATTTGGAGCAATCGTACAATTTGCGCGATACCATTCATAATCAACAGACTTACGAAACCATCAACGAACTCAAAATAGTCTATGAAACGGAAAAGAAAGATCTGACCATCTCAGCATTGGAAGCGGAAAAACGACAGATGACGCTGATGATATGGTTAGGCGTCGCAGCCGTTGTTGTGTTGCTGTTGGCGTTGGCGACATTCTTTCTCCTTTGGCGCTGGACAGTGCAGAAAAAACGTTTTTCCGAACAGCAAGTCATCCGGTTAGAACAGGAGAAACAGTTAATCGCCACCCAAGCTCTGCTCGACGGCGAGACACAGGAACGCACCCGCCTCGCCCGCGACCTGCACGACGGACTCGGCAGCATCCTCGCCGCCGCAAAATACAACTTAGCCGACGCGCGAAAAACACCCGTTACGGAACTCATCAATCTCGAACTCTTAGACAAGGCGTTAGGTCTGCTCGACGAATCCATGAGCGAGATGCGCCGCGTTGCCCATCACCTGATGCCCGAATCGCTCACCCGCTACGGACTGAAACAGGCAATCACCGACTTTTGCAAAAGCATCCCTGTGGCAAAGTTCGTTTACTACGGCGACGAATCCCGCCTCGACCCGAAAATAAACGTGATGCTCTACCGTATCATGCACGAATTGGTGGGCAACGCCCTGAAACACTCCGGCGCCTCGCAAATCCTCGTGCAAATTGTACAGGAAGCCGACCGCATCGCCCTCACCGTGCAAGACAACGGCTGCGGTTTCGACGTCTCAACACAATCCAACGGCATGGGATTGGCAAACATCCGCAACCGCGTAGCCGCCTACAACGGTAACTTGCTGATAGACTCGACGGCAGGAGTGGGAACGGAAGTGAATGTGGAATTGAAAGTTAAAAATTAATAATTAATAAGATGAAAAAACATTTGTGGTATTTTTTATTTTTGCCGACTTTTTTGTTGGTAAGCAGTTCTGTTGCCGTGGCGCAATCCGAGCGCTTGGACAGTTTGTTAAACCTGTTGTCCACCACTCCGGATGATACAAGTAAAACATGCCTTTACGAATATATCGGAAACGAATACAGCCATTTTGGAGATTCGGAAAAGGCGAAAGAGTATTACCTGAAACAGCGCCGTTTAAGTGAAAAGTTGACTTATCTGACCGGCGCATTCAGGGGAACTGTTGCGTATTGCGATATCTTGACATGGACGGGGCAATACGATTCGGTATTAATGATTTATCAAGATTGGATTCCCATAGTAGAGGCGGCGGAGCGGCAAGATTTGATAATGAAATTGAATATTAATCTCGGAATGGCGCACGACAACATGGGGCATTTTGAATTGGCTGTGGATTATTTCTTGAAAGGTTTGGCGGAATGTGAAAAAACAAACAACGTCGAAGGCACCGGAATGGCTAACGGTTTATTATCACTGACATACAGTCGGTTAGGACTGCACGAAAAAGCCATTGCCTGTGGCGAACAAGCCGTTGAAGCAGTAAAAGGGACGTATTATTATAATAGAACACTCGTAAATCTCGGAGAAGTTTATCGGACTGCACAGGAATACGATAAAGCAGAAAAAATATTTCTCGAACTGATAGAACTGACTGACGATGAACCTGATATGTTTGCAAGAAGTTTGTCGTTACTCGGATTAGGACAGTTATATTTTGCAACGGCAGCGTACAAAAAAGCAGAGCAATATCTTCTTGAAAGTTTGGAAATCTTCGAGATGGCGGACTACAGTTTTGGAATAACCGGCTCGATGTACACGTTGGGACAAATAGAGTTTATAAAGCACAATTTCAAAAAATCGGAAGAGTGGGCGACAAAAGCATTAGACGTCGCCCAACGCGACATGATGTACTCCGAAATCTACAAATGTTTACATCTGCTGGCGGACATTGACATTGTAAACGGAAATTATGCGGACATGTTTCAAAAACGGAATCAAGCCGACTCCATCTATGATATTGTAGTGAACGACAAAATACGTCAGGCGTCCGAAGAATTATCCATACAGTATGAAACCGAAAAGAAAAATCTGATAATACAGTCGCTCGAAGAGGAGAAGTATTTAGGGAGAATCATCGCCATCATTAGCATTATATTGTTGGGTTTGGCGGTAATAACATCGTTTTTCATCATTCTGTGGACAAAACAAAAACGGAAAAGAGCGGAAATAAAAATTCAACAACTTGAACAGGAAAAACAGTTAATCGCCACCCAAGCCCTGCTCGACGGCGAGACACAGGAACGCACCCGCCTCGCCCGCGACCTGCACGACGGACTTGGCAGCATCCTCGCCGCCGCAAAATATAACCTGACCGACATGCGAAAAACACCCGCTATGGAACTTATCAACATCGAACTATTAGACAAGGCATTAGGTCTGCTCGACGAATCCATGAGCGAGATGCGCCGCGTAGCCCATCACCTGATGCCCGAATCGCTCACCCGCTACGGACTGAAACAGGCAATCACCGACTTCTGCAAAAGCATCCCTGTGGCAAAGTTCGTTTACTACGGCGACGAATCCCGCTTAGACCCGAAAATGAACGTGATGCTCTACCGTATCATGCACGAATTGGTGGGCAACGCCCTGAAACACGCCGACGCCTCGCACATCCTCGTGCAAATAGTACAGGAAACCGACCGCCTTGCCCTCACTGTACAGGACAACGGCTGCGGCTTCGACATCTCAGCAGAATCCAAAGGAATGGGATTGGAAAACATCCGCAACCGCGTAGCCGCATACAACGGTAACTTGCTGATAGACACGACAGTAGGAGTGGGAACGGAAGTGAATGTGGAGTTGAAAATTGAGAATTGAAACTTACAAGCCCACCCCCAACAACACCACAAAGTTGTCGGCAAACGTGTCAAAGCCGTAATGACCGTAGCGGTACATACAGCCGACGTCAAGTCTTCCTAAGAGAAGTTTTCGGAACATGACGCCCGACTCGAAATAGCCCAAGTGCATGTCGGAGACCTCCACGCCCGAATGATTTTCCGGTTTACGGAGCGTTCCCCAGCCGATATTGGTAAGGATGGCAGGTTGAAAATCAATGAATTTTCTGACTTTCACGCTCGGTTTACCGAAAAGATGTTTGAAGTCGTGGGAGAAAAAAAGCGCGAGGTATTGGTCGTTGACAAATTCGTTGCGTCGCATGGTGGCGAAAGAGGTGAAAGAGTTGATAGTCAGGTTCATGTTCTTTCCCGACAGGAACGTGCTTGCCGGACTGAACAGCAGCGAGTAAGGAATATCTTCCACAACATAACCACCGTGCAGTTCAAACCGTGTTTTTCCGATAAGACGCCAGTGGATGGCTTGTTGAATGTTGGCTTCGATGCGGTTGAAATCGAAATTGCCGTTGAAGACGTTTTTAAATCCGTGCGTATAGTTGAGCGAGATAATGGGATAGGGATGTCGGATGTCGTGCATGACCTGTCGTCGGTGCGGCAAGATGATTCGCGCTTCGCGGAAAGCGTAGCGCATTTTCAGTTGCAGGGTGGTGGTTTCAAAGTTTTTTTGCTCGGTTGGCACGAAAGTATAATCGTAGCCGGGGTTGCGGAAGGCGTGATAAAATCCTGCTTCTGTTTGCAAATAGGGCAACGGGTCAATGAAGAACGAGCCGCCGAGTGTCTCGGTATAATCAACGTTCCGGACGAAAAACCGCTGATAATAGTCCGAGAAGAGCAACGACCTGTTGACTTGATAAAACGCCTCCTGCCCTACTACCAATCCGTCAAAACTATACGACGCTTTGAGTTTGATATTTCGTGGTCGGTAGAGCATCACGGAGGCATGACCGCCATATTTTGACGTTTTATCTTTGAAACCGTATCCCCAGAAACCGCTCAGTTCAAGCGTTTTGGAAAATTCGTAATTGGTGGTGATGCCCATCCCCAGATAAAGTCCCTGATACTCTTGATAACTCAATATCTTATCCAAGTCTAAGTTCAGTTTCCAGACTTTTATTTTCATATCCATCAGCGCCAACATAACTTTCAACAAAGACTCAAATGGCACCGTGCCCATCAGACTGTCCACCGCGTGGTAGGTGTTTTGTTCCCTTGTTGACAAGGGCGCTATGCGATATTCTTTCCAAAAGAGGCTGTCTTTTTTTCCGGCGTCGGGCAACATTTCGATGCCCACTTCCAACGGATGTTTCGGTTTTTCCGACAGGTTGACGTCGCTGTAATAACTGCGTCCGGTTAAAATAACGGATTGGATTTTAGAGGTGATGTTTTTCAAAACATAATCGGAATGTGTTTGATAGGGGAACCAGCGCCCGTTGTCTAATTGCTGATACATCTCCCGATGCTGGATTTCCATGAGCGATGTGTCGGTGTTGTAGGGCGTTGCGGTGGCGTTTTGCAATGCCCAGCCGTTGGTGTGGATGGACAACATGCCTTGCATTCCGTTGAAAGAGGTGCCTCGTCGCGGACGGTACGAGATTTGGAAAATAGTATCGCCCAACACCGAGTAGGTGGTGTCTTGCAGCAAAAAGAAATAACGCTTGGTACTCCCTTTGGAGACGGGACTGACATATTCTGTCGTTCCGATAACAAAAGTCGGGTCGTAGAGGGAAACAGATTGCAGTTGGGCGAGCGTAGCGATGAAAAATGGATCTTTCACGCCCGATACCTTCGTGGCAATCAGTTTGTTATAGTCGCGGTTGGGAGCGATAAAGGTTCTTTCAAAAACATTTTCCATAAGGAGCAGGTCATGTTCGGAGAGAAAATCCTGCAATGGAGCCAGCGACGTATCTTTTTCTTTTTCAAGTTTTTTATAGGTCGTAGAGTCCACAGTAGATCTTATTTTTTCATAAATCGAGCAGGTGTAGAACGGAATATTTTTCGGGTCGTTGTCGGGAATGTGGGCTATCAGGCTGTCAATGATGCGGTGGGCAGGGTTCTCTTCCGGCAAAATGGCGACCTCTTTCAATTCATGGACGGTGGGTTTCAGAAAAATGGTAACGGGATACGAATCGTCCCGCTGAAACACCATTGACTGCGCCTCGTGCGAGATGTGTGAAAAAATCAAAGTTACGGACGCATCTTCAACCGGCAGTGAAAAATATCCGTCAATGTCGGTGGTGGTTCCCATCGTTTTTCCCTCAATAATGATATTGACAAACGGCACCGATTCTTTGGTGGAACGGGTAAAGACGTGTCCGTTGATTTTCCATGGGTTATTTGCCATCGCATTAACCACAAAGAGCACGAAATATACACAAAGAAACCACCCTCTGAACCTTCTGTGATGTGAGATTTTCTTTGCGTCCCTTGCGTAAAATCTTTGCGTCCTTGCGTTTTTTTCACCGCAAAGGCGCAAAGGTCGCAAAGTTTCTCCGGATTGTGTTCTACTCATCTCAAATATTTTGCAAAGAATCCCATCATACATTTATACAGTTCCATCCGGTTTTCTTCGCGTGCGAAGCCATGTCCTTCGTTGTATTTCACCATGTAGGGCGTTTCGAAGCCTTTGTCGCGCATTTTGACGACGATTTGGTCGGATTCGTCAATATTGACGCGTGGGTCGTTGGCGCCCTGCACTACGAATAGCGGCTTTTTGATTTGGTCTATCTGAAAGACGGGCGACACTTCCCGTGCGATGGCTTCTTCTTCGGGGATGTCGGTGTCGTACCAGATGTCTTTCATCATTTTCAACAGCGGTTTCCAGTATTCGGGGATGGATTTCATGAAAGTGAAAATGTTTGAAACACCCACATAATTCACGCCACAGGCATACAGATCGGGTGTTTTGACCAATCCCATCAGGGTGGCGTATCCGCCGTGGCTGGCGCCGTAGATGGCGATTTTGTCTTTATCTATCCAGCCCTGTTCGATAACATATTTCACGCCGTCTTCGACGTCGTCCATCGTTTTACGTCCTATTTGTTTGAATCCGGCGCGTAGAAATTCTTTTCCGTATCCGCCCGAGATGCGGAAGTTAACCTGTAGCGTGGCATATCCGCGATTGGCAAATAGTTGCACTTCGGGATTGAATCCCCACGAATCACGCACGCCTTGCGGACCACCGTGCGGATTCACTATCAACGGTACTTTTTTGCCTTCCAAGGCGGCTTTGGGCAGGGTGATATAGCCATGAATCGTAAGCCCGTCGCGGCTTTTGAAGGTAATCGGACGCATTTCAGCCATGTCTTCCTCTTTCAGTTGCGGCATCAAATCGTATAAAAGCGAAAATTTCTTCGTCTTCACGTCATATTGGTAATAGACGCCATACAACTTATCGCTCTGAACGATGATGAGAAAGGTGTTTTCGTCGTCATCGTGGTCAACAATGGTAAATTCTTTCCCTTTAAATTCGTTTTCCATGCGTTGGTGAAAATCTTTGTAGAAATCGCTTACCGGAACGATTACCTTTTTCTCACCTTCATACGCAAAATAATCAATCTCGTAATTGCGTTTGCGCGAGACTTCCATGTCCGAGACGTCATAATCGGGATGCGAAAAGACCTCTTTTACCGTTTTATTGTTTTTAAAATCATATAATATGATGCGGGCTTTATCGCTGTCAAGATTGGTAAGCACGTATATTTCGTCTTTGTTTGCCGACGTATAATTAAAGTATCCGATGTTAAAGGCGTCATACCAGTTCATCCGTTTCACGAGATTAAATGTGCCGGTAGTCAAATCTTTATAATACAATTCGGTTTCAATGCCGTTTACCAACTTCGTATAGCCGCGCAGTTCGCCGTCCTTGTCGAAATCGTAACCCATGATGATATTTTCCATATCGGTATTTTCAAATAATTGTATTATCTCGCCTGTAACAATGTTGAGTTTGTAGGGTTCAAACACCTGTTTGTTGTTCTTATTCATCGTGATGATGACGTAATCTTTCTGGTCTTTCAGAATATTGCTGATGTCGGTTGTAACGCCGTCGAAAGGCGTGAGGTCAACGTTGTTTGTTCCGTCAACGTTTACGGCGTAGATGTGATAATTTTCGTTGCCGCCCAGATCCATCATATAAAGCAGCCGCTCGTTGTTTTTCCAAAAATAATTCCGAATGAGTTCGTCCTTCTCTTCTATAATCCGCGTAACTTTTCCGGTAGCGATTTCTTTCACATAGACGTGCCGTTTGGCATCATCGTCTTTTTCCATGTACGACATATACTTCCCGTCGGGCGAAAGCCGGAATGCCGACGCTTTCGGACGCGAAAAATAATCCTCTACCGTGTACTTAAAATCGCCCGTATCGTATCCGACCAACTTGCTCAGATCTTCTTCCGACGACGGCAACGCGATATTGCCGGGCAACTTGCTTTCAAATTTCGACAGAGTCAATGGCAACGATATTCCGGCTAATTCAACATTGCCTTCGATGGTTTCGTCCGCCGACGTCCCTTTGAACACCATTTGTAACATGGCTACCGACAGCGTGATTTCGTTGTTTTCCAACACCACCTTTTCGACGCCGATGCCGGTTATCCCTTGCATCGGAATATCCATCGTCGCCGAATAGTTCCCGTCGTCGTCTGTTATGTGGAAAATCAATTCCAGTTCCATGCCTTGCTCGCTTAACACACCTTTCCAATCACCTGATATTTGCGCATTTACACTCAGGATTGATAGAAATAAAATTACTGTTGATAATACTTTTACGGTTTTCATTTTAAAAAAAAATTAAGTTATTAATGCCTATTAGTCGAAAAAAAGAGAAAAAAGTTACAAGATGAGGAATATTGCTTTTACAAGTGGTTTGGTGGCCAGCAGGCGCATTAAAATTTTCATCCATCCTTAAATCCGCAACCGAAAAAATTTTTAAGAAAAAGTTTGAGGTGCTATGAGAAATATTCGATAAAATGTTTTACTTTTGCGCTTTCTAAACATTTAATAAAATTTTAAGAATATGGCAGGGACATTTTCACAAATTTACATTCAAACAGTATTTGCAGTAAAAAATCGTAATGCGTTAATTCGTTCGGAATGGGAGAGTGAATTATACCAATACATTACCGGTATTGTGCAAAATAAAGGACAAAAAATGCTTGCTATTGATGGTACGAGCAATCATATTCATTTTTTAATAGGAATGAGGCCAACATGTTGTTTGTCTGATTTGGTAAGGGAAATCAAAAAATCTTCCAATATTTTCATAAAAGAGAAACGTTTTACTCGTTATAATTTTCAATGGCAGGAAGGTTTCGGTGCATTTTCATATAGTCATTCTGCATTAGATAAGATTGTACAATATATTCATCATCAGAAAGAACACCACAAAAAGAAAACATTCAAAGAAGAATATATGGATTTTCTTAAAAAATTTGACATTGAGTTCAAAGACGAATATTTATTCGATTGGATTGACGAGTAAAACAGGTGAAGTCCAAGTATTTTTACGCAAGCCGTACTCCGAAGGAGTCGTATGTTTATAGCATAAATCAAATACCTTGACATTCGACTCCTTTGGAGTCGTATAGCGATGAGTCATAGATTGCTATAAATATATGACCTCTTCGAGGTCAAACTTCCGCAAAATTCTCATAGCACCTCAAACTTTTTCTTAACCCTTTTTAGACCAAGGGGAAGCGGTTATCTAGAAAGTGGTGAAACAGTAAGAATTGATTTTTGAGAATTGAAAATTGAGCGGCTCACTCCGAGTGAGCCGCTCAATCATTTACCCACAACAGCCGCGTCATGCTGAACTTGTTTCAGCATCCTCTGATTTGAAAAAAACCTTATTTTTCCCTTATTTCTAAAAATTACGCAATAAGAATTTTAATGCGTCTGCTTTGGTTTGGTGGTGGTTTCTATCCACAATTACACGAATTTGTCATACATGCGTCGAAGTTAGGATAAAAATTGGCCTGTAATGCTATCCTTATTCTTTTTTATTTCTTCCGGTGTTCCGGTGGCGATGACCATTCCGCCGCGCACGCCACCTTCGGGACCGAGGTCTATGATGTGGTCTGCCATCTTGATGACTTCGGTGTTGTGTTCGATGACAAGGACGGTGTTTCCTTTCTCCACCAATCGGTTGAGCATCTCCATCAAGACGCGCACATCTTCGAAATGGAGTCCGGTGGTAGGTTCGTCGAGGATGTAGAAGGTGCGTCCGGTATCGCGGCGTGAGAGTTCGGCGGCTAATTTCACCCGTTGCGCCTCGCCGCCGGAGAGCGTAGTGGACGACTGTCCCAAGCGGACGTAGCCCAATCCGACTTCCTGTAACGGACGTAACTTATTTACAATGAATGGAATATTATCGAAAAACTCCACCGCCTGCTGTATGGTCATGTTCAGGACGTCGCTGATGGAGTGTCCTTTGTAGCGCACTTCCAACGTCTCGCGGTTGTAGCGTTTCCCTTGACATTCGGGACATGAGACATAGACGTCGGGAAGAAAGTTCATGGAGATGGTCTGAACGCCGGCGCCCTTACACGCCTCGCATCTGCCGCCGGTAACGTTGAACGAGAAACGTCCGGGCTTATAACCTCTGATTTTCGCTTCGGGCAGTTGGATAAACAGTTTGCGGATTTCGTCGAAAACTTTGGTGTAGGTGGCAGGGTTGCTCCGTGGCGTTCTTCCGATGGGCGCTTGGTCAATGCTGATGACTTTGTCAAGGTGTTCGATGCCGGTGATGGAGGCGTATGGCTTGGGATTTTTGAGCGCGTTGTGAAAATGTGCAGCCAAGATCGGGGCGAGGGTCTCGTTGATTAACGTTGATTTTCCCGAACCCGAAACGCCGGTAACGCAGATAAGCGTTCCCAACGGAAACGCTACTTCAATGTTTTTCAGATTATTGCCGGTTGCGCCCTTTATTACAATATGGTGTCCATTACCTTTGCGGCGTGTTTTCGGGACGGGGATTTTTTTGCGTCCGCTCAGATAGTCGCCGGTCAGTCCTTTGCTCTTTTTTATCTCTTTGGGAGCGCCTTGTGCCACGATTTCGCCGCCTTGTCGTCCGGCGCCCGGACCGATGTCCACGATATGGTCGGCAGACAAAATCATCTCTTTGTCGTGTTCTACCACAAAGACGGAGTTTCCGATGTCCCGAAGATTGCGCAGTGATTTAATAAGTCGTTGATTATCACGCTGATGAAGTCCAATAGACGGCTCGTCCAAGATATACAGAACGCCGACCAACTGCGACCCAATCTGCGTCGCCAAACGGATACGCTGGCTTTCCCCTCCCGACAGCGTGTTGGCGCCGCGGTTCAGCGAGAGGTAATCCAATCCCACTTCCAACAAGAAGTCAATACGTCCGATCAACTCCCGCATCATCTCCGCAACGATTTCTTCGCGTTGTTTGTCGAATGTGCCGGTCAGGGCGGCGAGCGATGCTTTTAAGGTCGCCATATCCATCTCTGCATATTGGGCGATATTCAATCCGTTGATTTTGAAGCATAAAGATTCTTCTTTTAGGCGCGTTCCTTTGCAAACGGGACACTCCACGTGGTTGATAAATCCCGAAATCCACCGTTTGATTGCCGGCGATTCGTTTTCCTGATACTGTTCGATGATGAAGTTGACAATCCCTGTAAAATCGGCGACAAAGGTATGGATGATGCCGTGAAAGTCTTTTTGTACTTTGAAACCGTCGTTCACGCCGTAGAGGATGGAGGCGATGGCTTCTTCGGAAAGACCTTCGATGGGCGTATCTAAGGTGAAGTCGTAGCGCAGTCCTAAGATGTTGATTTGCTGGAATATCCACGAATCCTTGTACTCGCCCAAAGGTGCGATTCCGCCTTTTTTGATGGAGAGTTTTTTATCAGGGAACACCCGCGCCAGGTCTATTTCGACCACCGAGCCTAATCCTTTGCAATGCGGACAGGCTCCGAAGGGTGAGTTGAAAGAGAAAGTGTTAGGTTCGGGGTCTTCGTAAGAGATGCCCGTTGTCGGACACATCAGGTTGCGGCTGAAATGGGCGACTTCGTCGGTGTCCATGTCGGCAACCATCAATGAGCCTTTGCCCATGCGCATGGCTGTCTGCACCGACTTTGCCAACCGCTGGTCGTTCTTTTCGCCAACCGTGAAACGGTCTATGACGAGTTCGATGTTGTGAATCTTGTAGCGGTCAACCTGCAAACGCGGCGTAATCTCTTTCATCTCGCCATCCACACGAACACGTAAATATCCTTGCCGGTAAACTTCCTCAAACAACTCCCGATAATGTCCTTTTCTACCCTTTACCAAAGGCGCTAACAGGGCAATTTTGCGGTTGTCATAGCGCTTTGAAATCATCTCAAGGATTTGATTTTCAGAGTAATGGATCATCTTTTCGCCGGTTTGGATGGAGAAAGCATCGGCAGCGCGTGCAAACAACAGACGCAGGAAGTCGTAAATCTCTGTGATGGTGCCGACGGTGGAGCGCGGATTGCGGTTTACGGTCTTCTGCTCAATGCTGATGACCGGACTTAGTCCGCTAATCTGATCAACATCAGGACGTTCCATGTTTCCGATAAACTGACGGGCATACGCCGACAGCGTCTCCAAAAAACGCCGCTGTCCCTCGGCATAGATGGTATCGAACGCCAACGACGACTTCCCGCTCCCGCTCAACCCCGTGATAACCACAAGTTTATTGCGCGGAATGGATAAAGAGATGTTTTGAAGGTTGTTCACCCGTGCGCCCTCAACCACCAAATATTCATCCGACGAGAATGTATCTTTTTGATTATTAGTCATTTAATTAAACGAATAATGAATTTGCAAAGATACGACTTTTATAATAACTGAATAACTGAATAACTGGGTAACTTTTCAGCACAGAGACAGCCCCTTTTGCCTCCGGCATTTTCCCCAGAAGGGAAAAGAAAAGGAAGATGCTTTTTGAAGGACACAGAGTTTCACAGAGTTATTTTGCGTTCTTTGCGTAAAATCTTTGCGCCCTTGCGTTAAAATTGAGGGGGCAGGGAGTGGTTTCAAACGCAAAGGCGCAAAGGATAACCGCAAAGGGCGCAAAGAAATATCAACACGAAGGCACGAAGACAGAAAGGCACGAAGTTTTTTCCTTGTGCATCCCAAAATCTCACATCTCACATCTCAAAATCGCAAATCTCATAAAAACTTCGTACCTTTGCCATCACATTTAACAACGAATTATTAATACAACTTCGAACCAAATGAAAAAGTTAAAAGTTATTATCACATTGTTGGCAATCACATTGAGCGTTGCCACGCTGAAAGGGCAGGATAACATGGTGATCAACCTTGTTGACCATAGCGCTGTTACTACTGCCATCAGCGACATTCAAAGAATCACCTTTGGCAGCGACGACATGATGCTGAAAACCAAAGACGGCGTCGTAAAGAGTTATCCGCTCGACAACATCGCCACCATCACATTCCTCGACGGAACAGGCATTGAGCATTTTACCGAAACCATTGACGTAACTGTTTTCGTCAACGCCTCCGGCGACATTGTGGTAGAAGCGCCTTGCCCAATCAACAAACTGACGATGTTTGACCTTGCCGGCAAACAGGTGGCGATAAGCGCCCAAAGCCCACTCAATGTAAACTTCCTGAACACGGGAGTATATATTCTGCAAGTAGCCACCGACAAAGGAACAGTAAGTAAAAAATTTATTAAAAATAGATAGTTATGAATAAGTTACAAAATTACAAGTTACGAGTTACGAGTTACACGTTACAAGTTACAGGCGTTGCATTTTGCTTTCTGCTTTCTGCCTTCTGCTTTCTGCCCGCTGCATTGAACGCACAAGAGATGAAAATGGTAACCCACCTGAAAAACGGAAGCGTGATAAAAACGCCTATTGCTACCATAGACAGCATCACTTTTTCCAATCAGGAGGATATTGAAGAAGGCGTCGTCATCAACGGCATCCGCTGGGCAACCCGCAACGTAGACGCACACGGACAATTCGTCGCCAATCCCGAAGATTACGGTGGCTATTACCAGTGGGGACGCAGAGGCGACGGACACGAGCAACTCACAAGCGCTACTACAACGACTTTATCGGATACCGACACGCCTCCACATGGCGATTTTATATTGGTCTCGGACGAGCCTCGTGATTGGCGCACTCCTCAAAACGATAATCTTTGGGGCACTACCAAAACTGCCAACGATCCCTCTCCTGCCGGTTGGCGTGTTCCTACATACGAAGAATTGAAAAGTTTAACAGATACGAATTATGTAACACACGTATGGACTACCGAAAATGGCGTTATTGGATACCGTTGTACCGATAAAGCCACCGGCAACTTTCTCTTTCTCCCCGCCGCCGGCGTCCGCTACTACAGCAATGGCTCGTTTAACTACGCCGGCACGTACGGGCACTATTGGAGCAGTTCTCCTAACGGTATCAGCGCTGACCACTTGTTCTTCTACAGCGGCAGCTTCCACACGAACGGTAGCCTCTACCGAGCCTACGGCTACAGCGTCCGTTGCGTCGCAGATGAGTAGTCTGAACTGTGATTTTAGGGTGGTTTGAGGGCTGGGGAAATTGTCTGAACCATGATTTACATGATTTGAGGATTGGCAGGATTGTTATGGGCAATCATGTCCATCATAAATAATCACATTAAAATCACAGTTCAGACAAAGGGGAGGGGGCAATAATAAGGGCGAAGCCCTTACATCTCCTTGCGTAGGGCAGCGCCCTACGCTCATAAAACAATATCCATATCAAGCCCTGAAAGGGCGTCATCAAGGTATGGGCTTATGGATGTCGCCCTTTCAGGGCTTTTGGGATGGGGGGTGGTTTTTATTCGTAGGGCGTTGCCCTACGCAGGGGGATGGCGCCCTTTCAGGGCTTTTGGGCATGGGGAAATTGTCTGAGCCATGATTTACATGATTTGAGGATTGGCAGGATTTTTATGGGCAATCATGTCCATCAGGCAAATCAAGAAAATCATGGTTCGGACAAAAGGGGGCAATGCGCGGTCGCCATGCTGACAATAGACATCTCGTACTTGCCAAGCGGGATCTATTTTCTACGAATGGGAAGTGAAATATTGAAGATAGTGAAGCAGTGATTTTAGGGTGATTTGAGGGATGGATAATATTGTCTGAACTGTGATTTTAGAGTGATTTAAATGATTGTTGTGATTAGTGCAATAAAAATTAGCGGAAATTCGTGCCATTCGTGGCAAAAAAAATCATAAAAATCAAACTAATCATATTAAAATCATAGTTCAGACAAAGGAGAGGGACAATTACCCGCGAAGCGGGTGGAAAACTTTGCGTTCTTTGCGCTCTCCTTTGCGTCTCTGCGTTAAAAATTCAACCGCAAAGGCGCAAAGATTTTACGCAAAGGGCGCTATAGTGTCTCACAGTCTTGTGTCTAAACGTCTTGTGTCTCACAGCCTCACCGTTTCAGTTTAGCAATCTGGGCGAGCAGTTCGGCTTTTTCGGTTTCTAATTTGGCTTTTTCGGCTTCTGCTGCTTCTTTTTCGGCTTTGAGTTTTTCGCGTTCGGCGCGTCCTTCTTCCCGTCCATCTTCCCGTCCTTCGATGCGTCCTTTTCGCAATGCATCGTCTAAGATGCTCCGCTCGGTCATAGCGTCAATTTTCCATTTGTCGTAGGCGTCTAACTGCTCTTTCGTATAGGCTGCCTGTTCCATGTAGCCGACGGCTTCGCGGGTGTATTCGTTCTCCAACAGCTCTTCGGGAACTTCCTGAATGCTTTCGTTAATCTCAGTCAGAAAACGAAGCCATAACTCGTGCAACTTCTGCTCTGCGCGTCCTTGCGGTTTAAACTTCGGAAGTTCAACAAAGAGAAACTCCAAACCCTCTATCTGTTTCTCGGTATCTTTTACATTGACTATCTTGTAGTAATGGTAATACTCGTGTTCCATTTCGGGCGCTTTTTCAAACGTATCATTGACAAAGTTCAATGCATAGACGGGATGTAGCAATTTGAAATTTTTTGCCTTGTCCAACTGTTTGATGTACGCTTTCGAGGCGTTGAGCAAAACGCGGCTTTTGAAACTTTCCGACCAGTACAACTGCATCTCAACGATAAATTGCCGCCCAACTTCGTCAATACAGCGTACATCAACACTCGTATTACGCAATATATTCGTCAGTTCGGGTATTAATTCACCGGATTGATATTCGATACTGACAATTGGCTTGTCAAGTGGCAACATGCTGTTAATCAAGCTCATGCAGAGATGCTTGTGTTCGCCGAACACGCGCTTGAACGTTAAATCATTCTTCGGGTCAAGATAATGTGCCATAACTGATTTTTTATTTGATTGCAAAGGTACACTTTTTTGAGAATTTGAGATATGAAAGATTTTACGCAAAGGGCGCTATTTTCAAACAGCAATATTTAAAAATCTAATTATTTAATAATCAATCGTTTCAAGAAGATTACTATCCTTATCATAGAACTTCCATGTTCCGGTGCGTTTTCCGTTTTCGTCGTAGGCGCCGGAGTAGTTCAGGCTACCGTTTTCGTGATAGGTCTTTGTTTCGCCGACCGACACGCCGGCTTTGAAAGTTCCGACGCTCCATAAGTTGCCGTTGTCGTACCAACTTTTCCATTCGCCTTCGCGTTCTCCGTCTTTATAACCTCCTTCGATGTAGGGTTGGTGATTGGGGTAATATTCGGCGCTTTTTACCAAAATTTTCTTCCCGTTTTCGGTTTTGTAGTACAGAACTTTCTGTGGCGTTCCGTCGTCATACGCACTCTCCACAACGCTTGTCAGTTTCTCTTTGCAGGCGCTTAGCAGAAATAATGCGCTGACTGTCAGTCCAATAAAAATCAAAAAATAGCGTTTCATGTCGTTAAAATTTATCGTTTGAATTGTAATTGTTTTCCTTTTTGGGCGTCGTTGATGGTTCCGTTGTCCCATACCGGGTAGCCGTTGACGAAAGTCATTAGAATTTTACTGTGAAACGTAAAACCTTGAAAGGGCGACCATTGGCATTTATAAAGAATGTTGTCGGGTTCGACTTTCCAACGGTCGTTCAGGTCGAGCAATACCAAATCGGCATAATAACCTTCACGGATGAAGCCGCGCTTTTCGATGTGAAAGAGCGTTGCCGGATTGTGGCACATCTTTTCGACGATCTGTTCGAGGGTGAAAATGCCTTGACGCGCCATTTCCAACATTGTCGGCAAGGCGTGTTGAACGAGCGGGATGCCGCTCGGCGATTCAAAATAGGGACGTCGTTTCTCTTCCCACGCGTGCGGGGCGTGGTCGGTGGCGACGCTGTCTAACAGATTGCTTTTCAAAGCATCGCGCAGCGAATCTCGGTCGGAGAGCGCTTTGATTGCCGGATTACATTTTATCTGAGCACTCTTTGCCGGATAGTCGCCGTCGGAAAACCATAGATGATGCACACACACTTCGCCGGTTATCTTCTTCTCTATCAGCGGAATGTCGTTTCTCAGCAGGGACAACTCTTTTTGAGTAGAAAGATGCGCCAGATGGAGGCGCGTGTTGTACTTTGTCGCTAAATTTACGGCTTTTTCGGATGAGAGAAAACAGGCTTCGGCGTCGCGGATGATGGGATGAATCGAGAAGTCAAGACAGTCCGCTTTTACTTTTGCAATGTTATTCTTAATCCGCGCCTCATCTTCGCAGTGTGCGACAATGGGCAAACGGAGATGTTTAAAAATATTTTCCAATGTTTTTTCATTGTCTGTCAGCATGTTACCTGTCGAAGATCCCATGAAAAGTTTCACGCCGATGACGCGGGAAGGGTCGGCGTTGAGCAGTTCGTCGAGATTGTCGTTTGTCGCTCCTAAGTAGAAGGAGAAATTGACTAAGCACGTCTCTTCCGCGCGGCGGCATTTGTCGTTAAAATGTTGAATGTTTGTTGTTTGCGGGATGGTGTTGGGCATGTCGGCGATGCCGGTTACGCCTCCGGCGGCGGCGGCGGCGCTTTCCGAAATCATGTCGCCCTTGTGCAGCAGTCCGGGGTCGCGAAAGTGAACGTGCGTGTCTATGACGCCCGGAAAAAGATGTTTGCCCGTCCCGTCAATAACGACGTAGCCGGAGGTATCGGGATGTTCGTCCTGCGTAATCCGTTCAATGACATCGTTTAATATAAAAACAGTTGCGGTAAAACTCTTCCCTTCGTTGACGATGCAGGCATTTTTTATGGCAAACTTGTTCATATTCCAATCAAAAATCAGGATTCGGTTTTCGGTGCAGGTTTCTTCGGTCGTATCTTCTTGAACCTCAGTTTGATAACGCCAAATGCTGCTTCCATGAAGATGCCGGAGTTCATCTTGGACGTCCCTTCGGTGCGGTCGGTGAAGATGATGGATACCTCCTTAACCTTAAAACCGAGTTTGACGGTCGTATATTTCATCTCGATTTGAAACGCATAGCCGACAAACCGAATATTGTCCAAGTCAATGGTTTCCAACACTTTCCGGCTGTAACAGACAAAGCCGGCGGTAGTGTCGTTGATTTTGAGCCGAGTCATCATCTTGACATATTTCGAGGCGTAGTACGACATCAGAACCCGTTTCATGGGCCAATTCACCACGTTGACACCGTTGACGTAACGACTTCCGACGGCTGCGTCGAAACCATCTTCCGCACAGGCATGGCGCAGGCGAATCAGGTCGTCCGGATTGTGCGAAAAGTCCGCATCCATCTCCATAATATACTTGTAATCACGGTTTAAAGACCATTTGAAACCATGAATGTAAGCCGTTCCAAGTCCTAATTTCCCTTTCCGTTCTTCGATAAACAGTCGGTCGGGAAACTCCTCCATCAGCCGTTTCACAATGTCGGCGGTGCCATCCGGCGAATTGTCCTCAACTATCAGAATGTCAAACGGTTGTTCCAAAGAAAACACCTTGCGGATGATTTTCTCTATATTTTCCTTTTCGTTATACGTCGGAATAATAACAATGCTGTCGGAAGCCATAAATATGTGTTTTTATAATTTGAGGCAAAGGTACACTTTTTTACGATATGAGATGTGAGATATGCGATATGGGCTAACTGAATTTTTTTATCACAAAGGTTCATAAAAACAGAAACAGACTCAACGCCATCACAATCATCCCTGCGATAAGTCCTGAGATGGAAATGTGGTGTTCGCCGTATTTTTCGGCAGTGGGCAGGAGTTCGTCCAATGAGATATAGACCATGATTCCTGCCACGGCAGCCATGACGACTCCACTTATCAAAGGCGACCAAAACGACATCAGAAAAAAGTAGGCAATCAATGCGCCTGCAGGCTCTGCCAATCCCGACAGGAAAGAGAACCAAAATGCCTTCCGTCTGTTGCCTGTGGCATGGTAGATGGGAACCGACACGGCGATGCCTTCGGGAATGTTGTGTATGGCTACAGCGATGGTAATCGGCAACGCTACCGAAAGGTCGCCGCTCATTGCCGAAGCGAACGTGGCAATGCCTTCGGGAAAGTTGTGGGCAACGAGCGACAACGCGACGACAATACCGGTGCGGTGCAGCGTTTTTTTCCGACTGTCGGGTTTGTTCATCTCTTCGACGCCTTGCAGTTCGTGCGGATTGTTGGGCTTTGGCACTAAAAAGTCAATCAGTGTGATTAAGCCCATGCCGCCGAAAAACGCAAGCAGTAGGCTCAGCATCCCCATTTTATCATCGCCGCAATACGATATTAGTTCTTCCCTTGCTATCGGAATCAGATCCATGAACGACACATAAATCATCACGCCCGCCGAAAAACCTAACGAGGCGCACAGAAATTTGGTGTTAGTGCGTTTGGCAATCAGGGCTATCAGACTTCCGATGCCGGTCGAAAGTCCGGCAATCATGGTCAATCCGAAAGCGAGCCAAATAGTATGTTGTTCTACCATAATATTTTATTGTAATGGAGTAAACACGTAGCCGTCCTCAGAATTTGCCTTGATACCTCCCATTCCCGGAAATGCGATGTGCATCCCCGCTATCGGAATATTGTTTTTGGAGACATATTCCAAAACTTTCAAACGGGAAGCGATTGCCTGTTCAGTATCAACATCGTAAGTAACCGCCAACTGCGGATAGCGCATCTGCACCGGCAAGGCGTGTGTTAAATCGCCCCAAATCAACAATCGCTGCTCGCCGCCGCCAATCATAAACATGGTATGTCCGGGCGTATGTCCGTAAGCAGCAACTGCCTGTATGTCAGGAAACAACATGTTGACTTCGGCATCGAGTTCATCGGGCGTGAAGAGATGCAGGCGCTCTTTATAGACGCTGACAACATTCTGTACAAACTGAAATCCGCCATGGTAACTTTCCGGCGCTTTGTTCATGATTTCGTCGTTTGTCCAATAGTCGTGTTCCGCCTGTGCGAGGTAGAGCGTTGCGTTGGGAAAACTCGCCTTGCCGTCGCGCAAAAGTCCGCCGATATGGTCGCCGTGCGCATGTGTGATGAGGACGGCGTCAATCTGCTCGGCGCTCACGCCAAACGATTGCAGGTTGTCGAACAGATTCCGTCCGAACCCGACGTCAATCAAGATGTTTTTCTCCGCCGACCGCACTAAAAACGCATTGGTGGCGCTGGTGAAACTGCCTTCGGGAAGCGCTTTCTGAAGCATCTCCGGCGTCGCACCGATTAAAATACCGCTGTTACCGCCTTGCTGACCTTCCGAAAGAAGATGAACCTCAACGGCTCCGAGTTTGAATGTAAAAACATTCCCTGTCTCCTGCGCAAGGACAACACCTGCGTTGACCCATGCGCTCATAACGAATAATACTAATAGGTTTTTCATGTGATTTATATTTTTAAAATTTATTCTCCTACAATCTTCACCAGCACCCTTTTCGCCCGTTTTCCGTCAAACTCTCCATAGAAAATCTGTTCCCACGGACCAAAATCCAACTTTCCGTCGGTGATAGCCACTACCACTTCGCGTCCCATGATTTGTCGTTTCAGGTGGGCGTCGGCGTTGTCTTCGAAACCGTTGTGCCGGTATTGCGAATATGGTTTTTCGGGTGCTAATTTTTCGAGCCACAGTTCGTAGTCGTGATGCAACCCGTCTTCGTCGTCGTTGATAAAGACGCTGGCGGTGATGTGCATGGCGTTGCACAGCAGCAAGCCCTCCTTGATGCCGCTCTCGCGCAGACATGCCTCCACAGCAGGCGTGATGTTGATAAACTCGCGACGGTGCGCGGTGTTGAAAGTCAACTCTTTTCGATAAGATTTCATGGTGTTATATTTTTTATAATACTATAATAATGTAAATCAATGATTTTCCTCATAAAAATACGTAATCCATTTTGTATATACATCCTGCGCCGACCGGCAAGTGTCTATCAAATAGCCTCTTACCGTCTCAAACTCTTTCAAGCCGCGATAATAAAACTGTTTGTGATTATCGTCAATGACGAACGGAATGATGTTATTTCTCAGACATTCGCGAAACATGACTAAGCGTCCCACTCTGCCGTTGCCGTCTTGAAAGGGGTGGATTTTTTCAAAATGGTAGTGATACTCAACGATATCCTCAAACGAAATTTCAGGTAACGAATGATAGCGGTTGTTGAGTTTGTTCATGTCTGTTTCCACATTTTGGGGCAGCGAGGTTGCTGTTCCGCCTACTTCGTTGGGCAGTTTTTTCCATTCGCCCACCTTAAACCACTCTTTTACAGCGTCGGACGTCCCTGTTTTCAAAATACGGTGAAACGCCTTGATGATTTCGTTGGAAAGTGGTTTTTCGACCGTATCGAGCAAATAATCGAAAGCCACGAAGTGGTTGGACGTTTCGATGATGTCATCAACAGGCACCGCCTCCTGATCTTTGAAACCGATGGTGCGGGTTTCGAAGATGTAACGGGTTTGTTCTTCGGTAAGTTTGCTGCCCTCTATCCTGTTGGAATTGTAAGCAAAATTCACCTGCGTTTTGTGATACAAACCGCCTTTTCGCTTTGCCTGCTTTTCTTCTTGGAGATATGCAACAACATTTTCCTTTGCCGACACTATTATATTCGTTTCCATTTACAAACTTTATCTGATTTTTTACTTCGTTTTACCGTATGTTTAATCTTAATCGCCGCAAGGTTCAAAGTTGTAGCAAGCATATATAAACCTTTCTCGGTAAAGGCTTTGGGTAATTTATTTTTCCCTCCCCAACTTGAAGTCAAAATTTTTGATTTCAAGTTTGCCCATTCTTCATTATCAAGTTCAAAAACATATCCTCTGTTTGGAAATTTGTTAGGATTATTTTTTACTGCCTGATTAACTTCCCTTGTCTCTACGCCGTAAAGATACGCTACTTCGCTATCCAAAATAACAGGAATGTCGCGTAGCACGATTATTTTTTCTTCTATTTCATCGTATTTTACTATTTCGCTCATAAGTCAAAAGTTTTCTGCAAAGGTACGAAAAAAATCAAATGGCGTACTATGGATTTAGTAAAAAAAAGTGCAGATTTAAAAAATGTCGTACCTCTGTCGCCGTTTTTAGGAGTTGCGTATTCGTATTATTTTGAGCAACAAAAAAATATACAAAATGCGCAACAGTAAGAATGAGTGTAAGCAGTTGACATGTAATGATTTGCATGGAAAATGCGTATAAAGGTTTGGAAAATAATTGCATGGGGACATGCGTATAGTGTGCAACCTTGGGCGACAGTGGCAATAACATTTGACTATTGAAAAATAATTTTATCGAATCAACGTTATCTAAATAATTTTGGTTATCTTTGCAGAAAATATGTCAAATCTAAAAAATGAAAAATTGAGAAATGAAAAATTTTGGACAATTCATTAAAACAGAGCGAGAAAAGCAAGGTTTAACACAAACCGAGTTTGGAGCAATGGTTGGCATAAATTCAAGTGCTATCAGTAGAATTGAAAATGGAGCGCAAGTATTTAGTAAAGAGAAACTTGCAAAACTTTCCGAATTATTTAAAATTGATTTACAGGAAATTAAAGATTTGTTCTTTGGTGATAAATTTGCAAAAGAGGCATACAAGTATAAATGCTCAGAGATTGTATTTACTGTGGCTGAAGACACTGTTCAATATTTAAAAAATGGTAGTTCAAAACAAAGTAAACGAAAAATTTAACCGTTATGAGCGAAGAATTATTACAAAGGGACCTGAAAAATCCGCCCAAATTTGGACGATGGGATTTTTATAATATCGGTGCTACGACCTTAAAAGCATTGAAGGAATACGGCATTATTCGTAATGTAAATTACGGCGATGTGGAAAAGAAAAAAGTTGACGCTTTGCTTGTGCAAAAAAAGAATGTGATTGCGGTTATTGAATACAAAAAGCCGTCTGAATTTAAGACCGCAGAGCAAAAAAATAAAGCAATTAATCAAGAATTGGAAGTCGCTCGAAAACTTGGCGCTCAAATTTTTCTTGCTACTGATACCAAGGAAACAGTTTGGATAAATGTTGCAACGAGAAATAAAATTAAAGACGAACGCAACAAAGAATTACAAGTAAATTTTGACGCCAAAGATGAAAAACTACCCGAACTATTTGAAAAAATAATTTTATCTATCAATGAACAAAACGACCAAATAAAACCAAAAGAGTTGGTTAATCCTACCGATTTAGCAAAACAAATTTGGCAAGATATATGGTCGGTTAGTGGTGCGACACCCGAAAATTGTCTTTATACTTTTGTTGAATTATTTATTTTCAAGTATTTGAGCGACTTGGGAGTTTTGACAGGTATTCACAGTTTCAATACGTTAATAAGTAGTTTTTCAACAAATTCCGACAATGAAATACTTGAAAATTATGCAAATGTCATTAGACCAAAAATAAAAGAATTATTTCCGCCAAATTTGATTGACAAAACAACCATTATCAACGGCACAATTTTTGTCAGTAAAGACCAAAAAGCGGTATCTGGATATAGCGCCGTTTTTAAAAAGGTTTTGTTGAGATTTAGAGATTACGGGAAATTAGAAAATATTGATTACGAATTTAAAAGTCGCTTGTTTGAAAGTTTTCTTAAAGAGAGTATCAGCAAAAAGAATTGGGGGCAATTTTTTACGCCGCTAAAAGTTATTCGTGCTATTGTTGAAATGGCAAAAGACGATATAAAAGAGGGCATAAGTATTTGCGACCCTGCATGTGGTGTGGGAAAATTCTTGCTAGAGCCGCTTATTACCAAACTTGATGATTACTTTTATGATATTGACAAAAAGGGCATAACGCCTAAGATTACCATTCACGGTTTTGATAAAGGTTTTGACAAAGATGAACAAAAAACTATCATATTGGCAAAAGCCAATATGCTGATTTATTTTTCTGATTTAATCCGCAAAAATGCAGGATTGACAAAGGAGTTTTCAGCCCTTTTCAACAAAAGTTTTACCCTTAAAACCAACTCAATTTTAGGCACGCTTTCCGAGCCTGCGACTGATGAATATGATTTGATTTTGACAAATCCGCCTTATGTAACGAGCGGTAGCAGTAATTTAAAAGAAGAAATTAAGAAAGACGGCGAACTTGTAAATTATTACAAAATCAATGCGATGGGCGTTGAGGGTTTATTTATGGAGTGGATTATTCGAGCCTTAAAACCAAATGGAAAAACTTTTGTCGTTGTTCCCGATGGAATTTTCAATCGTCAAAATGACAAGAACTTACGACAATTTATAATTGACGAATGTTTTATTGACGGAATTATTTCTTTGCCATTAAATACATTTTTCACAACAAACAAAAAAACTTATATTCTTTGCCTTACAAAGAAAACAGACAAAAAAGAAATACAAAAAACGCCAATATTTACTTATTTGGTTAGTGAAATAGGCGAAAGTAGAGATGTTTACCGCTTTAACATTGAGCAAGACGATTTGAGCGAGGCGGTAACTTTGTACTCTTTTTTCAAAGGAAACAAAACAAATTTTGAAAAAATAAATGCAGACAAAAGGTGTAAAATATTTCCATTTTCTAAATTTCAGACTTACATTGAACAAAGTTGGATAATTGACAAGTGGTGGTCGGAAGAAGAGAAAGTAGAATTGGGGATTAGCGAGAAAAAAGAAAAAATCGGATTACTCGAATTTTCCACGATGATTGAAGATATTGCAATTTCAATTAAAGGTTGTCAAGAGGAGATACAAGAATTATCCGAAAAAAAAAAGTCTAATTTAAAGACGGAAATATACAAAGTAAAGGATTTATTTGATATTGAAAGAGGAAAATCGAAATATACAAAAAAATATGGAGATATAAATAAGGGCGATTATCCTGTTTATTCGGCATCAAATAATGCACCACTTACATTTATCAATACTTTTGATTTTGATGGAAAGTTCTTGACTTGGGCAACTAATGGCTTTGCAGGTTATATAATGTTAATTGACGGAAAGTTTTCAATCAATGCGGATAGAGGATTGCTAAAACCCAAACACGAAAACATAAACATTCAATACATAAAAACAGTTCTCGAACCAAAATTAAGAGAACTTGCGAAAGGGCGTAAAGGAGAAAAAGGAGAGGACGAATTTACAAAAGTTTATCCCTCAATGCTTGAAAATGTTGAGATTGAAATGTTTATTGACGAAAACGGAGAATTTGACATAGAAAGCCAAAATGAAATCGCTGAAAAATATGAGTATGTTGTTGATTTAAAGGCAAAAGTAGAGAATTACAAAAGACAGATAGAAGAATTGAATGTTGAGGTTGAAAATATTCAAGAGAAAATTACCAAAAAAGAAATAAAAGAAATTTTCAATTTGCAAATTAAAACAAATGGTAGTCAATTTACAAAAGCATTTATTGATAAAAACAAAGGGAATATTCCTGTTTATTCCGCTTCCAAATTTCCAAACACAGTTGATTACGGCTATGTTGAAGACAATATCCCTAACATAAAATATTTTGAGAATTGTTTAACTTGGAATATTGACGGCTCTATTAGTAAAGTCCATTTTCGACAAGGACGTTTTTCTTTGTCTGAAAAAGTAATTCCGCTTATCGTTCAAGACAGATATAAAAAATTATTGGACTTATCATTTCTTAAATATATCATTGAAACAGAATTTAGTAAACACTACTTCGGCTTTGAAAATAAAGCCGGAAAGAGTAAAATACAGCACATTGAAATTTCTATCCCAATCAATTTCAAAGGCGAATTTGACTTATCCGCCCAACAACAAATCGCTGAAAAATATCGCAAAATAGAACAAATAAAAAAAAGTATTCTGGAAGAATTAGATAAAATTGCAAATATTGAAATTGATTACACATAAATTGCAAAAGGGCTGCCCACAACAAGCGTAACCGTTGCACAACCCCGGAAAATATTATGTATATCTACCGCAAAATTTATTTGATATGGCAACGGGCAATTATTTTTTGTTCTCTATCCCCATCTCCAACTCCCCCGCCAATTCCCTCGACTCAAGCCGCATCATACTCTCCTCCGAACTTCCGTAACTCAACAGGTTGATGCTCCCGTACCAAACAAGACGGTTGTCTATGATGATGAACTTTTGATGGATGTTGGGTTTGGAAATGACTGCAACAGAAGTCTGTAAGGATTCTATACACTCTTGTATCTGCTTCCGGTCGTTGTAAGATTCCGCCGGACGGGTGATGACAGTGATGGAAACGTCTGCCTGCAACGGCTCCTGCAACCATTCGAGGATGGCGTCTGTTCGTTTTTTCCGCAGGTAGGGGCTGACGATGAGAATCTCCTTTTTTGCTTCGGCGAAATCGTTTTTGATAACCGGTTCAAAACTGTTTACGTCGTAAATCATGCTGATTTTATCGGGTTGGTTGTGAGCCGGCAAGGTTTTGTAGCCGATTTGCGCGTAGCCGTTGAGACGCTTGTGATACATCCGTTCCAAGACCGGAATGTGGACGTCCACGTAATCGTAAATCATAACACACTGTTTGTTAGGATATTCGCGGTGCAATCGTCCGGCATATTGGGCTAAAATTCCTTTCCATGCAATCGGCGAGGCGAGGAACAAAGTATCTAAGCGTGGATAGTCGAAACCTTCGCCGACGTATTTTCCGGTGGCGATGATGACAAGTTTTTCTTCGGGCGGGATGTTGGTCAGCGTTTCCGCCATCTGTGCCTTCACTTTGGCTGGGTTCGAGCCAAGGAGCGTAATAACTTGTGCATCCGTTTGATTTTTAAGTATTTCGGATAACCGGATAACGTGTTCTTTGCGCTGGGCAAGGACGATTGGCGTGCGATTGTCTTTTACGGCATCCATGATGTCGTTGATAATCTGATTATTACGAAACTCGTCTTCTACAATGGCGGCATAGATTTTGGTGATGTGCCAATCGGTTTCATTTTCGGTGAAAGGCTTTTTAAATCCTGTAAAACAGGGGATTACGTAGTGTTCAAAACTCCGTTTTCCTGCTTGCGATTTGGCATCAACGGAATGACGTATGGCGCCGCACTGCATAAACGTAATCGGATGCAGTCCGTCGCTACGCGTCGGCGTCGCCGTCAGACCATAGACATAGCGGGCATTCACGGCGCCCAAGACCTTCTCGTAATTGACGGACGGGATGTGATGACATTCATCCACAATCACCATCCCGTAATTTTTCACAACGTCATCTACCTCATTATCATGGATTAAACTCTGCACAATCGCAATATCTATAATTCCCGACGCCGTATTCTTCCCCGAACCTATCTGTCCGATAAGCGACAGGCTCTTTTTTCTTCCACGTTTTGGGAGAGGTTCCGGCAAAATCTCGTTGATGTCGAGAAATTGCTCCAATGATTTTTTCCATTGTTGAAGCAACGTCTGTAAATGAACCAATATCAACGTATTACATCTCCTTTGAGCAATGAGAGAGGCGCCGATGACGGTTTTTCCGAAGGCGGTCGGAACGGACAGTACGCCGGTTTCATGTTGCAACAAAGCCTCTGCCGCCGACTGCTGCTCCTCGCGAAGTACGCCGCTAAAACGGACGTCAATCGGTTTTCCGTTATTCTGTTTATTTTCAAACAGATAGCAAACGCCCGAATCTTCGAGCAGTTGCACCAACGAACTACGACAGCCACGCGGAAGTCCAACATAATCAGCCGTTTCGTCCAATGAATAGACAATTCGCGGAATGTCGTAGGTGGACATCCGCATCTTTTGCGTCTTGTAAAACAGCGGATTGGAAAACGCGGCAAGCCGTTTGATGCGGTTGAGCGCCCGCTGGCTGACGCCGCTTTTGAGGACATATAATCTGTTCGCTTCGATAACCGTCAGTGTATCAGGGAAATCCTGTGTTTGAAGTTTGGTTTCCGGATTTTTTCTTTCCCACGGTTTCGGAAAATCGCTGTCGGCTATGTCAGCGCTTCCGAGTTCGCCCAAGCCATCGCCTGTACACATTTTCTCAAGCCATCCGTCAAACTCTTTCAAAGAGATTTTCCTGACAGAAGCCAAATATGCCCACTGGTCGGGATAACTTTGGAAGTTCTCGTCAATAAACTCGCTGTTTCCGTTTTTCCGTGCCCCGCCCTGCAAAGGCAAAGCAATCAGGTTGCCAAAACCGCCTTTGGGCATAAAGTCCTGATTGGGAAACATCCGGTCGTAAGAGGTAAACCGAATCTCGTGCCTGACCGACATCGCCTTGGTTAACAGCGCATTGCCCAACTTCCGCGCCGACGCAGCCAACACAGCCTCCTCGAAAAACAACCACACATGCGCACCATTCCCCGATCGCGAACGCTCCACTGCAACCGGAATACCCGCTCCTCTGCAAACAGACCGAAAAACCGCAACATCTTTTTCCCATTTCTCCCCATCAAAATCTATCGCCAAAAACAGACAGGTCTCATCCGGCAAAAGCGGATAAATACCGACGATCCCGTTCCCGTTTTCATCTTTATTACGCAGGTGATTATCAATGACTCCCTTAGTCAATGGCAATAGTTCCCGTTTTGTGCAATCCTTACATTTGACACGTGTTTTTTCGCAAACGCCGCGCACCCATTCGTTTCTGCAAGCCGGAATATAATAATTACTTTCGTATTTTTTGATATAACAGCGCTTGGCATACACATCCGTCCGCCCACGAAACAATGACATAAACAATGCTATCTTCTCCTCCGGTGCGCTGTATTTGGTTATGAGAGGAAGCACAAGTGCAAGGTCGTTATCTACTTCTTTTTCGTCGGAATTGCAACTAATGGGTTCAATTACAATATCTTCCAAAGGCAAACCCAATGTCTCCCGCAATCTTCTATTTTCTTCGATTAATGTTCGGTTTTGCGCCTCTAATTCAGCGATGCGGGCGAGGAGGGCGGGTGGAGACATGGGATAAAAGGATTTCACTTTATTATAAATTTTCAGGCAAAGATTAAAAAATTTTCATTGAATTATTGCAGATTGAAATAATATTTGTACCTTTGCCGCACAATTTAAACGGTTAATGACTATTTCCGGGACGAGGAGGGTTATTAGCCGTTTTCTCTATGGCAGTTATGCAGTATTGAATTTTTTGCCGACTACCTCTCAACACGCCTACAGTCAGTTTTATTTTCCCAAATGCTCGTTTATTGTATTGCATAATGATTACTTCTGAAAATCGTTTTTGATTTTGATTGTCAGGTTTGGGGGCTACACGCTTTTCTACCGTTGCTTTTTCCAATATTTCGGTCAAGTAAGTTACTGCTAACGTAGATTTATAAGTAAATGCTGCGTGTTCCACTGTTTCTTGAATGGATAAAAATCTGACATGTATGAAATCGTTCAGCGCTGTATTAAAAACATGCTTCGTCGGATTGGCAGCATTCCACATTGCGTAAAAATCTTTTAGGATTTGTTCACGTTGCTTAATATTTTCTCTTGTTTGCCCTTGTGGAATTACGGGTTGAAAATTCATATAAAAAACTTTTGTTAAGTAATCTTATTTTTATTTTTTTGCAAAAGTACGACATTTTCAAAAACCAAACCATGATTATTTCAAAATTTCTTTACCTTTGCAACGCAATTTCAGAGAAAAATGACATACCACGTTACATACAAACCAACCATAACAGTAAAGCGACTTTTAGTAACATTTCTACTATCCGTATCGTTTTCAGCGGCGCTCGCCCAAACAACAGAAGCCGACGACCCTGAAAAAGTCATCACCCTCGAACCGGTAACAGTAACCTCGCAACGCGGTGTTGAACAACGCTTGCTTGACATTCCCGCTTCCATTTCTGTAGTGAATGCGAGTACGCTCGAAACTACCAACACCACGACTTTGGAGCAGTTATCAACCTTTGTCCCAGGACTGAACGTATGGGTACAAAACCCCAACCGTCCCAATTTGGTCATTCGCGGACTCACAAGCGACGAAGTAAGTCCCACGGCACAACCGCGCGTTTCGGTCTATTTCGACCACGCGCCCACGAGCCGTGCCAGCATGGCGCTTACCGAACTGTACGACATGGAACGTGTAGAGGTGTTGAAAGGTCCGCAGGGAACGCTCTTTGGACGTGGTGCGCAGGTGGGAGCCATACATTTTATTACCCGAAAACCCGATAATGTTTTTGGCGGATATGTTACGGCAGGCGCAGGAAATTACGGGATGATGCACTTTGAAGGCGCGCTGAATGTGCCTGTCGTTGACAGTGTGCTGGCGACGCGTGTTGCAGGCATTTACACCTATCGGGATGGTTATGTCAAAAATAATTCCGGCGGCACGCTCAATGACAAAAATACGGCAGGCGTGCGCTTTTCAACCTCTTTCACACCCAAACGCAGCCGTTTCAAAGCCGATTTGACCGTAAATTATCAGAAAGACGATAATTCGGGTACAGCATTTATCAATCCGTATGGCGTTCGCGATATTTTCGATTATGAGGTGTGGCACGACAGAGATAAGGAGTTTTACAACAAACGCAGCGTTTTCGGAACCATACTCAATGCCCGTTACCGCATCAACGACAACAATTATTTCACTTCGATAACTTCATTTTTCGGCAACACCGCCGATTCACGATTCGACGCCGACGGCACCTCTGCGCCTGCCCTCGATATGACGGAAATGGTAAAGGCAAATCAATTCACACAGGAACTGCGTTATAATTTCACGCTCGGAAACCGTTTTACGAGCATCGCCGGAGCAGGTTTCTGGCGCGAAGAGGTAAGCCAAACATACCTCTTTCGCCCTAACGAGCAATATGCGGCTTGGCTCTTTATGGAAATGCCGTGGATGATGATGGACGGAAACGCCATGACACTCCTGCCCGCCAGCGATATACTTGGACCTTTGGTCGGAACGCCGCTTCCGACAAATCACGAAGAAGAAAGCATTACCGAAGCCGTCAACAGCGCGTTTGACCTCTTTTTGGATGCGACATATAAGTTGCTACCCAAATTGAGCGTTACGGCAGGCGTGCGTGCTACGTTTGAAAATTTTTCAATACAAAACCGCGCTTACAACGTGAACGACGACGTGCCTTCTACGCTCGGAATGTTGATAGAGATGTTTGTCCCCGATAGACCGTCGCCATATCCCAATTTCTTTTTTGCGCCTGTTGACAATCCCACGACTGAAAAATCTTTTTTGTCGCTCACCTGGCGAGCCAATCTGAAATACGATATTGACAACAATTCTAATGTTTACGCCGGCTACTCCAAAGGACGCCGTCCCAATGTGCTTCAATACAATTCGGCAGGGGAACTGTCGGTCATTGACGCCGAAACGCTTCACAGTTTCGATGCCGGATACCGGATGGTTCGATACCGCTATATGGTTGATGCTTCGCTGTTTTACCAACTTTACCGCGATTTCCAAAGTTCGATGTGGGAAGGGATGAACTACCTCATATTAGATGTGGACAGAGCCACCGCTTATGGCGCGGAACTCTCCGGCAAATCGCTGATAAACAAATATTTAGACATCTTTGGGAATTATGCCTATATCCACGCTACTTTCGACGAGAAAGACAACAACGGCAATCCGCAAGGAAACGCCGGCAACACGTTTCGTCTTACGCCAAAAAACAGTTTCCTTATCGGCTTCAATGCCGGTGTTGACATTGTGCAAAATATGCGCCTTACGCTCACACCCACTTATTCGTGGAAAAGCCATTTTTGGTTTGAAGACGCCAACGACAAGGGCATAGAGCAATACGCTTACGGATTATTAAATGTAAACCTTGCGCTGCATTTTAAAAAACAACGGCTAACCGCTTCATTCTTTGGCACAAACCTCACAAACGAAAAATATCTTATCGGCGCAGGCAATATGGGCGCTATGTTTGGCGTTCCTACTTTTGTACCGGGCGCGCCAAGAATGCTTGGCGGACGGTTAACTTGGAAGTTTTAACTTAATAAATATTTATATGAACAAATTTAAAAGATTTTCAGTAGTAGTGTTATTATCTGCCGTATTGGCAGTAGTGGTAATTTCGTGCAAAGACGATGACAAAGGCGCCAACCCTAATGTATCTAAGGCAGAAGGTGTAAAAGCAGGAACGGAAATGTGTGATTGCGTGGCAAGTTATCCCGCCCCTGATCACGCAGATTTTTTAGACGGAGACGGAATTTTCGATGAAGCAGGTTTCAATCAAGCCTTTATGGTGTATGCCACCAATTTAGGCACATGCCCCGGATTACTTTCAAATTATCAGCAGTATGTAACTTTTATTTATGAAGCCTATGACGCGGAAGCAGAAGATCCGCTTTACAGCGTTTTTCAATTCAAAAACAGTGATTTTGAACAAGGATTTAAAGAAGGAACGGGCGATTGCATGCAAGCATTTGAAGCGCTATTTGCATTGATACCCAACCCTAAGGCAGACGGGATAAAAGCAGGAACGGAAATGTGTGATTGCGCGGCAAGTTACACAGCCCCTGATCCCGCAGATTTTGTAGATGGAGACGGAAATTTCGATGAAGCAGGTTTCAATCAAGCCTTTATGGTGTATGCCGGCAACTTGGGTACGTGCCCCGGACTGCTTTCAAACTATCAGCAGTATGTAACTTTTATTTATGAAGCCTACGATGCGGAAGCAGAAGATCCGCTTTACAGCGTTTTTGAGTTCAAAGATAAGGATTTTGAACAAGGTTTTAAAGAAGGAACGGGCGATTGCATGGAAACATTTGCAGCATTATTTGCATTGATACCCCAAAACTAAAAATATACAATGAAAATTATTTACAAAGGCAAAACCAAAGACGTTTACGATAACGGCGACGGTAACTTTCTGTTACAGTTTAAAGATGATGTTACAGGCACGGACGGCAAATTCGACCCCGGCGCCAACACGGTAGGATTGACCATCGCAGGAGTGAGCAACTCCTGCGTGCGACTGACCGAGTTTTTCTTCAAAAAAATCGAAGCGGCAGGCATCCCCACGCATTATGTGTCGTCGGATGTCGAAAAAGCACAGATGCTCGTACGCCCCGCCACCGTCTTCGGCAAAGGCGTGGAGGTCATCTGCCGGCTTAAAGCCGTCGGCAGTTTCCTGAAACGCTTCGGCGACTATTGCACCTCCGGACAGGATTTGGACTTCTTAGTCGAAACAACCCTGAAAGACGACGACCGCGGCGACCCGCCCATCACCAAAGACCAACTCGCCATGCTCGGCATCCTCACCGCCGAAGAGTACGAAATCCTCAAAGACCTGACGAAGAAAATCACCGCCATCATCAAAGACGAATTAGCGAAAAAAGGCGCCGAACTCTACGACATCAAATTCGAATTCGGCAGAGTGGATGGCAAAATAACGCTCATTGACGAAATCTCCGGCGGAAGCATGCGCGTCTATAAAAACGGCGCATTCGTGGAACCGCTGGAACTGCCGAAGGTGTTGTTTGGATGATAAGGTAGGATGCACAAAATCTGCATGGATTACTTTAAAAAAATAGGAATTATAGCAGGAGTAATAACTTTCTTCTCTCTGACAGTTTTTGGACAGAGAAGCAACGCTATTTTTAACACGAGTATGAATGAATTAAAAGAATTTTCTATACAAGAATTTATAGAGAATGATTTTACAGCAGTTTATGCATATTCTTATACTATAAATAAAAAAGGCAAACTAAAAAAAGACAGTTTGTTGCTTTGTAGACAAGAATACGATATTTCCCAAAATAGGCTTTTTGGCACTAACAGTAGCATAGTGTATCAAACAAGTGGACCTTCTTTTAGGACTTGGTACGAATTTGAAACGTATGTTGATGACAAAGGACAAGTAATTAAAAACGTTATAAAGCCAAAAAATATTGAAAAAAAAGTTGAGTTTGGAGCGACACAATACAACGTGATAACTAACGAAACAGAATATGAATACGATGACTTAAACAGATTAATAAAAAAAACTCATAGAACAATTAACCACTATTATTCAATATCAAAATACACAAAAGACACTTTTCATTTGCACAGCATTCAAAGTCCTAAAATTGATGAATATTTCTACAATTCAGATAATCAGAAAATAAAGAGATTTCACACTGTTGATAGCACAAGATATTTGAAAACAAAAAGTTATGACCCTGAAAAAAAATCAGATGCCGTGCGGTGTTCCTATTGTCATTCGAGGTATTTGAATGTCGAATGGAAATACAATTCCAACAAACAATTGATAGAGTGGATTTCTTATACAAGCGAAAACAAAATTCACACAAAGCGAAATTATTTTTATGACGACAGACAAAGGCTAATAACTCAAATAGATTCGACAGGGTGGTATTTTACAACAATTGAACCTTATTGGAAATCCACAACCACCTATGAATATTCAGACATGGGTAGAATTGTTACAGAAACCAATAATACAGAGGCAGAATTTTCTACTTCTAATCCTAAAACTATTTCATATTACGATATGAAAGACAGGTTAATTAAACGATGTTATTTTTGGAATAATACTGAGAGTTGCACAACGTATTCTCAATTTTATGATAACGGTAAATTAGTTCAAGAAGAAACCATTTTGAGCAATGGAAATGTTCTTACGCAAGAATATTACTATAACTCAAAGGGGCTATTACGAGAAGAAAGGAGTAAGGAAAATCAAAAATTAACACATTTAATAAGATATTATTATGAATGATACACTGCACCTAACTGGCGTAGCCGTTGCACAACCCTGATATTTTTTAAAGTGTTCTAAAACCCATTTTCAATTTTCAATTCTCAATTATTTTGTACCTTTGCAGTTAAATTTTGGCACACATTTATCGTAAAACTGTGCCAAAGTAAAATAATAGAATATGGCAGAATCAACTCATAATCAAATAGAAAGTGCGATAAAAAAGAAAGGTCGAGGAAAAGTAATTTTCTCGAACGATTTTTCGGCTTTTGGGACGAACATTGCTGTTCGCCACGCCTTATCTCGTTTGTGCAAGAGCGGGTTAATTTTGCGTCTTGCAGAAGGAATTTATTTGTACCCGAAAATAGACAAAGAGTTGGGGCTTGGCGTGTTGTATCCCTCCATAGACACCATTGCGAAAGCCATTGCAAAAAAAGACAAAGCAAGAATTGTCCCTACAGGAATTTACGCACTCAATCGTTTAGGACTTTCTACACAAGTGCCTGCCAATGCTGTTTATTTGACAGATGGATCGCCACGCAGAATAAAAGTCGGAAAGGGAAAAGGAATCTTATTTAAACATACCGTACCCAAAAATCTTGCTTTTAAAAGCGATTTGACAATGTTAATCGTCTTTGCGCTAAAAGAAATTACAAAGGACAGGGTAACGCAAGAACAGTTGGATAGATTGAAATATATATTGCAACAAGCCCCCAAAGAGGAAATTTTGCAAGATATAGAATTAATGCCTGCGTGGATTAAAAAGTTGATAATCAAACTATATGAATAATTTTTTTACACTTACGGACGAACAACGCAAACTTGTTATTGAACAACATTTAACGAATTGATAAACAGAATAAAACAACTCGAAGAAAGAATAAGACAGACAAACACCAGCCGCCAATAACTAAGGTTTTGCTACGTGCTACGCCCGCGCAATGAAAACGCAGTTGAACGAAACCGGTGTGCAGATTGACGGTTTTTCTTATTATGGGGATTGCGATGGGGGCGAGGTGGTTTTTGAGGTTTTTTCTTCTTTTCATTTTTTCAGAACCAAATATATTTAGTATCTTTGCGTTTGTAAAATTGTAATTTATTATTGTTTATGACTACAATGCGAAAACTGCCCATTGGCATACAGGATTTTGAATATTTGCGTACCAACAATTATGTGTACGTTGATAAAACACAACATATTTATCAATTGTTGCAACACGGTAAGCCCTATTTTCTTGGTCGTCCGCGTCGGTTCGGAAAGAGTTTGTTTCTTTCCACTTTGAAAGCCTATTTTGAGGGCAAAAAAGAACTTTTTGAGGGACTGAAAATTGCTGAATTAGAAAAAGAGTGGGTGCAATACCCTGTTCTTTATTTAGATTTTAATACCGACAGTTATCCTAATATTGATTTTTTCAATAAATCATTAGATACAAATCTGTCCATTTACGAGGAAAAATGGGGAAAAGTTACCAATGAGACGACCCCCGCCTCGCGTTTGATAGGATTAATTCGCAGGGCGTATGAAAAAACAGGTAAAAGAGTTGTTGTATTGATTGACGAATACGACAAACCATTGATTAGTACAATGGAAAACGCAGATTTGAATGATGAAATACGCATAATACTAAAAGGTTTCTATGGAGTGTTAAAAGCAATGGACTATGCATTGCAATTTGTTTTTTTCACAGGCGTAACCAAATTTTCGCAAATCAGTATTTTCAGCGATTTGAACCAACCGGATGATATTAGTTTGAACGATAAATTTTCAAGTATCTGTGGCATTACACAAACAGAATTAGAAGAAAATTTTTTACAGGAAATTCAAGCATTAGCAGAGACCACGCGAAAAACTTACCAAGAAACACTATTTGAGTTGCAAAAACTTTACAATGGTTATCATTTTTCCGAAAATTTAATTGGCATTTATAACCCTTTCAGTTTACTTAAAACGTTCTCCGCACAAAAATATCGTTATTATTGGTTTGCCACAGGTACGCCGACATTCTTGGTCAAAGCGTTACGAAATCAAAATTACAATATCCGTGATTTGGAAGACAATGTTTTGATTTCGGCAAACTCAGTAATGGACTATCGTACTGAATATCAAAATCTTATACCTTTGCTCTATCAAAGCGGATATTTAACCATTAAGGCATATAAACAAAATAAAGACGCTTTTGTTTTAGGTTTTCCAAACGAAGAGGTAAAATATGGTTTTTTGAACGAACTTTTGCCCGCCTTTGTACAAGACCCGATACAGACAGGCAATTTTTCTGTTTTGAAATTTTTAGAACAAATCGAAAACAGTAATATTGAAGATTTTATGACATCACTGCAAACATTTTTTGTCGCTATTCCTTACAGTGCAATTAAGCAGGAACACCGCGATGAACAATATTACCAACACGTTTTTTATTTACTTTTCACCTTGATGGGCGAATTTGTGGACACCGAAGTAAAAAACAACCAAGGCAGAGCCGATATGGTTATGAAAACCGCCGACACAATCTACGTTTTCGAGTTCAAAATGGATGACAACGCCACCGCAGAAGCCGCCCTCGCACAAATAAACAGCAAAGATTACGCAATTCCCTACACCGCCGACCACCGAAAAGTTGTAAAAATCGGAGTAGAGTTTTCTCAAAAAGAGAAAGGAATAAAGCGATGGAAGATAGAATAAAAATGCTGAGAACCAAACAAATGCCTGTGCCCAATAACTAAGTTTTCGTTGCGTGCGCAGCACGCGCAATGAAAACGCAGTTGAACGAAACCGGTATGCAAGCGTAGCCGTTGCACAACCTCGATATTTTTTTAAAGAATCCCACCTCATTCCCAACTTCGACTTCACCTCGTCTATTCTATCGAACGATTATTTACGGATGGATTTTGACGTTAGTCAGAATGCGTGGGCAGCACAACGGCTTGACCGTGCAAAAAACTAAAATTGTTTGAAAAAAATTTTGTACCTTTGCGTTTTAACAAACTGACAAGAATTAGATGGATATAAAAGGAAAAATAACAGGCATAAAATATAAAGTTTCGACAAGCGAAACTTTGAAAATAATTGATATTCAAGATTTCAATATCAACGAAAGTCCTGCGTTTTGTCTTGTAAAAAATAAGGCAAATTCTTTTGCTGTTTCAAAATGGGTGTCGCCAAAACGCACTCGCTCATATCCTTACGAAAGAGTTTATAATACACTTAATTCCTCAAAGAAAATTACCGTTATTCCGATTGTAAAAGACGAAGGAGCAAGCGGCGACCGTGATTTTTTGCAATGGGACACCGTTTCATTGATGTCCTTACTTGATGTTTTTGTGATTTTCGCCTATTACGAAAAAGCAGAAATCAATCCTCGTTTTGAAAATAAAATTACCAATCAACTGTTTGATAATAAATATGTTGTTTCAAAAATCAAAGAAATAGAACAATATCACAGTTCAGCATTGCATTGGAATTTGAACGAGTTGAAAAACGATTTACGCCAAATTATGGACAAAGCAAAAACTTGCTATTCCGAAATTGAAAATGATTTAGGCGTAAAACTTCACAACCTTGGCGGTTTAGACAATTTTAAAGAGAAAATCGGCAAAGAAGTTGAAACTTTTATGCAATTTTCAAGGGAAAAAGCAGAAAAAGCACAAACTCGTGAAATACTTACTACGCAACCCAAAGAAAGTTTATCAACACTCACAAAAGCCAAAATCACGATTACAAATTATCTTGGCGGACAGTACTTTTTTACAGTCGATGAAATTTTGATTGAAAATGATACCGTCTATCTTATTGAAAGCAAACACTCTGCAAATTCCATTTTGCCAAGCAAAGGCGATATTAAAGACGGCTTGCTGAAAATGATTTTGTATTCTAATCTTTGCGAAGTTGAAGTTAATGGCGTGAAAATGAAAAGCAAAGCGATTTTAAAATTGACTTCTACGAAAATAAAAGGCGAAATTTCAGAAAAAAGCTTTGGTAGTGAAAGAGCCGAATTTATTTTTGCGAATAATTTAAAAGGTGATGCACAACTTTTGGTTTCGGAACTTTTTAAAGAGGCGGAAGAAAATGGGTTTGAGGTAAAAATAGGAGGCACAAAATGCTAAAATCCCCCCTACGATACCCGGGCGGAAAAAGTCGGGCAGTTGAAACAATCACAAAATTAATTCCCGATTTTGACGAATTTCGAGAGCCATTTCTTGGAGGCGGTTCGGTATTTGTGTCAGTTAAACAACGATTTCCTAATAAAAAATATTGGGTAAACGATTTATATTCTGAACTTTACAAGTTTTGGGAAATGACACAAAAAGATGTTGATGGCGTAGTGTCAAAAATCTATGAATGGAAAAATAAATACACAATCGGCAAAGAATTATACCAATTCTTGAACGAAAATCTTGATAGTTTTAACGATTTGGAACGAGCAGCGGCATTTTTCGTCTATAATCGTATTACGTTTTCGGGCACAACTTTAAGCGGAGGTTACAGTGAAGGTGCGTTCACAGGCCGTTTTACCGAAAGTAGCATTAAACGACTAAATGATTTACGACAAGTAATAAATGGTTCATTGATAACTAACTACGACTACGAAGAAGTAATAAAAAAAGAGGGAGAAAATGTTTTTGTTTTCCTCGACCCACCCTATTATTCAGCAACAAAATCTGCATTGTACGGCAAAAACGGACATTTGCACAAATCATTCGACCACGAGCGTTTTGCCGAAAATATGAAAAATTGCTCGCACAAATGGCTCATAACATACGATGACAGCGAATATATTCGTAATTTGTTTTCATTCGCAAATATCGAAAGTTGGAACTTAACTTACGGAATGAGAAACATTACCGAAAATTCCGACCAAAAAGGGAAAGAACTTTTTATATCCAACTACGCTTTTAGACATAAACGAAGTAGAAATGAACAGTTGCAATTATTTGGTTGAGAGTAACTGAAAAAAATTATATAAATTTTTAAAACAACAAAGTCTTGATTCTTGGTTCTTGATTCTTGACTCTAACAAAAAATATGAAAAAAGACAGAATACTTTGGGCTGACGACGAAATTGATTTACTCCGTTCTTACGTTCTTTTTCTCGAAGAAAAAGGATATGAAGTTGTGACCGCTACAAACGGAAAAGACGCGATAGAATACGCGCAGGACAAAAAATTCGACATAATATTTCTCGATGAAAATATGCCCGGACTTACCGGATTGGAGACACTGACACAAATCAAAGAATTTGATGTTAATACTCCTATCGTAATGATTACCAAGAGCGAAGAAGAAAATATTATGAATATGGCTATCGGAAATAAAATTGCTGATTACCTCATAAAACCGGTCAATCCGAGCCAAATTCTGCTTTCGTTGAAAAAAAATATCCACAAAAAAGAAATCGTTACCGAACACGCAACTTCTGCTTATCGGTCGGAATTTGGGCGTATCGGAATGCAGATAAACGATTCTCTCACGTACAACGATTGGGTGGAAGTGTATAAGAAACTCGTTTATTGGGAACTCGAGCTCGCCGAAGCCGACAACGGATTGGACGAAATGCTTCGTATGCAGAAAGATGAGGCAAACAGCACATTTACCAAATTTATTCGGAAAAATTATTTGAATTGGTTTGAAAATCCCGAAAAACGCCCATTAATCAGTCCTGAATTATTTAAGACAAAGATTTTTCCTTTGCTTGATGAGGGCGAAAAAGTATTTTTTGTGCTGATTGACAATTTCCGTTACGACCAGTTTCTCATTATCCGTCAAATGTTAAGCGAATTTTATGTATTTGAAAATGAGGAACTTTATTGCAGTATCTTGCCAACGGCGACACAATACGCTCGAAATGCGATTTTTGCCGGATTGATGCCTTTGCAGATACAGGAAATGTTTCCGCATCTTTGGGTTGACGAAGACGAAGAAGAAGGTAAAAACTTGAACGAGAAAGATTTAATCGAAACACAGATAAAACGTTTTCGGAAAAATTACTCGTTTTCGTACCATAAAATCAATGATTCGAACGCTTGCGAACGCTTGATTGAGCAACTTCCACGATTGGAAATCAATCAACTGAATGTCTGCGTGTTGAATTTTATTGATATGCTTTCGCACGCGCGCACCGACTCGAAAATGATGCGCGAACTTGCCAACGATGCCGAGGCTTACCGCTCGCTCACGCTTTCGTGGTTTCGTCATTCGGCAACTTATGAATTGTTCAAAGCCCTCGCGCAACGCGGTTACAAAATAATCTTGACAACCGACCACGGCACAATTCAAGTGAATAACGCCGTAAAAGTAATCGGCGACCGAGGCACAAACGTGAATTTGCGCTACAAAGTGGGGAAAAATTTGAGTTACAACAAGAAGGAGGTTTTTGAAATTACACAACCCGAAAAAGCCGGTTTGCCAAGTCCGAACGTAAGTTCAGCCTATATTTTTGTTGGAAACGATGACTTTTTTGCTTATCCGAACAATTATAATCATTATGTCGGTTATTACAAAAACACCTTTCAGCACGGCGGAATTTCGATGGAAGAAATGTTGATTCCGATTGTAACAATGGA